>FWPV01005608.1_pt1 | contig 24895 bp, 26 predicted proteins | sample 2228371 | NCBI WGS metagenome assembly FWPV01 (sample SAMEA103939776, study PRJEB20133) | metagenome | reverse complement strand
GGGAGGGGCGTGGGGAAACCCGGTTTCCCCATATCCCCAACCGGTGGTGGGGACGCCCGGTGCCCTGGCGTGGGGAAACGGGGTTTCCCCATATCCCCCACCCGGTGGTGGGGGTGCCCGGTGCCCTGGCGCGGGGAAACGGGGTTTCCCCATATCCCCCAACCGATGGTGGGGGCGCCCGGCGCCCCGGCAGGGAGGGGCGTGGGGAAACCGGGTTTCCCTGTATGTTCACCTCAGCTTCTTAAGCATACCATGTTCTATACTTAACCCGGGCTTCATCCAGGAGTGGCAGAATGGGGTGTTCACAGCAGAGCGTGTGCCGAACAGGGCCAGGGGAGCGATGCGTGGCGTGTCTTGATGTTGTGTTGCTGGTGCTCGACACCCAGCGTGCTGACCGCTTATCGTGCTACGGGTACCCCCAGGAGATCTCACCCTCTCTCGACAGCCTCGCGGCGCGGGCGACCCGCTTTACTCGCGCCTTCAGTGCCGCGCAGTGGACGATGCCCGCGCATGCGTCGCTCTTCACCGGTCTCTACCCTCACGACCACGGGCTGGTGCAGACCCGCGCGGTGCTTCCTGAGGCGCTGCCAACGCTGGCCGAGCGACTCGTGGCGGGTGGCTACGCCACCGCAGCCTTCTGTAACAACCCCCTGGTCGGCGTGGTCAACAATGGCCTGCGCCGCGGTTTTCAGAGCTTCCTCAACTACGCTGGCCTGCTGACCTCTCGCCCCAGCCAGGCTGGCCCCCGTCGCGGTCCAATCGCGCGCTATCGGCAGTTCTTCAAGCGTTCCCTGACCGCGCTGCTGGGCCGGATCCAGGATTCCTTTGCCCGGTCAGACCTTCTGCTGGCCCTGTCGTTCACACCGCTGATGGTGCCGTTGTGGCAGACGGCGTTGAGCTTCAAAGGCAACACGGGGCGTAGCCTGAACGACGCGGCGCGCCTGCTCATCGAACGCCGCGGACTGGCGCGGGATCAGCCGGTGTTTGTCTTTATCAACCTGATGGGCACCCACGCGCCGTACCATCCCCGGCCCGAACATCTGGCGCGCTTCGGTCCGCATATCCAACACGATCCCGCGGCGCGGCGCTACCTGCGCCGCTTCAACACCGACATCTACGGCTGGCTCGCTCCCCTTGCCGTGCCGCTTGGCCCCGGCGACAAGGCCACCCTCGATGGGGTCTATAATGCTGAAGTGGCTGGCCAGGACGAACAGGTGGGGCACTTCCTCGAGCGGCTGCGCGCCGCCGGGCGTCTGGACCGCACCCTGCTGATTGTGTGCGCCGACCACGGCGATCACCTCGGAGAAAAACAACTGGTTGGTCACTCCTTCGGCGCCTACAACGAAGTTGCGCGGGTGCCGCTGATCATCTACCATCCCGGCGGCGATCTGCCCGCCGGCGCGGTGCGCGAGGAGCCAGTGTCGTTGCGGCGCGTCTTTCACACCGTACTCGAGGCTGCCGGCCTGGCGAGCGCCGAGGAGCAACGGCTGAGCCTGGCCGCAACCGGCGATCCCGACGCAGGTGTGGTGCTGGTGGAGGCCCAGCCGCCCTCAAATGTGGTGGCCCTGGTGCGCCGCCACCATCCCGACCTGCTGCGTCGGTACGGCTACGATGAACCGTGCCTGGCATTGATCAGCGGTGATGAAAAGCTGATCCGCTTCGGCGCGCGCCACCGGGCGCTCTACAACCACCGGCACGATCTGGAGGAAAGCACCGATCTCTACGCCATCCTCCCCGAACGGGCCGATACGCTGGAAGAGATGCTGGACGTCGTCATCCGGCGGCGAGGACAGGCGGCGCCGGTAGCCGAGCGCCCGCCCGCAGACGATCCGCTGGTGCGCAAACGCCTGCGCGACCTGGGATACCTTGAGTAATACCAGCAGGACGCTCCCATGTACCCACCGGTTGATCCCATTCTGATTCAGATCGGCCCCCTGGCTATCCGCTGGTACGGTGTTCTGATGATCGCCGGTATCTTCGCCGCCACGGCCGTCGCGGCGCGCTACGTGGCCTGGAAGGGCGAGAACCCGGATAATGTCTGGGACATGCTCCTCTGGGTGCTGATACCCGGCCTGATCGGAGCGCGTCTGTACTACGTGTTTATCCAGTCGCCCCGCGGGCCTGCCGGCCTCGACCGTTACCTGGCCGATCCCTGGTCGATTGTGCGGGTCTGGGAGGGCGGGTTGCACATTTTCGGCGCCTTTCTCTTCGGGTCGGCGGCGCTGCTGATCTACACGCGCGTGCGCCGGCTGAACCTGCCGATCTACCTCGATGGCGCTGGCCTGGGTTTGCCCCTCGGGCAGGCCATTGCCCGGAACGCCAATTTTGTCAACCAGGAGTTGTATGGCCCGCCCACGACCCTGCCCTGGGGCCTGCGCATCGATCCGCAATACCGCATCCCACCCTACGACGACCTGGCCGCCTACCCCGAGAGCGTGCGTTTCCATCCGCTCTTTCTCTACGAGGTGCTCTGGAACCTGGCCGGCTTCATTCTGCTGCTGTGGATCGCCCGCCGCTTCGCCGAGCGCCTCAAGCCTGGCGATCTGGCCTTCCTCTATCTGATGTGGTACCCCCTGGGACGCTTTTTCATCGAGTTTCTGCGTACTGACTCCTGGTTCTTCCCCGGCACGCCCTTCAATGTAGTACACGTGCTCTCCGCGCTGGCCATGCTGCTGGCTGGCGGGTTCCTGATCTATCGCCATCGTACCGGCCGCTCCCAGGAGACGCCTGGCCGTGCCGGCGCGTCGTAGTCGCTCGCCCGGGTTGTGAAGAGGCCGCAAGCTCACCCATATCTCGATGCTTGCCGCTCAGATACGATTCGCAATCCACCATCGAAACTGGCATCTGCCTATGCCTGTACCGCGCCTGCTGATCATTGGTCTGGACTGTGCCGAGCCTGCGCTGGTAGAACGCTGGCGCGGCGAGTTGCCGCACCTCAACGCCCTGATGGAACGCGGTGTGTCAGGACGCCTGGAGAGCTGTGTGCCGGCGATTACCGTGCCGGCCTGGAGTTGCATGCTCAGCGGGCGCGACCCGGGTGAACTGGGGATCTACGGCTTCCGCAATCGCGCCGATCGCAGCTACGCTGCCCTGGTTGTGGCCGATGGGCGCGCCGTGCGCCTGCCACGCCTGTGGGATTACCTGGGCGCAGCCGGCTGGCGCGTCGCTGTCATTGGTGTTCCCGGCACCTATCCGCCTCCCACCGTGAACGGCGTCGCCGTCAGTTGCTTTCTTGCCCCTTCAATCGCCGATGCCTACACCCACCCGCCCGAGCTGGCCCAACGCATCGCTGCCTGGCTCGAACGGCCCTACATGCTCGATGTGCCCGATTTTCGATCCGAAGACAAATCTCGCATCCTCGCCGACATCTACACTCTCTGCGACCAGCGCTTTGCCCTGGCCCACCGGCTGCTGGCCGAAGAACGCCCTGATTTCCTGATGCTGGTGGATATGGGCGCCGACCGTATGCATCACGCCTTCTGGAAGCATATGGACCCCGTCCATCCCGAGTATGTACCCGGCTCGCCGTTTCACCACGCCATCTTTGACTTCTACCGGCACGTGGACCGGCGGATCGGCGCGCTCCTCGCCGCGTGCGACCCCGATACCGCCGTGCTGGTGGTCTCCGACCACGGCGCGCGCCCGTTGATGGGCGGCTTTCGCCTCAACCAGTGGCTGCTCGAACGCGGCTACCTGGCGCTCCACGAGCAGCCTGCTACACCCGTCGCCTTCGACCCGGCCATGGTAGACTGGGCGCGCACACGCGCCTGGGGCGCCGGGGGCTACTACGGGCGGATTTTCCTCAACGTGCGTGGGCGCGAGCCTCAGGGAAGCATCGCCCCGTCCGACTACGACGCCGAACGCGCCACCCTGGCCGCGGCGCTCACCGACCTGCCCGGTCCCGACGGCGCGCCGCTCGGCAACCGGGTCTTCACCCCGCAGCACCTGTACCGCAAGGTGCGCGGGGTGGCGCCGGACCTGTTACTCTACGTTGGCGATCTGGCCTGGCGCGCCATTGGCACGGTCGGCGGCGCGGGGCTCTTCACCCGTGAAAACGACACCGGCCCCGACGATGCCAACCACGCCCAGCACGGGCTGTTCATCTTCTACGACCCCGCCCGCCCGGGCGCCGGTCGGCAGTTGGAAGGAGCGACCATCTACGATGTGCTGCCGACGTTGCTCACGCGCTACGGGATCGCTGCGCCAGACGATCTGCGCGGGAGCGTCCTGGCGTGGTAAGGGGGCCGGGGGTGAGGAGAAGGCGTTTCCCGGGAAGACTAGTCCTCCCACCCCTTCCCGTCAGGGTTTAAGGCATCCCAACGCCCTAACGCCCGTCGGCGCCCATACGTTCTGTCCGTCCCTGAACGCACACGGCCGGGGGTGAGGACCAACCAGCGCATCCCAACGCCATCACGTCCGTCGGCGTCCATATGCTCTGTCCGCCCCTGAACGTCAGGGAGGGGGCGGGGAAACCCGATTTGCTCCATTGTTCACGCGAGCGTAGCAGAGCTGGTATGACCCGTATCCGCAAGGAGTCACTATGCCCCTCATTCCTCCCTACGGTGGAACGCTCAAGAACCTGGTCGTGACAGGCGCCGAGCGCCTGCGTTTGCTGGAACGGGCCCGTCGTCAGCCGGTGGTGCAACTCTCTGCCCGCACCCTCTGCGACCTGGAGTTGCTCGCCACGGGAGCCTTCTCGCCGCTGGATCAATTTATGGGCGCTGCCGACTACCGGCGCGTACTGGCCGAGATGCGCCTTGCCGATGGGACACTCTTCCCCATTCCGGTCGTGCTGCGTACCCCGGCCACGCCGCTGATCCATCCCGGCGACGAAATCACCCTGGCCGACCAGCGCAACAACCCGGTGGCACTGATGCGCGTGGAGGAAATCTACACCTGGGACCCCGTTGAAGAGGCCCTCGCCGTCCTCGGCACGACCGATCCGCGCCATCCCCTGGTGGCCGAAATGCGCGGCTGGGGCGAGCGCTGCCTGGCCGGCCCGATCACCGTGCTCGACCTGCCGCGCGCCCTCGATTTCGCCAGTCTACGCCTGACCCCCGCCCAGACCCGCGAGCGGCTCGCGGCCCTGGGCTACAGCCACGTCGTCGCCTTTCAGACGCGCAATCCCCTGCACCGCGTCCACGAGGAGTTGACCAGGCGCGCCGCCGATGCCGTGGGCGGCGCCCTGCTGATCCACCCCGCCGTTGGTATGACCCGCCCCGGCGACGTGGATCACTACAGCCGCGTGCGCGGTTACCAGGCCGTTGTCGAACGCTACTACGACCCACGGCGAACCTTGCTCAGCCTCATCCCGCTGGCTATGCGCATGGCCGGTCCACGCGAGGCCCTCTGGCACGCGATTATCCGCCGCAACTACGGCGCGTCGCACTTTATTGTCGGGCGTGACCACGCCGGGCCAGGCCACGACAGTCAGGGCCGCCCGTTCTACGGCCCGCTGGAGGCCCAGGAACTGGTGGCCCGTTACGCCGACGAGATTGGCGTACAGATGGTGCCGTTTGAAGAACTGGTCTATCTGCCCGATGAGGATCGCTATGTCGAACGCAGCGCGGTGCCGCAGGGCGCGCGGGTCCTGAGCATTTCGGGGAGCCAGGTGCGCGAGGAGTACCTGGCCCGTGGCCGCCCGTTGCCGGCCTGGTTCACCCGGCCCGAAACGGCGGCCATTCTCGCCGAGGTCTATCCGCCGCGCTACCGACAGGGCTTCTGCGTCTGGTTCACCGGCCTGAGCGGCGCCGGTAAGTCCACCATCGCCGAAGCCCTGCTGCCCCTGCTCATGGAGCGGGGCCGGCAGGTGACCCTTCTCGACGGTGACGTGGTCCGCATGCACCTGTCCAAAGGCCTGGGCTTCTCGCGCGAGGACCGCGACGCCAACATCCTGCGGATCGGTTTCGTTGCTGCCGAAGTGGTGCGCCACGGCGGCGTGGCGGTCTGCGCCGCAGTCAGCCCGTACCGCGCCGCGCGCAACGAAGTGCGCCACATGGTCGGCGCCGACCGCTTCATTGAGGTGTTTGTGGATACCTCGCTGGCCGTCTGCGAGCAGCGCGACACGAAGGGCCTCTATGCCAGAGCGCGGCGCGGTGAGTTGCGCGGCTTTACCGGTATTGATGATCCCTACGAGCCGCCGATTGACCCGGAACTGCGGCTGACCACCGAGGATACGCCGCCCGAAGAGTGTGCTCGCCGCATCGTCACCTTGCTCGAGCAGCGCGGATTCTTACGCCCCGGGAATGCCGCGTCTGACCCGGACGGCGAGGCTACCGGCTGGAACTGAACAGGCGCCTGTACGCCTGCGCCGCATAGTGTCAGGAGTTGGAAGGGCGAAGCCCTCCCAACTCCTCGCCGTGCGGAGGGCGTGCCATTCTGCCCGTGGAGGCGCCAGGTAATCCCAACAGCGGTTGGGGTAGGGAAATGCTCTTTGACATTATCCCCTCGCTTTGCTATAATCACGTGGGTTAAGGGCGGTCTGTCCGCTCTGTTTTCATGTTGCCTTCAAATGCCCTGACGTGGGCGCCGGGCCTCTGGGAAGGCTCTGGCGGGCGTAGCCTTCCTGCCTCTCCAGGGGCATGGGGGAAACCTGGTTTCCTCACTCCCCCCCAGGGAGGGGCGTGGGGAAACCCGGTTTCCCCGCCCTCCAACCGCTTCCGCGGTCGCTTGACACCCTGGTAGGGGCATGGGGGAAACCTGGTTTCCTCACTCTCCCCCCAGGGAGGGGCGTGGGGAAACCCGGTTTCCCCGCCCTCCAACCGCTTCCGCGGTCGCTTGAGAGGCTGGTGGGCAGGGGCATGGGGGAAATCCGGTTTCCTCACTCTCCCCCCAGGGAGGGGCGTGGGGAAACCCGGTTTCCCCACCCCCCAACCGCTTCCGCGGTCGCTTGAGAGGCTGGTGGGCAGGGGCATGGGGGAAACCTGGTTTCCCCCGAGTTGAAGTTTACGCTGCATAGGGATCGAAGGAGCACGTTCGTGTATGCGATCATTCGTGACCGCGGGATGCAGTACCGCGTTGAGCAGGGTCAGGTCCTGTTGCTCGATTTGATCGAGCAGGCCACGCCCGGCAGCCAGATTGAGATTGGCGAGGTGCTGCTGATCGGCGATGGTAACACTGTACAGGTCGGTTCGCCCACTCTGGCCGGCGCCAGGGTGCGTGCCGAGGTGCTTGGCGAGATCAGAGGTGAGAAGATCGTTGTGTTTCGTTACCGCAACAAGAAACGTTATCGCCGCCGGACCGGCCACCGCCAGCGCTACACCCAGGTGCAGATTACCGAGATCCTGGTCTGACGATCTGGACCGCGCGTGGAAGAGCTGGCTCGATTGCAGACAGGTTTTCGCTAAGATATAGTTTTCATTCTAGCCTTGTGCGGCGCCCGCCGCGTCGGCGCGCCACGGCAGGTCCTGCCAGCTAAGATATAGTTTTCATTCTAGCCTTGTGCGGCGCGGCCGCATGGACGGCTGAGAGGAGATACCGACAATGGCACACAAAAAAGGTGTCGGCAGTTCACGTAATGGCCGCGACAGCAATCCAAAAATGCGCGGCGTCAAGGTGTATGGTGGCCAGCACGTGGTGCCCGGCAACATCATCGTGCGTCAGTGTGGCACCAGGATCCGCCCCGGGATGAACGTCGGTCTGGGCCGCGACTACACGATCTACGCCCTGGTAGAGGGCACGGTCAAGTTCCAACCCTACTCGCGAACCCAGAAGATGGTGAGCGTCATTCCGGTCGAGCAGGCGGGCGAGAGCGCCATCGCCGATTGAACTGGTCGTCGCACAAGAGGCTACCGGGCCGCGCACGCTGGCGGTCTCGCATGAGGAGCACGCAGGTGAAAAAGGGAATTCATCCCCAGTACCATATGGACGGGATCGTCTGCACGACGTGCGGCACGCGCTGGGCCATCGGCTCGACGCGCCGCAATCTGCGGGTCGAGATCTGTTCCAACTGCCACCCGTTCTACACGGGTGAACAACGGATCGTGGACACGGCCGGGCAGGTTGACCGCTTTATGCGGCGCTTGAGCACCGCCCAGGCGCATCAGGCCGATATGCAGAAGCGCCGCGAGGAGCGCAATCAGCAACCACAGAAACCCAGCCTGCTCAAAGAGCTGTATGGGGAAGATGCGTAGCTTTCCGTCTCTGACGGTCAGGAGGGGGCGCCACTGCTGGCCGCCCCCTCCTTACTTGCTCTCGATGAGCCGTTTCTGAAACATTGAGGTATTCCTGGGAGGGCTGCGCCCTCCCACACCCTCCCCTCAGGGAGGGGCATGGGGAAACCCGGTTTCCCCAACCCCCAACCGCTGGTGGGAGCGGCTGGCGCCCCACAGGCAGGGGCGCGGTTCGACAAGCTCACCACAGGTGGGGAAACCTGGTTTCCCCTATGTTCACCTCAGAGGATAAACGATGCGCTGATCATAACCGCCAGGAGCAGGCCCCCGATGATCGCAATAAGGATCAGATCCTGCTGTACATAGGCATAGTCGCGGGAATAATCTGGTGGTTCGACGGTGCGTCCCGCAGCAGGGCGGCGCTGCGGGCTGCGAACGGGTTGGCGGCGACGAGAGCTGCGCGATGAACCGGCCATGCAGAACCTTCGGATAGGGCCGCTCCGGGCGGCCAGCGTTACCGCAGTGATTATACCATTTATAGCGTTCCTATGAAGCGTATTGGAATCTTTGGCGGTGGCCAGCTTGCCCAGATGCTGACCCAGGCGGCCATTTCGCTGGGCCTCGAGACCACGATCTTCGAGCGCGCTGCCGATAGTCCTGCCGGCCGGCTGACCCAGCGCGAGATCGTCGGCGCCTGGGAGGACCCGGCGGCTCTTGAGCGTTTCGCTGCCCAGAGCGATCTGGTGACGCTCGAAAACGAATTCGTTGATGCGGCGATCCTTGCCCGACTTGAGCAGTGGGGCGTGCCTGTCGCGCCTTCCTCGGTGACCGTCGCGGTGGTGCAGGACAAGCTCTTGCAGAAGGAGCGCATCGCCACAGCCGGGCTTGCCCTGCCGCCTTTCCGCGCCGTTGCCGACCCGGAGGAAGTGGTAGCTGCCGGAGCGGTCTTTGGCTGGCCGATGGTGCTCAAGGCCCGCCGCAACGGCTACGATGGCTATGGCAATGCGACGGTGCGCCATGCCGATGACGTGCCCCTGGCGTGGGAACGCCTGACCCGCGGCGGCAGCCCGCTGCTGGTGGAGGCCTGGGTGCCCTTCGCCCGCGAACTGGCGGTCATGGTGGTGCGAACCCGCGACGGTGAGACGCGCGCCTATCCTGTGGTCGAGACGATCCAGCGTAATCACATCTGCCATATCGTGCGCGCGCCGGCTGCTATGCCTGCCGGCGAGGCCGCTGCGGCCACGGAACTGGCCGTGCGCGCTGTGCAAGCTGTGGCGGGCATCGGCATCTTCGGCGTCGAGCTGTTTGAACTTCCCGATGGGCGCGTGCTCTACAACGAAATGGCCCCCCGGCCCCATAACTCGGGCCACTATACCATCGAAGCCTGCGTGACCTCCCAGTTCGAGAACCACCTGCGAGCCGTGCTCGGCTGGCCACTCGGTCCGACCGACCTGCGCGCGCCGGCGGCGGTCATGGTCAACCTTCTCGGTCAGTACCATGGCCCGGTACGCGGTGATGTTCTCCGCAAGGCGCTGGCGGTGCCGGGGGCGCATGTGCATCTCTACGGCAAGCGCGAAAACCGCATCGGGCGTAAAATGGGGCACATTACCGCCCTCGGCGCCACACTGGCCGAAGCCGAGGCGGTAGCGCGCCGCGCTGCCGACAGCGTGGATCTCTGAGGCGCTGCGTCCCTCCATGAGATGCGGCAAATCCGCACAGTCAACGCAAGGTTGGAATCTGCGGGGTAAGCTATGGCGCCAGTGGTCGGCATTGTGATGGGGAGTGACAGCGACCTGCCTGTGTTGCGGGAAGCAGCCGAAGTATGCGCGGACTTTGGCGTGTCCTGCGAGGTGCGTGTAGTGTCGGCGCACCGCACGCCACACGACATGATCGAGTACGGGCGCACGGCCCACGAGCGCGGCCTGCGGGTGATCATCGCCGGGGCGGGGGGCGCGGCGCACCTGCCGGGGATGCTCGCTGCCTGCACGCCGCTCCCGGTAATCGGCGTGCCTGTGCCAGGCAAGGCCCTCAATGGTCTCGACTCGCTCCTCTCCATCGTGCAGATGCCCGCGGGGGTGCCGGTGGCCACTGTAGCCATCGGCGGTGGGCGCAACGCCGGCCTCCTGGCGGTGCAGATCCTGGCCACCAGCGACCCGGCCCTCCTGACCCGGATGCTGGAGTACAAAGCGCGCCTGGCCGATGAGTCGCGGGCCAAGAATCGCGCCCTCACCTCACCCACAGGTTAAGGGCGGACAGCACATCCGAGCGAATGGGGCTTGTACCGCATTGGAACGCCCCCGCGCGCGGCTCTGGTCTCCCCGCTTCGACAGGCTCAGCGCAGGCTCTCCAGCGAAGCTGGAGAGGGGGCGGGGGCGAGGACCAACCAGCGCATCCCAACGCCATCACGCCCGTCGGCGCCCATGCGTTCTGTCCGCCCCTGAACTCACCCACAGAGGGGGACCTTTTTCCCGATGGCGGTTAGGTTGATGTGCTAGTATGCTGATGGCTGACCACCGTGGCAATCCATCAACACTCTGGAGCAACTATGCGCAACCTGCTGATCACCGGCGGAGCCGGCTTTATCGGGTCCAACTTCGTTCACTACATGCTCGAGACGCACGCCGATTACCGCATTGTGGTCTTCGACAAGCTGACCTATGCCGGGCGCCGTGAGAACCTGGAGCGGGTCGCGGCCAACCCGCGCTTTCATTTCGTCCAGGGCGACATCTGCGACATACAGGCGGTGCGCGCAGCCGTGCGCGAGCACGCTATTGATACCATCGTGAACTTCGCCGCCGAGACCCACGTCGATCGCTCGATCATGGCTCCGGACGCAGTAGTGACCACGAATGTCAATGGCACGTGGACACTGCTGGAGGTGGCGCGTGAGGCCGGTCTGGAGCGCTTCCACCAGATTAGCACCGACGAAGTGTACGGCGCGATCCCCGCGCCCCGGCGCTCGCGCGAGGGCGACCCGTTGGAGCCGCGCAGCCCCTATTCGGCCAGCAAAGCCGGAGCTGAACATCTGGTGTATGCCTATTTTATTACCTACGGCCTGCCCGTCACGACAACGCGCGGCTCAAACAACATTGGTCCCTATCACTACCCGGAGAAGGCGGTTCCGCTCTTCACCACCAATGCCATTGATAATCTGCCCCTGCCAATCTACGGTGATGGCTTGCAGGTGCGTGACTATCAGTATGTGCTTGATCACTGTGAGGCCATTGATACGGTGCTGCACCGCGGGCAAATCGGCGAGGTGTACAACGTCGGCACCGAGGTCGAAACGCCGAATATTGAAATGGCGCACAAGATCCTCGATCTCCTGGGCAAGCCGCGCAGCCTGATCCAGCACGTGACCGATCGAGCCGGGCATGATCGGCGCTATGCCCTCGACTGTTCGAAGCTCCGCGCCCTGGGCTGGCGCTCACGCCACAGTTTTGACGAGGCGCTGGAGAAGACGGTGCGCTGGTTCGTGGCGAATGAAGCCTGGTGGCGGCCAATCAAGTCGGGAGAGTATCTGGAGTACTATCGCCGCCAGTATGAGGAACGAGGCGCATAATCGCTCGACAAGCCGTGGCGCGCGCAAGGGGGAGGCCGAAGGTCCTCCCCGCGCCACTCGGTGAATGCCCTGCGCGGCGTACGGGTTCGGCGTAGCCGGGGGCTACAGGCCTGTCAGGTACTCCTCGGCATCCTCGACCATGACCTCGTAGCCGGTCTCGGTCCGGCGAAAGCGGAGATGGCGCGGGAACACGGCCAGTCCGCGGGCCATCAACTCCCGATGAACGGAAGCCTGCACCTCGCCCCAGAGTTCGGCCTCACCGTTGTAGTAACGCCGCAGCAGCGCGGTAAGTTCGGGGCTGGCGCTCCAGCGGATCTGCCTGGTGCTCATCGGGGTCTCCTGCCCACTATGCGGCTTCACGACGCGACAGGTGGTTCGTAACTGGCCTGATCAGGAGTATAGCAGCCTGCGGCGGGCTTCGGCAAGTGCAGTCGTGCGTCTGAGGTGAACATACGGGGAAACCGGGTTTCCCCACCTGTGGTGAGCTTGTCGAACCGCGCCCCTGCCTGTGGGGCGCCAGCCGCTCCCAACCGCGGTTGGGACATGGGGAAACCGGGTTTTCCCAACCCCCTCCCTGCGGGGAGGGTTTGGGAGGGCACAGCCCTCCCAGAGATACCCCATGGTCATCGCGGCGTTGTGCGCCCCGCGAATGGCGCCTGATGTGCGGGGCGCCCTCCGCGCGGGAGGGGTGGAAGGGCGCAGCTCGCCCGGAACCCCCTGTTTATCTCGTGGTGCGGCGCAGCCGCACAACCAGGGCACAGAATCACGGAAGTAAGGAGCAACACCGCAATGACACGACCCAGTACCGGCGGACGGATCGAGGTGATCTGCGGGTGCATGTTCAGCGGAAAAACAGAAGAACTGATCCGGCGCATGCGTCAGGTGATGATTGCCCGCCAGCCCTGCCGTATCTTCACCCCGCGGCTCGATACCCGCTACAGCGCGCGGCATGTGGCCAGCCACGCCGGCGCGCGCCTGGAGGCGGTGCCGGTCAGCTCGATCACCGAGGTACTCGCCGGAGCGGATGACGTCCAGGTGATTGCGCTGGACGAGCTGCACTTTCTGAGTGATGAGCCAGAGGCGATTGTTGCCGGGTGCCAGGCGCTAGCCGATCGCGGCTTACGGGTCATCATCGCCGGCCTTGATCAGAATTACCGGGCCGAGCCGTTCCCGGCGATGATGCATCTGATGGCGATTGCAGAGCAGGTGGACAAGCTCTACGCCATCTGTGCCCGCTGCGGCGCCTATGCCACGCGCTCGCAGCGGTTGATTAACGGTAAGCCGGCGCCGGCCAATGCGCCGACGATCGTCGTTGGTGGCCTGGAGTTGTACGAGGCCCGCTGCCGCGCCTGCTACGAGCCGGCGCGTTAGCGCGCGAGCCGGCCCGCCAGGGCACGCCGATACGCACAAGGGGAGGGTCTGGAAAGGCGCAGCCCTTCCCAGACCCTCCCCATCGCATTCCTGGCGCTGTGCAACGCAGCCGCGTGGCGCCTTCGCTCGCTGTCTCCCGAACGCCGCTGGATCAGGCCATGCCCAGCTTGCGCTTGAGTTCGGCGAGTTCCGAATCGACGGCGGTCTGCTGCTCGAGGTTCTGGAAGCGGGCCTCGAGCGATCCCTGCTCGAGTTTGGCCATCGCCTCGGCGCGGGCGACCCGGTCATCTACCTTCTCTTCGAGCTGTTCGAGCTTATCAATGGCCGAGATGCGGCCCATACTCTGGGCGGTGCGCTGCAGAGCCTCCTGGGTCTGGGCGCGGTTCTTCTTGGCGATGATCAACTCCTTCTTGGCCCGCACCTCGGCAATGCGGGTCTCGAGTTGCACCAGGGCCTCCTGCATCGCGTTGACCTGCTCTTCCTGGGCTTTCTCCTGGGCCAGATACTGTTCCGCCAGCTTCTGGGCATGCACCTTGCGGGCGAGCGCCGCTTTGGCGAGCTCTTCATCGCCCGCGCGCAGAGCGGCCTCGGCCTTCGACTCCCACTGGGTTACCTCGGCCTGGCTGGCGATGCGGCGCTGCTCAAGCCTGGTTTCATCGGCCATCGCCGCGGCCACGCCGGTCCGCACCTCGTACAGTTCGTTGGTGAGCTGGCGCAGGTACTCGTTCGCCATCTTTTCCGGATCCTCGGCTTTGTCGAGCATCGCATTGACGTTGGCGCTGATCAGATCACTGATGCGGCTCAGGATGGACATGGTCAACTCCTTCTTACGACTGGGCCATATCGAACGCCGGTGACGGACCGTACCTCTTCTGGGGGTGAAACTGGTTTGGCAGAAAGCCTCTGACATTCTAGCACGCTTGCGGTACCATGCGCCAACCAGGAGATGACGATATGTGTTCAAGCGGCGGGGTGCTCGCGCAAGCCCGGCAACGCGGGCGTCTACCGTTTGAGATTGTAGATGTCGGATTGCAGATTGGCGCGCAAGGCGTTCAGGTGCGCTGTGACGCCGCGCTCCTTGCGGAACGCTGCGACCAGGGTCCTCACAGCGGACGCCGGGCGGGCGTGCCGACGGGGCGCGGATAGCGCGGGTCGGTGGGGGCCACTTTTCGCGCCACCACCAGGGTGCGTGGCTCGACGCCCGGTAATTCGATCGGGACCACCTGCTCGATCGTTCCGCCAAGGAGGGTCACTGCCCGGTGCGCCGCTTCGATTTCCCGGGCTGCGTCGGCGCCTTTGGGGGCCAGTAACAGGCCGCCAACGCGCAGCAGTGGCAGGGCGTATTCGGCCAGCACGCGCAAGTCGGCCACTGCGCGAGCCGTGGCCACATCGTAGCGCTCCCGCTCTCCCGGATCGCGCCCTAGAGCCTCGGCGCGTGCAGTGACGACGCGCACCTGCTCCAGCCCCAGGACGCCAACGAGGTGGGTCAGAAAGGCGGTCTTTTTGCCCACCGACTCGACCAGGGTCAGGGCCAGGGCGGGGTGAAGGATCTTCAGCGGCACGCCAGGAAAACCGGCGCCGGTGCCGATATCAACCAGGGTTGCCGGTGGGGGACCCCAGAAACGGGCCAGCGCCAGCGAGTCGAGAAAGTGACGCACGTAGATTGCCGGGCGGTCGGTAATAGCGGTGAGGTTGGTGTGGGCGTTCCAGGCGAGCAGTTCGTCGGTGTAGACCGCGAACTGGCGGAGCTGGGCCGGGTTGAGGGGCAACCCCCAGGCTGCGGCGCTCTCGGCCAGGAGTCGTTCGGCGGGGTCAGGCATAGCCAGGATCCTCGCGGTACAGGCCGTGGTCGGTGATGTACTGGCGAACTGCTTCAGGCACCAGGTAGCGCACCGGTCGGCCGGTGGCAATACGGCGGCGGATGGTGGTGCTGGAGAGGTCGAGCTGCGGGCCATCGAGGAGGACATAGCGCCCGGCGCCCGCCGGCACGGCCTGTTCGAAGGCGAGGGGATCGAAGGTATGGCCCGGACGTCCGACGATGGCGAGGCGGGCGAGGGCCACCACGTCGGCGACGCGGCGCCAGCGCGGCAGGTCGCAGGCGGCATCGGCGCCTACGATGAACCAGAGTTCAACGCCGGAACCGAAGCGCGCGCGCAGGTGCTCGAGGGTTTCAACGGTATACGAGGGTGGCGGGCGGCGCAGCTCGATGTCATCGGGGACAAAGGCGGGATTATCGGCGCAGGCCAGACCGATCATTGCCAGGCGCTGGGCAGGGGTCGCGCCGGGCAAGGCGCCTTTGAGCGGCTGATGAGCGGCGGGAACGAAGCGCACCTGCTGGAGCGCGAGGGCCCAGCGCGCCTCTTCAGCGATCGCCAGGTGCCCGATGTGGATCGGATCGAACGTGCCACCGTAGATGCCCACGCGGATAGGTTCAGCAGCGGTGTCTACCCGCGCAGTTCCCACTCGCAGGCCTCCTGGAAGAGATGCCAGACGATCCAGGCGACATCTTGCTGGTCTTCGATCAGCAGGTCGTCAACAAACTGCTCAATAAGCTGGGCGACGTCGGCGCGCGCAAGCAGGTAAACCCGCGAACCCAGCGTCTCGTGGAGGTGCAGGGCCAGAGCATCGGCAAGGTCGAACAGGTCGCGTTCGGAAAGGCGTCGGCTGGTGCTGAAGTGGTAGGTGTCCATAGAGGCGCCAGGCTGCATCCTGAGGTGGATGCCGATACAAGCGTTGCTACGGATTAGGGGCGTAGCCGGCGATTACCACGAGCGGCCAGGGCGCAGGCGCTGGCCCTCATAGCCGGGATCGTCGAAGCGCTGATCATCGTAGGCCTGCACCGAACGCGATTCGGCCTGGCCGCCGGAGTGGGACAGGAGCGTGCTCTCGGTCAGGCTCTCGCTGATGTACTCGAGATAGCCGCGAATATCTTCGTTATCCTCTAATGAACTGAACGGAATGGTCGCGCCACTGACCGTCCTGACTGATTCGCTGATGTCCCGGAGAGTCTGATCGATACCCTTCACCAGGCCGCGCATCACCCCGGCCAGTTCTTCGCGTTCCTGGATGGTCAGGTTGGCGAAGCCGCGCAGCGTCTTTTCCTGGGCGCGCAGCAAGGTGGCGCGCAGAATGGCAATGTCGGCCTGAGTTTGCAACTCGTAGCGACGCACCAGATGGGCCTGACGCACCTGCTCGAACAGCTCCTCGCTGGTCACCGGCGTCCAGAGCAAGGCGGGGATAATAATAAACCCGATGATACCAATGATCACCTGTTGCAGGATCAGGCCGGTTTCAGCCACAGCTTCCTGGGCGGCCCACCAGGAGTACTGGATCTCGAAGGAGTAGTAGAGGAGGTACAGGGCGGCGCCAATAACCACCGTATAGCCAATCGTCCGCGCATTAATGCGTTGCAGCAACATCCCCCCGGGCGACCAGGGGATGAGGAACGAGGTCAGGCTCGGGGGCGCGAGCACGAGAATGGCGGTAAAGGCTGCGGCCACGATCCAGTTGCTGGTCAACTGGCTCTGAACGCCCCACCAGTACACTGCGGAGCCGAGCATCGCAATGACGGCGAGGATGGCCAGCAGCGTCTTGGCGGAAAACTGCCAGCCGCCCCGGCGGCGCTGACCACGAATAACGTCAAGGTATCTGCTGCTCACGTTCAGGCAACCCTTCCAGGCGAGCAGCGACCCGGCCTGCCGCTCGCCAATCGAGTAGCGCTTCAGCGTGGACGGACCTCGGGGGAAGCGAGCACATACGTCTCGACCCAATCAACGTACCCGGCGGCTCTAAGGCGCTCGATGTGCGCCGGGGACAGGGCGGTCAGCCCGTAACTGGCATTGATCCGATACGGCACTTCCAGTGCCGGCATCCCCTGGGCGCGGAGCACAAACGTCGCCTGAACCAGAAAATCGCCACTGATCCGCCCCAGCACGAGATGCTGCTGGGTGAGCGGATCGTACCAGCGTAACTCAGCAGCGCTCGTCGTATACAGGTGCGGTGGGTCGAGCACCTGGCGATCTGCCTGTTGCTCCCGCCACCTCTGCTCGTTTGAGCGTTCCGGCGTTGGCGCGATGATCAGCGGCGGCGCTGCGGTAACCTCGGGCGGCCCCGCAGGCGCTGCGGGCAGGGTCGCCACCACTGGCGGGGTCGGAGAAGGCGCGACTGTTGCCGGATCGGGCGCCATACTACCCACGGTCGTAGGCATAGAAGACGCGCCCTGTGTCTGGAACGGCTGGGGTGATGCTACCGCAGCGACATGTGACGCCTGACCACGGCCACCGTCACCCTGAAGGGCCTCCATGCATCCGCCAAGGGCCACAACGGCCACCATCATAGCCGCCAGGCATACAATTCGACCGCTACCTCCACGCCAGAAACTGAGCGAGCGCGCGAAACGTGTCTCTTCAGGCGTGCGACGCACGGTTGCTCACTTTATGGCTCTGCCCTTACCAACCCTTGCTACGGGGTAGGGGATTGCGGCGGGCTGCGTCCTCACCAACCCTCGCCGCGGGCCGGGGATACGGGAAACCCGGGGTTCCCTATTCTCAGATGATAAACCTGATAGCTGCAACGCCAAACCTTGATTGAAGGTAAAATCCTCTATCTGACGAATAGTAACACGATGTCGAACATGTGTCAAGAATTTGAATCCCTTAACGAGTAAAGCGTGCTTTACCGCCCTCTCCCCGGGCAAAGAGGTTTAAGGGCGGACAGAACATCCGAGTCAACGTGGCCTGTACCGCCTTGGAACGCCCCCGCGCACGGCTCCGGTTTCCCCGCTTCGACAGGCTCAGCGCAGGCTCTCCAGCGGGGCCGGGGGTGAGGACCAACCAGCGCATCCCGGCGCCATTGCGCCCGTCAGCGCCCATATGGTCCGCCCCTAAAGGTTAAAGAGGGTTGGGGAGTATAACACTCTCCCCAACCCTCTTCACTGGTAGGAACGCACGGATATCGGATTTTCCCCGCGCGCTCTCAGGTTTCGAGCAATTCCCTAGAGCGCGGCGCGGCGGCGCAGCAGCGCAGCCATGGCGATGAGCGCCACCGCCGCGCCTGCCAGCACAACCAGAGGCATGCTCGCGCCCTGGGAAGTGGCGGGCAGGGTGCCCGGTGCAGCGACAGGCGTGGTTACAGCCACCCGGGGGGTGATTTGAGCGACAACGTTGGTCGCGAAGACACTGTAGATCTTGCCCGCCTCCAGGGTCGTGTTGGCGAGGTCAATCACCACCGCGCTTCCACCGGCAGGGGTGACTTGCAGGTTGTACGTGCCGGCCGGAACCTCGAGGTAGGCGCTGGCGTCGGGGAAGGGCAGGTTCGAGATCAGCGTGGCGCCGCCAGCGACCCTGACGTCAACTGCGGGAGCATCGGGCGAGAAATGGTACACGCGCACCCTGGCGTTTCCGCTCGCCGGCGCGCTCAGGTTGTCTTCGATCACCGTCGGCTTGATCTGAGCGACCGGACCGGTGGCGGCAACGCTGTAGGCCTTGCCCGCCTGGAAGGTCGCCGTGGCGTCGATCACCGCTGCGCTGGCAGGCTGACCGGTCGGAGCGATCTGCAGCCGGTAGCTGCCGGGGGCAAGATCCAGGTAGTCACTGGCGGTAAAGAAGGGGACGTTTGTCAGGGTGCGGTTGCCGTTGACAAACACATCAACCGCCGGAGCATCGGGCGAGGCGTGGATCACCCGCACCTTCGCTGTGCCACTCTGCGCGAACACAGCCGGAACAAGCGCCAGCGCCAGTACCACGGCCAGCAGCGGGCGCCAGGCCAGGGTCAGAACGTTCACAGGGTACCTCCTCAGTCTCCATCTGTCAGATGACGCAACGTGCGCAAAGGATTTTCAAAGATTTTGCACACACTTTCCTTACGGAGCGAGGAGACCGGTGGATGTATGCTGAGGACCGGAGATCGAGGGTGGGGAATGCGCAGGGCGAATGCAACATCGCGCTGCTGCGCGAACGAATTGTCAGGGGATGCGCTCGTGGTCTGTTGCGATGGTGGTGAGGGATGCAACCGAAAGAGGTGTGGGAGGGCGCGGCCCTCCCCGCAAAACACCATTCCATCACGATCAGGTTGATAGGCTTAGTCGGCGCCGCGCGCGCCGAAGATCGGCGGACGTACTTTGAGCATCAACCCGACGTCAACCAGGATGTGGAAAAAGGCCACCGTCCACAGATCGCGCGTCAGCCAGAAGCAGAGGCTCCACCCGAGCACCAGCGCAACTTCGGCCAGTGGACGCAGTTTACGGATCTTGCGCGCGCGGGGCGAGTCGTCGAGATGGGGCGGCAACATCTGCAACCAGAAGAAGCCGTGAATCAAACCACCGTAGACCACGAAACACACCACGCCCAGCAGGAACCCGGCCAAACTGGCCAGTGACGGCAAGAACAGGCCCACGACACCCGCGCCGATGGTTTCCCCGATGCGGTACACGACACCAAAGGCCAGCGTCTCGGCAATACCGTTGCCCAGCGCAAACACCGCCGTCGCGCCCCAGTGGATCGGTCGTCCATCGAAGCGCGCTACCAGCATGTAGAGCACCTGACTGAGCGCAAATGTGAGTACCAGGTAGATCGGCAGACCTGGAACCTGCAGCGTGGCCGGAACGTTCCAGGCGCCGATCCAATCCCAAAGAACCAGACTACCGACAAGCGTGGCGACCGCCCAGTAGGTCAGGATCATCCGCTCCGGATTGAGCGACCCCTCCCTGGCGGCCTTCCTGGTTGCAGCACGGCGCTCGTTGAGCTTGAGATCCACACGTGGCTCCGGGTACTGCGGGGACCCAACCAACCGCTACCTGGCTGAAGAGAGCAACGACAATATTTCTTGTCAAAAAGAACAAGATATTTGTTTATAAGTAATGGGAGTATACCATAAAGCCTGGTTCGCTGCAAGGTGCTCGATTGCACTGCACGATTGCACAGGTGTGACGTCATACTCTGCACTGCACCCACGCGTGGAATGATCCTGTCGGCCGCGGCGGGGGCAGCGTTGCCGGGGCAACGGCGCGGCCCCGCAGGGCCGAAGCATTCGCCTGCAGCACGCGGCGGGCACAGGCGCCCCTGTGTGGCGAATGCTTCGGCCTACCCTCGCGGAGCAATGGGGCGGATCGGCCCGGGGCAACGGCGCGGTGGCCCGGGGCAACAGGGCGGGGCTGAGAACGGGCCGGTGTTTGCAAGACGTGTCGCTGGGGTAGCGTAGAAAGGACCGGGGTTATGGCTCGCCGCGTATTGCTGGGGCTAACAGGCGTCGCGCTCGTGCTTCTCCTCGCCTCCGCAAGCGGACCGGCGCGTGCTGTGAGGCCGGCAACGGGTGCGCCGGTTGGCGCTGGTGATGTGTATCTGGCCCTGGGCGATTCGCTGGCTACCGGCGATGAGTTCCCGGCCAACACCGCTGAAGAGGGGAACCTGCCGGGCTATCCGGTGTATCTTGACCTGCTACTCGATTATGCGCGACCGATTTCGCTAACCGTGCTGGCCCGGAGCGGCGAGAGTACCACGAGCATGCGCGCCCCCGGCGGGCAACTGGAACAGGCGGTCGCCTTCATCCAGACGCAGCGCACCGCGGGCAGGGTGGTCAGCCCGGTGACGTTGAGCATCGGAGGAAACGACCTTGTCAACACCTTCCTGGGGCGCGAGGATCCGCAGCGCACCATTACCGACACGTTGCCGCTTGTGCGCGACAATCTGGGGTACATCCTCGACACGTTGCTGACCGCGCTGACCGAGGATGGCCGCCGTACCGGCGACCTGATCGTGATGAACTACTACAACCCCTACCCTGGCCTGACCATTCGGACCACGCCGCCCTTCGTGTTTCTGCCGCCTGACCAGGAGCCGATTGTGACCGATGTGGAGGTGCCGCGCTTCAACCAGATCGTTGCCGAGGTGGCTGCGGCGCGTTACGTGCCAGTGGTGGATGCGTTCACCCGGTTTCGCGGGCGTGAACCCTATTTCCTCTTTGTGCGTTTTCCTTACGACTTCAACGACACGGCCAATCTGCTACGCAACTTCGATTACCATCCGCGTGCCCCGGGCCACTGGAACCTGGCCTACGGCTTTATCGAAACGGCTGGCTACGGTCCGGCGCCACGGGCATTTCTGCCCCTGACCGGCCGCTGAGGAGCAACAGGCGCCTTTCCCTGTCCCCCTTGCCGTTCAGGGGCGGATAGGACATCCAGGCCAACCCGGCTTGTACCGCATTGAAACGCTCCCGCGCGCGGCTCTCTCCGCTCCTGAACTCCCTCGCCGCCGGGGCAGGCGACGCCTGGCCATCATGCGGAGGAGGGTGGTGAACCTCAGGTTCCCCACCCTCCTGTCTATCCGGCTTGCGACTGGTGCGCGCGTATCGCGGATCACTCGACGGTGTATTCACCTTCGACGACGCCATCATCGCGCCGCGTCCCGGCGCCTTTCTGCCCGGAGGTTGCGCCATCGCCGTAGACGCTCTGCGAGACGCGGTACATCGCCTGCTGCAGCTCGTTCATCAGGCTCTGGATGCGCTCCCTGTTCTCCTGCGCGATAGCGTCGCGCAAGTCCTTGATAAGGCTCTCGATGCGCCCGCGCTCCACGCTGTCCACCTTGTCGCCGAGTTCGCCCAGGGTCTTCTCGCTCTGGTAAGCCAGGCTATCGGCCTGGTTCTTGAGTTCGACCAGCTCGCGCCGCGCCCGGTCCTCGGCGGCGTGGGCCTGGGCCTCCCGGACCATGCGCTCCACCTCCTCTTTGCTGAGGTTGGTGCTGGCGGTGATGGTAATGCGCTGCTCTTTGCCGGTGGCCTTGTCGCGCGCGCTCACGTTGAGGATGCCGTTGGCATCAATGTCGAAGGTCACCTCGATCTGCGGCACACCGCGCGGCGCTGGCGGAATCCCCTCCAGGCGGAAGCGGCCCAGGGTCATGTTGTCAGCGGCCATCTCGCGTTCACCCTGGAGGATGTGGATGTCCACCGCGGTCTGACCATCGGCGGCCGTTGAGAAGATCTCGGTCTTCTGGGTAGGAATGGTGGTGTTGCGCTCGATCAGCCGGGTCATCACGCCGCCGAGGGTTTCGACACCCAGCGACAGCGGGGTCACGTCGAGCAACACCACGCCCTTCACGTCGCCACCGAGCACACCGGCCTGGATCGCCGCGCCGATCGCCACCACCTCGTCGGGGTTAACCGACTTGTTCGGTTCCTTGCCGATCATCTTCCGCACGAGTTCCTGAACCACCGGCATGCGCGTGGAGCCGCCGACCAGCACCACTTCGTCAATCTGGCTGGCCTGGAGGCCGGCGTCCTTGAGAGCCTGGGTCACCGGGCCACGCAGGCGCTCGGTCAGGTGATTGGTCAGTTGTTCGAACTTCGCGCGGCTGAGGCGCATCTGCAGGTGCTTCGGCCCGCTGGCATCGGCGGTGATGAAGGGCAGGTTGATCTCCGTCTCGGTCAGGCTCGACAACTCCATCTTGGCCTTCTCGGCGGCCTCTTTGAGCCGCTGGAGGGCCTGGCGATCCTTGCTGAGGTCAATGCCCTGGTCCTTGCGGAATTCCTCGATGATCCAGTTCACCACTGCGGCGTCGTAGTCATCGCCGCCCAGGTGCGTATCGCCGCTGGTTGATTTGACCTCTACCACGCCATCGCCTACCTCAAGAATGGACACGTCGAAGGTGCCGCCGCCGAGGTCAAAGACCAGAATGGTCTCATTAGCCTTCTTATCGAGGCCGTAGGCCAGAGCGGCCGCGGTCGGTTCGTTGATGATGCGCAGCACCTCCAACCCGGCGATCTTGCCGGCATCTTTGGTGGCCTGGCGCTGGCTGTCGTTGAAGTAGGCCGGCACCGTAATCACCGCCTGGGTCACCGGTTCGCCCAGATAGGCTTCGGCGTCGGTTTTCAGCTTCTGCAGGACCATGGCCGAGATCTCTTGCGGCGCGTACTCCTTGCCGGTCTGGGGCACATGGATACGCACATCGCCCCGAGGACCCTTGGTGATCTTGAAGGGCAGCATCTTGCGCTCGGTCTCGGTCTCATCAAAATCGCGACCGATGAGGCGCTTGACCGAGAAGATCGTATTATCGGGGTTGATGGTGGCCTGGCGCTTGGCCGTGAGGCCAACGAGGCGCTCGCCATTCTTGGCAAAGGCGACCATCGAGGGGGTGGTGCGGTTGCCCTCGGCGTTGGGGATCACGACCGCATCGCCGCCTTCCATCACCGCGACCACCGAGTTCGTGGTGCCCAGGTCAATACCAACAATCTTACCCATATTCTCACTTCCTCCTCTTTGAGACGTGGAAGGTTCCACATACGTAATCTGTGGGTAGTGTAGCGGGTTTTTACTTGCTGCACACTAGCGGCGCGTTAGAAGTTTGTTGGAATTGGGCCGTCGGCGAGGATGGCGGCTGCGGCGCGCCGGCCGCTCTCGATGGCGCCGTGAACGGTGGCGATGTGGCCGCCGGTGACGGTGGCTTCACCGGCGAAGTAGAGCGTTGCGGCCAGGGGCGCGGCCAGGATGGCCCGGGCGTCGCCCATACCCACCGGGCTGTAGGTGTAGGCCCCCAGGCTCCATGGATCGCGCGACCAGTCGGCCAGGCGCCCACCCAGGCAGGCAGAGCGCACGGCGTCGCCGAATAGCATCGTCAATTCTGCCAGGCCAGCGGCAATGGCGCCGCCTTCGCCGTGGCTGGCCAGCCTGAGGGCCGCCGGGCCGCCGACGTAGCCCATCAGGGTAGGCGTGCGCGCTCCGGGCACGGGCCACCAGGTGGCGATCTGCCCATCGGTGCTGAGCACGGTGAACTCCGGCCACAGGCGCCGTTCGAACCAGAGGACGAGTTTGGTCACGTGCCCCACGCCGATAGCGCCGAGCGCGGCCAGGCGGTCGGCAGGCAACGGCGGGTCGAAGGCCGGACGTCCGGCGCGGAGCACACCGGCGGGCACGGTGATCAGCGCGCGGCGAGCCTCAAGCACCTCGCCGCGTGCTATGCGCGCGACGACGTTGCCAGGCCGCCAGACCAGGCGCGCGACGGGGGTATTGAGACGGACGGGTACGCCGAGGGCCATGTGCGTGGTAAGGCAGTCGTAGCCATCGAGGAGGTGGAAGTTGCCGACGCCGTTGTGGCTATCGGCGCGCTCGCGTGCGAGCGCCGTGGCGCTGAGGTGGGCCGGATCGGCGGCTTCGAGGTTGGCGAGCCAGCGCAGGGCAAACCCGAGGGCGGGATCGCCGGGGGCGGCATGGCCGGCAAGCAGGTCGGCCACGCTGATCTCGGGGCCGGTGTAGGTGTTGGCAAGCTCGTAGAGCGTGTACGTGCGAGCGATAATCGAATCGTCGGGAGGGAGCAGGCGCCCGCCGCGGGCGAAGCGACGCTTGTTCCCCCAATGCCGGGTTCGCAGTCCTGCGGCGCGGATCTCCTCCCAGGTGCAGGCGCGGTCGCCGTGAACGAACTCGGCGCCGAGTTCGACCGGGCCATAGGTGCGGTCGGTGACAATGCGCCCGCCAACGCGATTGCGCGCCTCCAAGACGCAGATGCTCTGACCGGCGGCCTGTAGTTCACGGGCGGCAGCCAGGCCGGCGGCGCCCGCGCCAATGATGAGGGTGTCGTAGATCATCGCCGTCGGATATGGTTCAAATTCGCTTGACAATTTAACGTGAAAATACGGGGAACCCGGGGTTCCCCACGCCCCTGCCGGCTGGGGCGCCAGCCGCTCCCAACCGCGGTTGGGACATGGGGAAACCGGGTTTCCCCACCTGTGGTTCGACAAGCTCACCACAGGCGGTGAGCTTGTCGAACCGTCCCCCTCCCTGCGGGGAGGCGCCCGGTTCCCTCCCCCAGCGGGGGAGGGCCAGGGAGGGGCGGCCCTCCCAGAGACGCCCCATGGTCATCGCGGCGAT
>FWPV01001728.1_pt1 | contig 24910 bp, 20 predicted proteins | sample 2228371 | NCBI WGS metagenome assembly FWPV01 (sample SAMEA103939776, study PRJEB20133) | metagenome | reverse complement strand
ACTGAGCGTCGGTCAGGGTGGCCCCTGTCAGGTCTGCCCCGCGCAGGCTCGCCCCTTCCAGTCTCGCACCGGTCAGGACAGCGCCCTGCAAGTCGGCGCGGTAGAGGTCTGCGCCGCGGAGATCGGCCCGGCTGAGGTCGGCCCGGCGCAGGAAGGCCATCTTCATCTGGCCGCCGCGCAGGTCAGCGCCATCCAGATTGGCGCCCCAGGCGTTGGCCAGGCGCAGGTGCGCTCCGGCCATCTGCGCCCCGCGAAAGACCGCGCCGCGCAGATCGGATTCCGACAGGCTGGCGCCTTCCAGGTTGGCCAGGATAAAGCTGGCGTCTTTGAGCACTGCTCCGCGCAGCACCGCGCCACGCAGATCGGCCCAGGCGAAGACCGCGCCGCGCAGGCGTGTCTGCACAAAGCTCACCCGCCTGAGGTCAGCGCCGTCCAGCATCGCTTCGCTCAGGTGCGCCTCCGCAAAGTTGGCGTCCTGCAGGGAGCCATCGGTCAGCCAGCCGGCGGCCCGTATCTGGTCCACGGCCTCCAGAGCGACGTCCTTGACGCGCGATCCCATCTTGGCGATCAGCGTGGTCTTGCGGTGGTAGGTCGCCTCTCGCTGCTGCACCAGGCGATCCAGGATCAGGGCGATCACGCCGATGCGCACGACTTCCACAAGAACGGTTACCAGGATGTTGTTTCGCCTTGCCACGGTTGTCTCCTGACTGACTGCTGGCCCGGCTGGAGGGCTTATCTGGTATGTGGGTTGATTGTACCGTGATCCCTGTCGGCCCGACGAACGGGAAAGGCCCGGAACAGGACCTGACACCGCTATGGCTGGCGACTGGATGAGGGAGGTCTGGCCTGCACCCGCCAGTCCGGTGGGTGGTGCGCCAGCCGCCAGCGCCAGCCAGCCGGATAGCCGGCCATCTTGGCCAGGTCGCCTACCAGGCGGATGATCGGGATCAGCAGCCAGGCCGCCAGCCGGTCGCGCCAGGTCGGCGGGCGGGCGCCCCGGTAGAATCCCCATACGACTGGCAGACGGCGGTAAGCTCCGCGCAGATAGGCCGCGCCGCCCACAAGGTACACCCCCCACCACAGCGGCCCCCAGGCCAACCCCAGCGCCAGAATCAGCGGGACGCCAACCAGGTACGTGACGTAGCGGATGGCATGCCGTCTGCGCCAGAGATCGGCCTTGCCGTCGCCCCGTGCGTAACGATAGTACTGCCGCCAGAAGGCGCGCAGATCGCCGCGCGGTCGGAAGGCCACACAGGCTTCCGGCGCCCAGGCGAACGGGCCGTACAGCGCCTTCAGGTTAAAGTCAAAGATCAGATCTTCGCAGTAGTCCAGCCATTCCGGGTAACCGCCAGCTGCCGCCCAGGCCGCTTTGCGGAAGGCGACGCTACGGCTGGAGGGCAGGAAGCGGGCCGGGTCGATCTCGTCGCGCAGCGGCAGCACCGCTGCGCCCATCGCCACCTCGAAGGGAGTATATGGATCGGCGTGGAAGAACCCGGCGACCGCCTGCACAGCAGGGTCGGCGAAGGGAGCGGTAATACGTTCCAGCCAGTCGGCGGGCAGGCGGGTTCCGGCGTCCGTGACGGCGATCACCGTCGCCGCATCGTTAACGGCGCGGATGGCCGTGTTCCGTCCTTGAGAGATGTTACAACCGGGCTGTTCGATCACGGTCAGCGGCAGACGGGTGGTGTACTCGCGCAGGATGATCAGCGTGTCGTCCGTTGAACCGCCGTCCACGATCACCACGCGGTCTGGCGGGCGTGTCTGGGCGGCGACGGACTCCAGCACCGCAGGCAGGGATGCGGCCTCATTGACGACGGTCATGATCAGGGCTACCGGGAAAGCATCAGGCGGCGGGTAGAGGGACATGGCTTCTCTGGCTCCACAGGGAGGCGGCCCTTCAGCAAGAACTAGCTCTGGCGGGGGACATCCGCCGTCGACTGGCCAACCCGCGCTTCGAGGATGGCCAGCAGAGTGTCATAGTCCCGATGGCTGGCGTCGCTGATGCCGAAAACGGCCACGTTGCCCAGCCCGGTCAGCCAGGCCGCCAGCCGGAAAGCAACCGGCAGCGGCCCGCCAATCAGCGGGCCGCGCACCAGCACCCAGCGTCCGTCACGGCGCGGCATATTGGCTCGCCCCAGCAGCAGGCGGGCGACCGGCTCGTCGACCGGCTGCAGCGGGTCCGGGCGCAGTTCGCTGATCGCCGCCCAGGGCACAAAGCGTGCCGGGCCGAACATCGGTTGCACGATGACCCCGTGCGCGGTAACCGTCACCGGTGGGGTCAGCACCGCCCCGATCGCCAGCGGTGCAGCCAGTGCCGCCGTGAGAAGCGGCGCCAGAATTAACGCCCCACCGGTGCCGACGCCCAGCAGGATCAATACCCCCTCGCCGACCAGAGCAATGGCGCACAGGATCAGCCCGGCCAGCGTTAGCCAGCGCTTCAGGTGGTACAGGCGCGGGAAACGCGGCGGATGACAGGAGATGGCAGGCGAGGGTTCGCTGGTCATGGGCGGCGATTATAGCGCGTCCCGCCCGCCGGGGTGTCTTTTCCCCGCTCCTGGCTTTGCTGCGCTATACTTCCCCCGGAGGTATACGCATCATGCCCGCAGACCTGATTGAGCTTGACCTGACCGATGCGGTCTATGGCGGCAAGGTGATGGGCCGCTACCGGGGCCGCCCGATCTTCGTTCCGTACGCCATCCCCGGCGAACGGATCACCGCCCGCATTGTGGAAGACCGGCGCAGCTATGCCAGCGCGGAGGGCGTCGACCTGCTGCGCCCGTCGCCGGATCGTGTCCAGCCGGAATGCCCGCACTTTGGGCCGGGACGCTGTGGCGGCTGCCACCTGCAACACATGAACTATCCGGCGCAGTTGCGTTACAAACAGGCCGTGGTCATCGACCAGCTCAGGCGCCTGGGCGGGGTGGAACGGGCCGACCGTCTGGTGCGGGAGACACTGCCCAGTCCGGAGCCGTGGGGATACCGGGCGCGGGCGACTTTCCATGTGACCCCTGATGGGCGCCTGGGCTTTGTCAGCACCGATCCGGCGCGCATCGAGCCGATTGCCTGGTGTTACCTCCTGCATCCGCGGGCAATGGCCCTGCTGGAAGCGCTGGACATCGATACAACCGGCATCCAGCAGATCGAAGTCCGCGCCGGGAGCGATGGCCGCGATATGCTGATCCTGCGCACAGTGGATGATGCCGCGCCTGCGCTGGAAGCGGACATGCCGGTCAGCGTCAACCTGCTGCTCAGCGACAATGAACCGGTCAATTTGATCGGAGAATCCCATACCCGCTACACGGTCAGGGGCCGCGAGTTCCGTGTGACGGCAGGTGGCTTCTTCCAGGTCAACCTGGATATGGCCGCTGTGCTGGTCGATCTGGTTCTGGAGCGGCTCAACCTGCAGGGAGGGGAGGCGGTGCTCGACCTGTATGCGGGGGTTGGCCTGTTCAGCGCGTTCATTGCCGAGCGTGCCGCCCTTGTGGCGGTTGTGGAGAGCTATCCGCCGGCGGTGACCGACGCTGATGAAAACCTGGCTGAATTCGATAACGTCGATCTGTTCGAGGGCGGCGTGGTACCGGTGTTGGAGGGGCTGATCGAGGCTGGCGAGGGGCCGTTTGAGGCGGCAGTCGCCGATCCGCCCCGCGCGGGGCTAGATGAAGCAGTACCGGAAGCGCTGGCTAAACTGGGGGTGGCCAACCTGGTCTATGTGAGTTGCGATCCGGCGACGCTGGCCCGCGATGTCAAACGCCTGGCTCGATTTGGTTACACGTTGCAGCATGTCCAGCCGGTCGATATGTTCCCGCAGACTTTCCACATTGAGTGCGTGGCTCACTTCCTGCGACGCTCCTAGCGCTGCACCACGCTTTTGACAAAACGTAAGGAGATCACGAATGCTTGAACATATCCGCGAAACGGCGGAAAACATCGCCCGGCAGGCTGGCGCGCTCCTGCTGGATTACGCCGCCAGAGGATTCGACGTCAACACCAAGACGACTTCCATCAACCTGGTGACGGAAGCCGACCAGGCTGCTGAAGCCCTGATCACCGCGGCCATCCGGGCGGTGTTCCCTGATCATGCCATCGTCGGGGAGGAAGGCGGTGGGTACGATGTCCCCGGTGCGGCGGACGCACCCTACCGCTGGTACGTGGATCCGCTGGATGGCACGACCAACTTTGCCCATCACCTGCCGATCTACGCGGTCAACCTGTCGGTAGTGGATCGTAGCGGCGAGCCGGTTGTTGGCCTGACGTACGATCCCAGCCGCGATGAGTGTTTCTCCGTGATCCGCGGGCAGGGAGCAACCCTTAACAATCGCCCCATCCATGTTTCCGCGACGTCCGATCTGCTTGGCGCACTGCTGACCTCCGGCTTTCCCTATGATCGCCACACGGCGCAGGACAATAACTGGGCGGAATGGGGGGCCTTTCTGCGGCGGGCGCAGGGCGTGCGCTGCACCGGCTCGGCAGCGCTGGACATGGCCTATGTGGCCTGTGGGCGCTTTGATGGCTACTGGGAGCGTGGCCCGCAGCCCTGGGACTTTCTGGCCGGTATCCTGATGATCCGGGAGGCGGGCGGCCAGGTGACCACCTACGCCGGGCGGACGGATGGCCTTTACAGCGGCCACGAGATACTGGCCAGCAACGGTCGCATTCATCAGGCCATGGTAGACGTGCTGGAGGAGACCCAGGCAGCGCTGCGGGCGTCAGGTTCCTGACCGATGGCTGGTTGACGAACGTCAGTCTACTGTCAGGGAATCCGCCGCCGCGGGGCGATACTAGAGTCGGAGGGAAATCTGTATCGCAGCTGAACAAGAGGGGGAGGCGGCGTTATGTTCAACCTGACAGTCGCCATACTGGACACCGATTTTTACGCTCTGCAGGCCATGACCAGTTACCTGGCCCTTGATCGACGCACCCGCGTGGTCAGGACGGCGGAAACCCAGGCCCAGCTCCTGGATTACCTGGCCGGGTGCCCGGCGCCGGTGCGACCGGACGTGATTCTGCTGGACGCTGACCATGCCGGGACGGCACACGAGCTGGCCGTGTTGCTCCATCGCCTGGCTGAACTGTCTCCTGGCACGATGGTGCTCTGCCTGGCTCAGATTGTCGACCCGGCGCTGGTGACGGCGGCAGCACACGCCGGCGCGCGTGGTTACTTCCTCAAGGGGGATGTCCGCTACCAGATTAGCTGGGCGATTGTGTTTGCTGCTGAGCATGACTTTGTAGTCACGCGCAGCGTGCGCGAACAGGCCGGCGATTTGCTGGAGTCCTGCCTGGCGCGGGCAACCGTGCTCCCTGCGCCACGCCAGTACCCGGAAATGACCGAGCGTATTCGCCAGGCCATCCGCCTGTGTGTGGTGGAAGGGATGCCCGCCCAGTTGGCCGCTGATGAAATGGGCATCAGCCCGCATACGGTACGTAGCTACATCAAGGAAGGCTACCGCATTCTGGAGGCACATAACGAGCTGGAATTCCCGCTGGATATGTCGGCCCAGGAGCGCGCGTTTTACCGCTTTACGATGCCGGAAGGGTGGCGAGGCAGCCTGGTTGGTCGACGGCTGCGACCGGCGGTCTGAGTTGTCGGACAGTCGCTTATGATTGTAGCTGAAGGTGGATTCTGACGCCGCCGTACCCGGTGGCGTCTTCGCTTTCTCAGGGCCGGTGATGCGGGGTGCCTGTTGTGTTTGCTTCGGCCAGGGCGACGATCTGCCGGAAAGTCGGCGTAGCCTGCAGGTAGTCCTGGCGCAGGCGGGCGTCGGGGATGCGGGCGGCCCGCGCCTTCAGCAGCATGTGCGCCTGGCGGATGAGATCGCAGGCACGGCTGGTTTGCCCCAGGCGATCCAGTACTGTGAAAGCGGTCAGGCAGAGCCAGGGCGCGTCCGGCACGGTTTCCAGCCTGGCGCTGGCCAGTCTGGCCAGGACGTGCGTGATGTGTTCGACAGCCGGCACACGTTTGCCCTGCTGGATGGCCGCCCTGGCCGCCAGAGCATCCCTGATGATCCCCAGGCTGGTGGCACTGGCTTCATCCAGTGTCACGCTCAGGCGGGCCTCCTCGGCCAGCAGTTCATCGGCTTCGGCGGGGTTGTCCAGCGCCAGCGCCGCGCGGGCCAGGTCGAGCAGGGTCAGGGCGATCAGGCGCGGTGGGTTCCCGGCCTGGCGAAAGAGGTCGAGCGCCTCAAGGAGAATCTGATAAGCATCGGCGCTGTCGCCGCGCTCGCAGCGGAGGCGACCGATTTCCCGGAGCAGGCTGGCCTCGCTGCGCAGGTTATGGATCTGGCGGAAGGTTTCCCGGCTTCGGCCCAGAAAACGCCACGCCTCATCTGAATCACCGTCTGCCAGCGCCAGCAGGCCAAGCCGCCCCAACGTTTCCGCTTCAGCGTGCCGGTCACCGATCGTCTCATGGATGCGCAGGGCCAGACGGTAGCGTTCCCGTGCTGCAGCGCTATTGGCCATTGCCACATCGTTGTCAGCCAGGTGACTCAGAATCGCGCCAACGGCGCGGCGGTTACCCGTTGCGTTGGCGTGCAGCGGGGCCTGCTCGAAGGCCGCCTGAGCCTCGTCATAGTGACCCAGATGGCAATGGGCAACTCCCAGCGCGTCCAGCCGATAGGTCTCCAGGCTGCCGTCACTGGTGGTGTTGGCGCGTGCCAGCAGGGCCAGACCCTGTTCGTAACGACCGAGCTGGATCAGGGCCAGGGCGTGATAAATCCGGCTCTGGCTCATCAGGGCCGGATCGCCGGCCCGCGCGGCAGCGTTGTAGGCGGCTGTTGCCGCTGCCATGCAGCGGGTTGGCTCCAGTGATCGTTCATGGAGACGGGCCTGGCGGACGCCGATTTCTGCCGCCAGGGTAGCGCTGTCCCCTCTGGAGGTCAGGGTTTCCAGCTGGCGCAGCGCTTCTATCTGTCTGGCCTGATCGCCGCTCAGGTAGTAGAGCGTTTCCAGCTGGAGCAGGATCTGGCTGCGGCGGCTGGTCTGCGCATCCGGCGTCAGTTCCAGGGCGCGCTCCAGATAGGCGCTGGCATCAGCTACAGCATACTGGGCAGCCGCACGCATCCCCGCCAGGTACGCGTAATACCCCTCGCGTTCGGGGACTTCAGCCCACCGCCAGTGATGGGCCAGCAGGGCATAATGGGGCGCCAGGTTGTTTTGATACTCACGCTCATACCAGAGCGCGGCGGCCTGGTGCAACTGGCGGCGCTGGCTGAAGGAGAGCGCGCTGTAGGCCAGTTCGCGGGTGATGGCATACCGGAAAGCATAGACGGCATCGCGCTTGAGGTCTTCCACCAGGTGCAGGTCCATGCTTTCCAGGGCATCCAGGTGCGTGCGCAATTCGCGGCTGTTCAGGCGCAGGGGCTGGATGGCCTGCAGAGCGCGGAAGTGGAACTGCGGACCGAGCACCGCGGCAACCTTGAGCAGAGTCTGTTGTTCCGGCGGGAGCTGGTCGATCCGGCTGCGAACAATCCCCTGGACGGTATCGGGCAGAGGCAGGCTCTCCAGGTCGCCCTTGAGGGTTACCTGCCCGCCGGTGATCTCCAGGAGGCCGCTATCACGCAGGACAGCGGCAACCTCCCGGATGAAAAAGGGGTTGCCGCCGGTTTTCTGCAGGATGAAGCGGGCGATTGGCTCCGGCAACGTGCTGACCCCCAGCGCTTCGGCAGCCAGCAGGCGGGAATCTTCCTCGCTCAGCGGCTGCAGGTTGAGATGGCGCGTCCAGGGGAGGTCTTCCAGGCGGCGCAGACCGGCTGGCCGGTTGCCCTCAGGAGGGCGCATCGCCACCAGGATGGAAAGCGGACAATCGGCGATCTGCTCCGCAGCGTGGGCGAGCAGGTCCCAGGAGAGGGTATCCAGCCACTGGGCGTTGTCCAGAATCAGGGCCAGCGCGTCTTCCGCCAGCCAGGCGCGGAGCAGGGTGATCAGCAGGTCAACAAGCTGGGCATGGCGCTCGGCAGGCACCAGGGCAGCGGTCAGGTCGCTTTCCGGCAGGTCAAGGTGGAGGATATCGTTGAGCAGGGCGGCCTGGGGCGTAAGCGCCGGCGCGATCTGCTCCAGGCGGGCGAGTACCTGGCGGCAGGCAGCTTCCGGCTCCTCCTGCTTACTGAGGCCAAAGAAAGCCTGGAAGATCTCCTCCCAGCCGTGGTAAGGCGTCTGGCGATCGATGCTGCGCCCTGTTCCCAGCAGGCCGGTGATCCCGCGCTCCTTGAGGATGGCGGCGAAGCGCTCCAGCAGGTGACTTTTGCCTGTGCCCGGTTCGCCCGCCATGATCAGGACGCGTGCATGACCGTCCTCCTGGGCGCTGGCCAGCCAGTGGAGCGCCCCCAGTTCCTGGGCGCGGGCGACGAACCGCCCGGTAACGGCCAGTTGTTGCGTGACATGGCTGGTTCCCAGCAGGCGGTAAACGCGTACAGGGGCCACCTTGCCTTTGACCTGGATCGGCTCCAGCGCTTCCCAGACAAAACCACCGGCCATCTGGTATACGCTGTGGTTGGCCAGGATTTCCGCCGCGCCAGCCTGGATCATCAGCCGGGCTGCCAGATTGACCTCGTCTCCGATGGCAGCATAAGCGCGGCGCATCGGGCTGCCGACCGTGCCGGTGAACAACCGCCCGCAGGTCAGGCCGATGTGCAGGGTCTGGACATGGGGGAGTTCGCGCCGCAGCGCATACGCGGCGGAGGCCGCCCGCTGGGCGGGATTTTCCAGGGCGATCGGGGCGCCGAACAGGGCTACCAGTTCGCTGCCTTTGTCGCCCACGCCGACCTCGCTGAGGGTGCCACCATGCTCCAGGATGCAGGTCTGGGCGACGCGCACCAGGGCGTCCAGTTGGTCGGCGGCTGCCGGCGCGGTGTAGTCCAGACCGGTGAAACGGACAAACAACGAGGCCACCAGCCGCAGGTCGGCCACATAGGCGCCGTGTCCGCCGCGCAGACGTTCGTAAATCGGGGGTGGCAGGTGGGGACGACAGGCTTCCACCAGTGACCAGGCGCGATCGACATGATCCAGCCAGCGGATAGGCGGCCAGCCGATGTCGTAGCCTGCCGGGGCCAGGATGGTTGGCACCAGACAGGCGAAACCTTCTGCCAGAGGGGTGTGGGCAAAGGCGGAACCAATGGCAACAACCGTGGCCGGGCAGAGCACGATCTGGTCGGCCTGAGCCATCTCTGCAGCCTGCGCCATGCGTTCCACCGCCGGCCCGGCCAGAACATCAAAGCGACCAACTGCCGGGTCACCGGGGCTGAAGCGGTGGCTGCCGCCGCTGCCGATGGCCACTTTGAGGTGCAGTGTGGGGTAACGGGCCATGACCGCCTGCATGAAGGCCTGCATGGCAATGGCGGCGATGACGGCCCGCAGCGAAGCGTCTTCCCCGGCGAACCAGGCCGTCAGACCATCGCCGCTAAAGCGCAGCACCGCGCCACCGTAACGGCTGGCGGCGTTGATGATGCCGCTGAAGGTGTCGTTGATCCGCTGGGTCAGTTCTTCCGCCCCGCGTTCTGGCCCCAGGGAGGCCGTGAGCGCTTCCGTCAGGGCGGTGAAGCCGCTGATGTCAGCGAAGAGCGCTGCGCCGTCGGCCTCTACAGGCAGGGGGCGATCAGCAAGAATGGCGAAGAGGCGATCCACCGCCAGAAAGGGGACCAGATCGTGCAGGAGCGCCAGCCCATCCAGCGCGTGTTTATCCACAACACCCGCCATCTTCCATGCGTAATGCAGCGCAATGGCAGAATAATGCAGAACCGCCTCCGATGCAAGATGAAGGACGGCTTGTTAACAGATGAAATCCGTCAGGAAGTCTGGCGGCAGCCGAGAGCCGGGCAGGGGTGTGCCAACGGAGCTTCCGGGAAGCAGGCAATCAATCAGGGAGGTGGTGATGGCAACCGGGTTGCTGATGTCCTTTGCCCACACCGATGGACCCGGCAGCGCTGGAATGTCTTTCTAGCTCGCTGGCGCTACCCGTACCCGTCCGATCGCCACCCGCTCCCCCTGAGGACTGGACAGTCTTGCCGCTGGATCGTCCGCGTTGTAGACCCCCACCGCCAGCATGTACTCCCCCGGCGGCAGTGCAGCAGGGATCAGGATGCCATGGCGGTCGATCACGGTCACGCCGGGTGTCCAGCTGGTGGTTGGGATCAGCCCACCGCCCGGTTCGCTGTCGTGCTGGGCGGGTGGGGGTGCGTCCGGGTTGGCGTAAAGGTGGACGAAGATCTTGTAGCGGGCCTGGATCGGCGCGTCAGCCCGCCAGAACAGCGTCAGCGTGAGCGCATCGCCGGGCATGTAGGACTCTGCCCGGTCGAGCGCGTAGCCTTCCAGCATCAGGGTATCCCCATTGACGGCGGTAAAGCGCAGGTTGAGCGCTGTCGCAGGCACGCTGGCCGCCTCCTCCGGGATCGCATAGACCACAAAACGCACCCGTCCCACCCAGGTCGACCTGACCTCGAACGCCTGCCCGGCCAGCGTCCCGGTCACGATCCCGTTCGGGTCACGCTCGCGCTCGCCCCAGAAGAGGGCGAAGATCCGCCGGTGGTCGCGCAGAATGCCTTCCAGTTCGGCCCGTGTGGCGGAGTCGTCACCGCCCAGGCCGCGCGGCAAGGGGTAGACTGGCAGCGGGCCGTCGTAGTAGTAGGCCCAGACTTCCCCCTGGCCAGGGCCGGTCAGGATCACCGCGTCGTCGGGGCCGGCCTCCGCGCGGACGGCAGCAGCCATGGCCCGGTAGTCATCGCGCTGATAGGCAGGATCGGTGTAGAGCGCAGGCAGTGCGCCCGCGAGGATCGTGCTGAAAGCAGCCGTCACGATCAGCGCCACAACGCGCGTAGCGGCGCGCTGCGTGCGCCAGAGGGCGGCCAATCCCGCCCCCAGCCACAGAGCGACCGCGCTGGCAGCGGGGGTGAGTTGTTTGAGGTCGTCGGGCTGGAGCCGCAGCAGGGCAAACGCGCCCAGCGTCACGGCGGCCCAGATCGCCGGCAGGGCCAGCAGCGGGCGGGTGCGGTGGAGCCACAGGCCGGTCGCGGCGCAGAGTGCGGCGAGGACCGCCCACCATGGCGGCGATCCCACCGTTAGCCCGAAGGTAACGGTACTCAGCAGGGTGTTGATCGGCGTGCCGGAGCCGTCGTTGGGCCACGTGGTCACCTGGCGCACCGCTTCCCCGGCCCAGGGTGCAAAGAGGGCCAGCGTCAGGGCGTTTGCGGCGATATAGCGCAGCAGCGGCTCCCGCTGGCGGGAGCGCAGCCCCCACCAGAGCAGGAAGATGGCGCCCTGGGCCACCATGGTTAGCGGGTAGGCGTACTGGGTGTACAGCCCGGCGGCGTTGATCAGCGCCAGGGCAGGCAAGGCATGGCGGGTTCTGCCGCCCTCCTCCAGCCAGGCAACCAGCGCGACCATGCCTGCCGTTGCCCACAGGCCCAGCAGGGCATACATCCGCGCTTCCTGTGCGTAGTAAACGGCGAAGGTGTTGGCAGCCAGCAGTAAGGCGGTGGCAGCGCCTGCCCCCTTCCCGAAGAGTCGCCGCCCCAGCGCATAGACCAGGGCCACCGTGAGCAGGCTTGCCAGCGCGGAGGGGAAGCGCAGGGCCAGTTCGCTCGCCCCGGCCAGGTGTGTCCAGCCTGCCAGCAGCAGGTAATAACCGGGAGGATGGATATCAGCGGCGGCGTTGGCGATGATCGCGTCCGGCGGGCGCCGGGTCATGGCGTAGCTGGCGCCCTCGTCGTTCCAGAGAGATTGTGCACCCAGGCGGTGCAGGCGCAGACCGGCAGCCAGCAGCAGGATCAGCACAGCCAGGGTCAGTTGCCAGCCATGGGGCATGGGAGCACGGGAAGAGGTTGAGGGCTGCCGGTTCATACACGCCTCACAGGCGACCCGCCGGCGGGCGGTATCGCCGGGCAGGGCCTTTCAGTACAATGTGCATGGTATCTGCTGCCGGTTGTTGTACCCGGTCTTAAGGAATACGCCAATGATTGCCGAGCATTTTCAGATTCTGTGTGACTACAACTACTGGGCGCACCACCAGCTCTGGGACTGCGTGCTGCAACTCAGCGAGGCGCAGTTCACCACAGCCGATAATGTGCTGGGTATCTCGGTTCATGAGCAGATGATCAACATGGTGGGCGCGGAATGGCTGTGGACAGCCCGCCTGCGCGGCACGTCGCCGACGCATAATCTGACGACCGCCATGTTGCCCGACCGTGACGCCATCCGTACTCGCTGGGACACCGTGGAAGCTGATCTGCGCAACTATGTGAAGCACGTCCGTGATTCCCAGCTGGGCGAGATCATCGACTACACAACCACCTGGGGGGAACCGCAGCGCAACGCCCGCTGGGAGATTCTGGCCTATATCTTCCATCGGGGGACGGACTACCGGGCGCGGGCAGCAATCACGCTCAACCAGCTGGGCGTCCAGCCGCCGGAGATCGAGCTGTTGCACTACTTCCGCGCCAACGAGCAGCATCGTCTGCGTATCGCCCTGGAGCGCTTCCACAAGCAGGCCCCGATTTGATGTTGAGGAGCGCTGTCTATACCGCCCCCGCCCGGAGTCGAGGATCGCCAGTTCACGGGTAGGGATGGGCGGCGATGTATTGCCGCATGGCGTCGTAAACGGGCAGGGGGGTGAAGTCTGGCTCCACCATGCGGAAATAGTAGAAGCTCTGGTTTCGCTCGGCGTCGCTGGCTGGCTTGAAGTACCAGTAGTTGATCACACCCACCCAGGGCCATTCCAGACGGGCGCGCTCATACGCCAGCGGCACCCAGCGGGCCTGTTGCTCCTCGGTCACCTGGCCGTAGTTGTAGCGCCCGGCGATGTCCGGCGCTTCTTCCGGCCCTGGCACCGGATTCCAGTTCATCTCGCTGATCCAGATCGGCTTGTCAGCGTCGCCATTGACGACCATGATGTCGCGGATCCACTGGTTGCGCCCGTAGTTCATGATCATCGGGCGCATGCGCCGGTCGGTGGGGCCGCTGCGCAGGCCGTAGCCGTTGACAGCCAGCACATCAAAGCACGTGTCCGCCCCGGCATCGTACATCTGCTGCAGGAAGGCTACGTCAGTCAGGTTGCGGCCATCCAGCGCGGCAGTGGGAGCCAGCGCCCCGCTGATGACCACGATCGCCGGGTCGACGGCTTTCAGCGCGGCGTAGGTGTGACACAGCAGATCGGTGTAGGCCGCTGCGTCCACGTTTTGCTCGCCCCATTCGGGGTAGATGTTCGGCTCGTTCCAGATCTGATACACACGGATACGACCCCGGTAGCGCTCAGCGACCGTGACCGCGTAATTCACAAAATCCTGAATGTCGTCCGGCGGTGCGAACGTTCCCCGCGCGTTGCCGTCAGCGCGGCTCCAGGCGGGCGGGTTGCTCAATCGGGCCTGAATTTCCAGCCCGTATTGTTCGGCCAGGGCGACGATGTGATCGTACTTCTCCCACGCGCTGCGCGGGGGATCGTTGCGGCGATCCTCAAAGTCGCCCCGCCCGTGAATCTCGATGTCTTCCCAGGGGAATTCCTGCCGGATCCAGTGGAAACCGGCGGCGGCGATCATCTGTACCTGCCGCTCGCGCTTGGCCGGTTCGACTTCCTGCTGCAGGAAGGTGTTGATCCCGTAGGGGTTGACCTGCGCCAGTATCGGGACGATCTCCGGGCGGGTATCCGGCAGGCGGCGGGTGAAGTTGCCCAGATACTCAAAGAAGCCCCGGATTTGCCCGGCGGGTTGCTCCTCTCCGGTGACACGCCACAGAGCCTGCCAGACCAGGCCGCGCGCGGCTAGATCGGCGACCAGGCCGAACAGAAGCGCAACAGCCAGCGCCAGCAGAACAACCAGCAGCTGCCAGTGCCGCCGCAGGGCAGCCCGGCGTGAAGGAGGGGAAGATTGCGCGGTCATGGGGCGGAATTATACCACACCGGTATTCGTCCAGATCGTGCTGGAGATTGGGGCGTAGCGGACACGGATCGCCCGGTTCTTAGTCAGACCGCTGACCGGGATGCTCGGCGCTCAATTCCTGCCGGCACGCTGCGGGGAAATTCAGGTATAATCGAAGTAGCGTGGTCTAGTCGTACAGGGAGGAGTCTATGGCCGACAACGAGACGCCGATCGAAGAGCGCGTCGAGGAGATCGCTGAGGATGTACGCGCACGGGTGGATCAGGCGGCGGAACAGGCCCGCGCCGACCTGGCCGACGTACAGGCCCAGATGCGCGAGTTGCGCCGCGACCTGGTCAACCGGGCCATGATGGCCAAGGATCGGGTGGTGGAGGAACTGCAGCGGGCAGCGGAGCGCATCCGGCGCGAGGTGGAAGGGGTGGAAGACCCGCGCGCGCAACAGCGAGCCGCCGAACTGGCGGCAGAACTGGAGCGGACAGCCGCTTACCTGGAAGATCATACCTTTGAGGATATCGGCAAGGAGGTGACCCAGGTTGCCCAGACCAATATCTGGCAGTCGCTGGGTATCGCTTTCCTGCTGGGGCTGGTGCTGGGCCTGCTGATTGGCGGGATGCGCCGCCGCTGAGCGCCTGTCGGAATCGCCCCGAAGCGGCGTGCGTATTGGCGCGCCGCTTTTGCTTTGGCCGCCGGGTGGGGCTGTGGTATGGTTGACGCGCCGGGTGGGTGGCGGGGTTTGCATCGGCGCCGATTTATCCCGGCGAAAGGGGATTCATGATCAAACTCACCATCCTGTACCGCGAACCTGCGGATCTGGAAGCGTTCGAGGCATTCTACACGGCCAATCTGGCCCTGATGGAACGTATCCCCGGCGTCATCCGCCGTCAGGTCAACCACATCTATGGCGCACCGGATGGCCGGCCGGTTTACTACCGGGCGCTGGAGCTGTACTTCCCCGATCGAGATGCGCTTGACAGTGGGATGCGCTCCGAACAGGGGGTACAGGCCGGGCGACACCTGATGACCCATGCCGCGCAGCTGGCGGAAGTGTTCTTCTCCGAGGTCTATGAGGAGGCCGGTGGTTCAACGCCGGACGCTCTGCCGGACTCCACCGATGCCTGAGGGCGACCCAGGCGGGAGATACAAAGACGCAGGGAGGGCCATGCTGGCAAGCAGGACCCTCCCCGCCATCGACGAACAGCAGGAGATATCACTTCCTGGCGCGGATCTCAGCCCCCTTGAAGGGCAGGCCGGCCAGCGGGGCAAACACGCAGAAGTCAAAGATTCCCGCCAGCAGCGGCACCAGGCCGATGATGGCCAGGATGTACGAAGCCGCTCCGGTCACCGCCAGCCAGCCGATCGCGATCAGGATCAGCCCGGCGATGACGCGCACGATGCGGCCATTGGCACTGGCCATGAACTTGACGAACCCTTCCATCTGGACTCCTCCTCCTTTGTGCCCGGCAAAAACAGGCAATGCCTTCATCTTCACATAGTTATCTGTTTAGATGCTCCTGTCAAGCAGCAGTCGCATGTCCTGTGCCTGCCTGTGTAGAGGAGTACGTAAAAATACGCCGGATTGGATGGCCGCCTGCCCGCTTTCAGGAAGTTTTTTCCAGTTGCGAGGTGCAGTTGGGGCAGCGCGTGGCTTTGATGGCGATCTGGGTGAAGCAGTACGGGCACTCCTTGGTGGTCGGGGCGGCAGGAGCCTCTGGCTTCCGGGTCAGGCTGTTGAACCAGCGCACAACCAGGAAGATCACGAAGGCGACGATCAGGAAGTCGATCACATTGTTGATGAACAGGCCGTAGTTGATCGTCGGCGCTCCGGCTTCCTGAGCGGCAGCCAGGGATGGGTATGGTGTCCCGGACAGGTTGATGAACAGGTTGGAAAAGTCGATCCCGCCGAGCAGCAGGCCAATAGGCGGCATGATGATGTCGTTGACCAGTGAACTGACGATCTTGCCGAAGGCCGCGCCGATGATCACACCGACGGCCAGGTCAAGCACGTTGCCGCGCATGGCGAATTCCTGGAATTCCTTGAGCATCTGCCGCATGGCTCCCTCCATTTGTGAGCGGTATACAGCACCGGGTATGCCTCTATTCTAGGCCTTAAAATCTCTGTTGTACAGCGCTGTGTAACAGGAGCTTATGCTCTGGCATAGTCTCTGCCGGGCGCCTGAATCACCTTTCCCCGGCCAGGCATCGGATTCGCCTGCTGCTACCTGCCAGATCGGGTATAGTTGTTGGGCGGACGCAGTGGCGCTGGTAACGCAGAGATTGCCGGGGAGAAGGCCAATGAAAGTCACGGTTATCGGTGGAGGTAGCACCTACACGCCGGAGCTGGTCTCCGGCTTCATCCGCTATCATGATTCGTTTCCGATCACGGAACTGGCGCTGATGGACATCGACGCCGAACGGCTGGAGGTGGTCGGCGGCTTTGCGCAGCGCATGGTTGCGGCCAAAGGGGAGCCGTTCACCATTACCTTACACACCGATCGCCGGGCAGCGGTGACCGGCGCAGCGTATGTGACCACCCAGCTTCGCGTTGGGCACATGGCTGCCCGCCGGGAGGACGAGTATCTGGGCCGCCGCTGGGGGCTGGTCGGGCAGGAGACGACTGGCATCGGCGGCTTTGCCAAAGCCCTGCGCACGATCCCGGTCTTGCTGGCCCTGGCGGAGGAGATGCGCGTCACCGCGCCGGGTGCGCCGCTGATTAACTTCACCAATCCGTCCGGCCTGGTGACGCAGGCCCTGCGCCTCTATGCCCCGGATATCGTCAGCATTGGCCTGTGCAACATCCCGATCGGCTACCGGATGCGCGTCGCCCGCCAGTTTGACGTCACGCCGGAGCGCGTTGAAATCGATATGCTCGGCCTCAACCACCTGACCTGGTTCCGGGGGGCGAAGGTCGACGGCGAGGATGTGTGGCCCGCGGTCTTCCAGCAGTACCTGAACGAGCAGGAAGCCAGCGCCGATCCCAGTATCCCGCCGTACATCATGCGCGCTCAGGGCATGGTGCCCAGCTACTATCTCCGGTACTTCTACCGCGCCCCGCACGTCATCCGCCAGCAGGAGGAGAAGTGGCCGCCCAGCCGGGCTGAGCAGGTCATGGCTATCGAGGAAGCGCTGCTGGCGAAGTACGCTGACCCTGCCCTGACCGAGCCGCCGCCAGAACTGGAGAAGCGCGGCGGGGCCTACTACTCGACGGCGGCAGTGCAGTTGTTGCGCTCCATGCATAGCGGCGACGGCATGACCCATGTGGTCAACGTGCCGAACGCAGGGGCTGTCCCCGACTGGCCGGATGACTGGGTGTTGGAACTGCCGTGCCGCGTCGACAGGGAGGGGCCGCATCCGCTCCCTGCTGCGCCACTGCCAGAACCGATGGCCGCGCTGATCCACCAGATCAAGAGCTACGAACTGCTGACGGCCAGGGCCGCCGTGACCGGCGACCGTGACGCGGCCCTGCTGGCCCTGGTGACGCATCCACTTGGCCCGGACGCTGACCGCGCGCCTGCCGTGCTGGAGGATCTGCTGCGGACACACGCGGCTTACCTGCCGCAGTTTGCCTGATCCGTGGCGGCGAGGTTGCCTGGAGGGAGGCCGATGGGATGGTGTGACGCACCTACGCCCAGGGGTCGCCCTGCGGGATAAACTCGGCATCCACCCCCTGGGCGCGGAACCAGCCAGGCATTTGCTCCCGCATTACCACCATCTCGGTGGCATAGCGGGATACGCCCAGCAGGTTGAGCTTCAGCCCGCTGAGCAGGTCGCGCATCCGCGCCCGCTGGGCTTCCGCGTACTCGCTTTCGCCATAGAACCACCACTGGCCGGTCACATACGTATCGCAGCCCAGGGCGACCGCCTGCTCCAGCAGGGCGGGATCGGCCCCGTTGCCGGGCACGGCGGCCACATGCTGAACCGGCAGCCCGTTGTGGCGGATCTGGTCGTAGCGTAGGCGGTCAACATCGGTGAGCTTGGCCAGCCGCTGGGCAAAGGCCTGAAAGCTCGTCGGCTTGCCGACAGTGCCATGAATGGCCAGCGGCCCGCTTTCGCCCTGCGCAAAACGGACCTGCTCCCGCAGGCCGAGTGTATTGGCTAATGCAGTAACCGTGGAGATCTCCGGGTGGTGATCCAGGGGGGCATGGCACAGGTAAAAGCTGATGTGATGCTCCTTCAGCTCTTCCAGTTGATCTTCAGAGATCAACAGGAAGCGTCGCCTGTCCTGATCCAGAGTCAGCAGGTGATGGGCGAAGATCAATGCGCCCGGCGCGCCGCGCACCACCTCGCGGGCGATGATGGTGTCGATCACATCCTGAGTCGGAAAGACGATCGTGTACACCCGGTCGATGCGATCGGTGTTGTCCAGCATCAGGCCGTTCCAGGAACCGGCGCGGAAGTCCGGCAAGGCGAATCGCTCAAAGGTGTGGAAGTCCCGGTCAGAAAAGCGGGATCGCCAGTGGGCTTCCTCGTCGAATGCCGCGCTGTTAAAGAACGTGTCCAGGCTCTGAACCAGCTCTATCTGCTTCATGAGCGCCCCCCTTGCTGCCCTGTATGCTGCTGTTGCTCAAGCCGCCGTCGGTACAGGCGCGCCTCATCCCGCACAAACGCCACTGTTGCGGCCACGATCGGGTCTGGCTGGCCCTGCGCCGGGACGGGCAACTCCTCAACTGCCACCGGTTCCCACTGTCCTGCTGCCCCCTGCGTCAGGGTCACGCCGGCAGCCGCCAGCGCCCCTTCCGGCAGGGGCAGCCAGACTGTCCGCGTCGATCTGTCCAGACGCGGCGAGTGCCCCGTTGCATCCGGTCGGATCAGCAGGCTGCCCTCCGCTGCCTGGGTGGTCTCCGGCGCCGCTGGCGACTGACAGGCCACCCGTTGGCCGCCGACCTCGACGATGACGATCGGTGGTAAGCCCAGCGCTGCCGCGCCACAAACCGGCAGGTGCAGGTGTTCCCGCAGGCGCTGCGCCGCATCGGGAGTCATCGCCCGGCAATCGTCCGCGGACAGACAGGCCAGATCATAGCCCATTGCTTCCAGAACGAACAGGGCGGCCCGGCCTTCCGTCGCTGCGCATTCCCAGGCGGAGGGATGGCACGAATCGCCCAGATCGAGCAGGACCACCGGCGTGGCGCACGCGGCCCGCACCGTCTGTATAACCCCGAACAGGCGGGGTAGCAAGTCCAGCCGCCCGGCCAGGCGCGCGGTGTAGAGCAGGGTAATCTGTGAGACCGTCATTGGTGGTCGATCATCCGGGCGTGGAATCCTGTCACGGGTCATTTCCAGGGTCAGCCTGCTACGGGTTTCCGGCATAGGCGTATGCGAAGGGCGCACACGCGACGTTCCCCGTGCTGCGTTGTGCCCATCCCTACAGGAACAGGCGCAGTGCCTTGAACAGGGCGAACAGACCAAACATGGCGGCGGCGATCACCGTCGGGCGTGTCGACCGCTGGTGCGCCCGCAGGGTGATCAGGAACACACCAGCCAGCAGCGATTCGATCCATACCACAGGATCGGCGGGATTATCAAATGCCTGCACGGCGGCATAGAGCAGGGCGGTCAGGGTGATGGCCAGAAATGGGTTGCGCCGGGCGGCCAACGCCGGATAGAGCATCCCCGCCAGCAGTGCCATTTCCGCCAGGGGAGCGGCAACGACTACGTATAACGCTGCTGCCAGCCAGTCCACCAGCCCGCCTGTCCACAGTCCTTGCAGGGTGGCCGGCAGGCCGATGGTCTGGAAGATGAGGGGGATGAAATCGATCAGGATAGCCATCCCCAGGGCGAAGATCATCAGCAGCAGGGTTGAGCCGGGCCAGCGCTCCAGACGCAGCGCCGCCGTCAGCGATTGTTGCCCCCGCCGCCGGACGACCATCGCGATCAGCGCCAGCGCCGTCAGAGCGGCCACGGTCCCCGCCAGGTTGACCGCCAGCGGGCTGAAGACTCCCCGCGCTGCGGAATCCACATCCAGCAGCACGGAGAAGATGGCCAGCGCGGCCACCCGCGCCGCCAGGTACGCCGCCACCAGTGCCACTGCCAGCGCTGCTGACCAGCCAGGCGACTCTTCCGGCTGGCGGAGCCGCGCGAAGAAAAGCGGTGCATCGAAGCTCATAACCGTCTCCTGAGCGTATCCGGCGTAAACCTGATCGCGGCGGATACGGGCGCTATCATACCCGATTTCGTAGCGCGGGGTCCAGGGAAGGGCGGTACGCAAACGCAGGGGCAGAAACGGGGAGATTGGCAGGGGCGCGGCATACTCCTCCAGGAGGCGGCACAATCGCCCGGCTTACAGGGCCATGATGGTGCGGGCGACGCGCAGATGCTTGCCAAAGAAGGGCAGGAAATCGGCGAACTCGCGGTAAGTGCCCTCTTCCCGTCCGCGCAGGTAGCGACGCAGCACACTGATCGCGCCCGGTAGTTCCGTTAGCCCCTGGACTTTGCGCTCCATCAGCACAAACGCCTGCGCTTCCTGCTCGCTGACACAGTCCTGCAGGTAGATTGCGACCAGCCCCAGCCCGACAAGGGCCAGCAGTTGCGCCTCCCAGCTCGGGTACAGGCGGGCAAAGGCCGGCGTCACCGGCAGCGATTGTGTACTGGCTTCGGCCAGGGCCTCGGCGTGCGCTCGCAGATAGCGACGCAGCAGCAGGCGCCCGTACTGCATCAAGGCGGCGCGGTAAAGGTGAACAGGGTCTTCCTTGAAGGGCCAGGGTGGATTATTGCCAACGGCGACACGCGGCGGTGTGATGCAGTACAGCCGGCCATCAACCGCCGCGCCCAGCGACATATCGGTCGGGTAGCACAGGTTCGGGAGGAAGATCAGCGCATCAGAACATGGGCCGACAAACGGTTCCAGAAATGTCCGCAGCCGGGCGGTGGCAAACAGCGCCTCAACCTGCTGGCGGGCTTCCTCCCAGCTTTCTGCTTCGGCCTGCCACCATGCTGCCAGGTCGGTCTCCTGGTAAAAAGCAACCAGATGGCGCGGCCAGGCAGGCGGCGCCCAGGTGGGTTGTTCGCCACCGGTCAGCCCCGGCCATTCCAGTTGCAGCACGTAGCCGAATATCTCCTCCAGTGGCACACCGCGATCCAGCAACCCCTGCAGGATGACCACAGCCGGGTGCCTGTCGTGCGCCTGGAGTCGCCGCCGGGTGTTGCGTGCGTGGATATGAATGCCGTGCCCTTTGCGTCGCTGTTCCTCATCCGGCCAGGAAGTGACCGCCAGGGTGGCCGCCAGCAGCCTCATGCGGTCATCGATCGCCACCTGAACCGTGTCTGTCATCGCCTGTCCCCGTGTGCGTCTGCTGCCGATTCTGCGGGTATCCTGTTGCTTACCATAACGCAGTTCGGGATCGGACGCAACGCCTCTCCCGCCTGCGCATAATCTGTGCGCCGGGGTCGGCTATGGTTGGGCCAGGGCGCGTAACACGGCGGCTACGGTTGCCTCCGTACTGGTGGCCAGTGGCACCGCCAGGACGCGCACGCCGAGCGGCCCCAGTTCTGCGGCCATCGCTGTGCTCAGCGCGGCCAGCCCGGCGACACTGGCAACATAGGGCGCCTGTCCGGTTGTTGCCGGGGGGATCGCTGGCAGCAGATAGAGGATTGTACCGCCGCCTTCGTCAGCCATGACTCGCCCGGCAAGCTGGCCGATCAGGAAGGCGCCGGTCAGGTTGATCTCGATCACCCGCCGCCAGTCGTACTCATCCAGGGTCAGGAAGGGCTGGTGTTTGTTGACCCACCAGCCATCGACGACAATATGCAGGCCGCCGAATTCGTCGCGCAGCCGCTCGATCATGGCGGCTACCTGAAAGCGGCTGCCAGTATCGACCGTCCAGCCCAGCGCCCGGCCACCCGCCGCCTGGATCGCGCTCGCTGTCGAATCGGCCTGGGTCGGGTTGATATGGGCGGCCATAACCGCTGCGCCTTCCCCGGCCAGGCTCAAGGCGATCGCCCGCCCTGGCCCATCCCCCGCGCCGATCACCAGCGCTACCCGCCCGTCCAGATATCCCATATCGATCATCCTTTATTGCCACACGTGCTGTCCATGTGCCTACCGTGTATGGCGGCCACCCGGCCTCCTGACCCTTGCCTCTTTTTCCCCTGCCGATGGATAATCAGACTGCCCGACGGATGGCTACCGGGGAGAGGGCAGGAGACACTATGGAAATCGACGATCAAAACATGCCCAAAGTATTCAAGCTGTATCTGGAGATCTCCCAGTATCCCATCCTCAGCCGCACCATCCGCGCCGAGATGCGCAAGGAGTTGTTCTCGCGCGGGATCATCAGCGATGAGGACTTCGAGAAGGAAGTGTACCAGAAAGCCATCCAGTCGCAGCACCGCGAGGGATTGCATGATCCCTTTGCCGAGGAAAGCCCCCGCGAGTGGAACGCCCGCGTCAGCACCGTCCGCGACTACCTGACGGACTTCTACTTCGCTTACAACCTGCCACATTCGCTTTTTGAGCAAATTGTCGCCCGGATCATCACCCAGCGCGTCCCGGATAGCGAGTTCCGTCTGACCTTCAACCCGGAGATCGCCCCCTGGGATGTGCTTTTTGCCGAAGGTGAGCGTTACGAGCGGCTCCCGCGCGAGGAATTCCTCAAGGTGCAGCATCACCTGCGGGAGATCAAGGTCGTGCTGATCAAGGCTATGATCAGCGATCACCTGCAGTTTGCGCGGTTGGCGCGGGAGGTCTTCACCATGGCCGACCTGCGCTACATCCGCGACCACCGCATCGGGCGCGGCAAGATCGGCGGCAAGGCAGCCGGGATGTTGCTGGCCTGGAAGCTGCTCCAGCAGGACGCCGAGTCATGCGGCTTTCCGCCGGAGAAAATCCGCATCCCGGAGTCGTGGTACATCGGCTCGGATGTGTTTTATGAGGTCAAGGAACTGAACGATCTCTTCCGCTATATGAACCAGAAGTATCTTTCCACGGAGGAGATCATCGCCGATTATCCCAAGGTCTATGCCGCCTACACCAGCGCCCGCGTGCCGCAGTATGTGCTCGACAAGCTCCGTGATCTGCTCAAAGAGGTCGGCAAGACTCCACTGATCTTCCGTTCCTCCAGCCTGCTGGAAGATAGCTTTGACACGTCTTTCGCCGGCAAATACGAAAGTTACTTCCTGCCCAACCAGGGCACGCTGGACGAGAATCTGCGCGACGCGGCACAGGCCATGCTGCGCATCTATGCCAGCACGCTCAACCCCGATGCCCTGATCTACCGCGCTCAGATGGGCCTGATCGACTTCGATGAGCGCATGGCCATCCTGATCCAGAAGGTCGAGGGGCAGCGCCATGGCCGCTACTACTTCCCGACAGTAGCGGGGGTTGGCTTCAGCCGCAACCCGTTCCGCTGGAGTCCGCGCATCCGCCGCGAGGATGGCCTGTTGCGCCTGGTAGCCGGGCTGGGCACGCGGGCGGTGGAACGGGTGGCCAACGATTACCCGCGCATGATCGCGCTTTCCCATCCCCTGTTGCGCCCGGAAACACGCAGCAAGCAGATTCAGCAATACTCCCAGCACCTGATCGATGTGATCGATCTGGAAGCCAATGCCTTCCGCACGTTGCCGATTACCGAGGTGATTGATGCCAGCTACCCGGCGCTGCGCCTGCTGGCAGCGGAGATGGCAGGCGACTACATCCAGCCCTTTATGGTCAAACCGGCCAGAGTGGACCCGGCCAACCTGGTCTTTACGTTCGATACCCTGTTGACCAATACCCGCTTCGCTGAACTGATGCGCCGGATGCTGGCCTGCCTGCAAAGTCACTACAATCGCCCGGTGGATATCGAGTACGCGGTGGAGATCACCCAGACGTATCCGACCGTCAGCTTTGATATCGCCCTGTTGCAGTGCCGTCCCCTCAGCCAGCATGATCCGGAAGCTGCGCCGCCCATCCCGCGTGACATCCCCAACGGGCTGAAGCTCTTCACCGCCTGCCGCCAGGTGCCGGAAGGTGTGGTGCGCCGTGTGCGCTACCTGGTCTGGGTTAAACCCACCTATAACGGGATCGAAGAGCCGCATCTACGGCTGGAGGTCGGGCGCGTCATCGGTCGGTTGAATGAACGGCTGAAGCACGAGCAGTTTGTATTGCTCGGCCCCGGTCGCTGGGGATCATCCAATATCCATCTGGGTGTCAAAGTTTCTTACGCTGACATCTACAACAGCCGCGCCCTGATCGAGGTGGCTACCTCCAACAACAGCAATGGTGCACCGGAGATGGCCTACGGGACGCACTTCTTCCAGGATCTGGTGGAAGCGCGGATCTACCCCCTGGCGCTCTTCCCCGGCGAACCGGGCAACTACTTCAATCACGCTTTCTTCGACAACGCACCCAACGTGCTGGCGGAGTTGCTGCCGCAGGATGCGGCTATGGCGCCCTACATCACCGTGATCGATGTGCCGGCGGTCAGCGAGGGGCGTCTGTTTGAGCTGATCATGAATACCGATCAGGACGAAGCCCTGGGATACCTGCGCTACTATGGCGAAGAATCGTGAGGGAGGGCGGGGAGCGGGTCATGGCCTCTGCAGCAAGAAGCGCGATCCCGCCCCGGAGATCGCGCTTCACCCAATAACACTAATTATGTTCAGGTATCCCCAGGCGCCGCTTCCGGTCGGAGCTATCCCGGCGCGGCATTTTACCCTCTGCCAGCTTCATTGTAGGGCAGACTGGCAGGCCGCTTCAACAGCGAAGCGCTCAAACTCTGTGGGGCATATTGACCAAACAGCACGGGGGCGGGCCATCACAGGCGCGCCCCCGGCGACAGGATTTGCAGTCTTGGTCGGGTGTTATCCGGCGACATCGGCGGTTTAGGGGTAGAAGCCGCGCAGCTGGGCTACCTCTACCACGCGCCGGACGGCCAGGATGTAGGCTGCCGTGCGCATATCGACGTTCATATCTTCGGCGATTCCCAGCACCGCGTAGAAGCTCTCATCCATCATGTGCTCCAGGCGGTCGTTGACTTCCTTTTCGGTCCAGAAAAAGCTCTGCCGGTTCTGGACCCATTCCAGGTAGGAGACAGTGACGCCGCCGGCATTGCACAGGATGTCGGGGATGATCAGCACACCCTTG
>FWPV01002830.1_pt1 | contig 24912 bp, 27 predicted proteins | sample 2228371 | NCBI WGS metagenome assembly FWPV01 (sample SAMEA103939776, study PRJEB20133) | metagenome | reverse complement strand
GTCGCCCTTTTCGATTACAATAATACAGGAAACTTTGTTCCACTGCTTGACGCAATTCCTACGCTTGACCTACGCTAGCCTTACAAGTACTTAACGAAACTGGTCTGAATAGGAGACAATCCCATGAGTCATCCACTTGCCGTCAAAACCGAAAATCTGGGACGTATTTACAAAATCCGCAACAACCGCAAAGAAAAACAGCGCGAACTGGTTGCCCTCGAAAATGTCAACCTCGAAATTCGCGAAGGCGAACTGTTTGGTCTGCTCGGCCCGAACGGAGCCGGTAAAACAACCCTCATCAAAATTCTGACTACCCTGCTGGCCCCCACCAGCGGAAAAGCCTGGGTGGCCGGCTTGGATGTAACCCGACAGCCGGCCGAGGTACGCAAACGCATCAACATGGTCTCCGGCGGAGAAACTTCCGGTTACGGCCTGCTGACCGTGCGCGAAAACCTGTGGATGTTCGCCCAGTTTTACGGCATCCCCAGCGCCGAAGCCAACCGGCGTATCAAAAAACTGGCTGAAATTGTCGGTATCGCCGACCGGCTCAACACCAAATCCTCTGACCTCTCCACCGGCCTGCGCCAGAAGATGAACATCATCCGCGGTTTTCTTACCGATCCGGAGGTTCTCTTTTTAGATGAGCCAACCCTGGGACTGGATGTAGGCGCATCGCGGGATGTGCGCTCATTCATCCGCCGCTGGATGGACGAAAACCCGCACCGCACACTACTGTTGACCACACACTATATGGTCGAAGCCGATGAATTGTGCGACCGGGTTGCCATCATCAATCAAGGGCGGGTACTGGCCTGTGATACCCCCGCCCACCTCAAGCAAAACCTGCGTCACGAAGTCTTCTTTCAGGTCTGGGTGGTTGCCCCCCACCTGCTGGAGGATTTCGCCTTCCTTCAAATCAACGGTGTCAAGCATTTTCATCAATCACCGGAAGAAGATTCGCTGCGGCTGGATATTACCCTGGAAGAGGAAGCGGTACTTTCAGAGGTGATCAACGAGCTGACCGCCCAGTCCGCCCGTATTTTACGGCTTGAAAAACGCGAACCCACCCTCGAGGATGTTTTTGTTCAACTGGTCGGGCAGCGCATGGAGGAGGTGGAGAATGTCGCAGTTCCCGCCGATTGAAATAAAACGCAGCGGCTGGCAATTATTCCTGATGACCGTCATCGGGCGTTCTTATCCGCGGGTGGTGGGGATGCAGCGCGAACGCTCGTGGCTGTTCTTCGATGTGTTCCTGCCGTTACTGAGTGTGGCGGCTTATGTGTTTGTCTATCGCGCTATCGGCGCGCCGGAGGACTACGTCGGTTTTGTTGTGGTCGGCGGTGCGATGACCGCCTTTTGGATGAATGTACTCTGGAGCATGTCCAGCCAGTTGTATTGGGAGAAGGAACAGGGTAATCTGGCATTGTATATCATCTCCCCCGCGCCGATGATGGCCATCCTGCTCGGCATGGCAGTCGGCGGTCTGTTTGCCACCCTGCTGCGTGCCATCGCCATCATTGCCGTTGGCAGTTTGATCTTCAATGTTACCTACGCAGTATCGTCCTTCTGGCAGTTGATTGCCGTGTTTTCACTCAGTATGGTTGCCCTCTACGGTTTGGGCATGATGAGTGCTTCCGTTTTTTTACTGCTCAGCCGCGAAGCCTGGCACCTCGCTAATCTGGCCATGGAACCGGTCTATCTGGTTTCCGGCATGTACTTCCCGGTTAAGAATCTGGGTTTCTGGGCGGCAGCAGCCGCATCGGTTATCCCGCTCACGCTTGGGCTGGATGCCATGCGCCAGCTGGTGTTTGCCAGCGGCCCAACCCTAGGCTTTTTGAGTGTGGAGACTGAAATCCTCATCCTGATCATACTTTCGGTGGTCTTTGTGACGAGTGCCCGTTACCTGCTGGCGTATGTAGAGCGGCTGGCCGTGCGGGAGGGCCGCCTGACCGAAAACCGCCGATGAAAGGTGCTGCCATGCAAAAATCCGTCAATCTGCGTTCATTTCTGACCGCCTCATGGCTGGGCTGGCAAATCGAATCCAACTGGACTGACCCGTTTCTGTTTGCCACCTACTCCATCATCAAACCAGTGGCCGGGGCAGCCATTCTGGTGCTGATGTATTCTATCGTTACTCAGGGCAATTTCGGCTCCCCTGTATTTGCATACCTCTACCTTGGCAACGCCTTTTACCAGTATGTACCGGCTGTGCTGACCGGCGTTTCGTGGACTATCATCGATGACCGCGAGCACTACCGCACGCTCAAATACATCTACACCGCGCCGGTGAACATTCCCTTCTACCTGTTCGGGCGGGCAGTTGCCAAGTTTATTGTGGGCACTTTCGGTGTGGTCATCACCATTGCTGCCGGAGTCCTGTTCCTGAATGTCCCGCTGGACTGGTCACGGGTGAACTGGCCACTCTTCCTGATAGCCCTTGTTTCAGGCATCGTCATGCTGGCAGTCAGTGGTCTGATTCTGGCCGGCATCACTTTGAGAACCGCGCGTCACTCGTATTACATCGGGGACGTGGTAGCCGGTGGACTGTTCCTTTTTACCGGTGCCATTTTTCCGCTGGAAGTGCTGCCAGCCTGGCTGAGACCGGTGGGATATTTCCTGCCCATAACCTACTGGCTGGAATTGATTCGCCGCTCGCTGGTGGGAACGGTGGCCGAGGCCTTTCCAACCTTCACAGCCTTAAGCAACGGTCACCTGCTGCTCATCTTGATCGGCTCATCCCTTATATTTGGCATTGCCAGCATATTCATCTTCCGCTTTTGTGATCATCAAGCCCGTGAAAGAGGGTTGATTGACCAGACCACCAACTACTGAGAAACAATCTCGTGTCCCTGAGATCATGGTTTAAGTTCATTTACCTCGGGGTGGTGTGGGGTGCCACATTTCTCTGGATCAAAATTGGTCTGGAAGAATTGAGCCCCCTCACTTTCACCGCCTTGCGGCTCAGTGTGGCTCTGACGGGATTGATTATTTTGCTGGTTTTCACCCGCCCGCGCTTACCGAGCCTTTCCAATGGCTGGGATTTTCTGGTTTTGGGAATTTTTAACATTGCCCTGCCCTTCCTGTTGATTACGTGGAGCGAACAGCATGTGACCTCCGGTATGGCTGCCATTCTTAATTCAACCGCCCCGCTTTTCACCATGCTGCTGGCACAAATTTTTGTACAGGATGACCGCATCAGCCTGCCCAAAGCGCTGGGGCTACTGGCCGGTTTTGCCGGTGTGGTGGTGCTGGTTTGGGATGAATTGGGCGGTGCGATGACCGACCAGCGCTGGGGGCAGATCGGCGTACTGGCTGCTTCCTTGTCCTATTCTATCGCCATCATTTTCGCCCGCCGGCGCACCTTTCAACTGGCGCCGGTGGTGCAGGCTTTGGGGCAGAACTTTTTCGCCAACCTGACGGTGTGGGGACTGGCTTTTGGCCTGGAAGGCAGCCCGAACCTGCCGCGTCTGCCAATGACCTGGCTGGCGATCCTCTGGCTTGGCATTATGGCAACCTGCATCGGCACTGTGCTATACTATGGTTTATTGAAAGAGGTGGGGCCAACCCGAACCACACTGGTGACTTATCTCTTTCCATTGGTCGGGGTAATTTTAGGGGTGGTCTTTTTACAGGAAAGTTTGGACTGGCGTATTCTGCTCGGCGGCGGTTTGATCATCAGCGGCGTGGCAGTCGTCAATTCACGAATCAACTTCAAAAAGACCCCTACGGAGGTGATTCAAAATGAGTGATACTCCGCCAACGTCCTTTCGGGCTGGTTACATTGCATTGATCGGGCGTCCAAATGTCGGTAAATCCACCCTTATGAACGCATTGATGGGGCAAAAAATCGCGGCAGTTTCACCCCGCCCGCAAACCACCCGCCAGCGCCAACTGGGTATCTTAACCCTGCCGCAAGCCCAACTGGTCTTTATGGACACTCCCGGCATGCACAAACCGGTGCATAAACTGGGCGAGTACATGAATCAGGTCGCCGAAGATGCGTTGAAAGATGCGGATGTCATTTTGTGGCTGGTAGATGCTTCGGTTTCACCGACTCCCGAAGATCTCCGTATTGCCGAGCGCTTGAAGACCATGAACGATTTGCCGCCCGTTTTGCTTGGTCTGAACAAGATTGACCTGCTCAACAAAGATTTGCTCAGCGAACGCACGCAACAATATCAATCACTTTACCCTTTTGAGCAGGTGATTCCGTTTTCCGCCACGCGCGGTGACGGACGTGATGATCTCATGCAAGCCCTGATTGACCGCCTACCGCCGGGTGAGGCGTTGTTCGATCCCGACCAGATCACGGATTTATACGAAAGAGAGATCGCCGCTGACCTGATCCGTGAAGCAGCCCTGCTTCACCTGCGCGATGAAGTTCCCCATGCCATCGCCGTACGCATTGATGAATTCACCGAGCGTGGCGAAGAGGGAGCCTATATTCATGCGACCCTGTTCGTAGAGCGCGAATCCCATAAAGGCATTGTGATCGGCAAAGGCGGCGAAATGCTCAAGAAAATTGGCAGCAGCGCCCGTCAGGAAATTGAAGCGATGAGCGGCAGGCGGGTTTTCCTCGAATTGAAAGTCAAGGTCAACCCAAACTGGCGCAACAAGCCGGATGCCTTACGCTGGCTGGGTTATTACCGCAAGAAAGACTGAAATGGGCTGGTTTGCCGCCGCACTGATTTTTGCAATACTGGACTGGCTGGCGGTGTATTTTCAAAAACTCCGCTGGCGCTGGTGGACCAAAACCGGTGCCATGCTCTGTCTGATCGCTGCCTACACCTATTCGGGCGGCTGGCTCGTTTCATTCTTATTTGGGGTGGGTCTGCTCTTTTCACTGGCGGGAGATGTTTTCCTGCTCCTTCCGCCGCGCTTCTTCATGGCAGGATTGTCATCTTTTCTATTTACCCACCTTGCCTATATCCTTGCTTTGAGTCACCCCCCATCGCCGTGGCAGCCGATTAGTTTTCTGACCCTTGCCATGCTGCTGGTGATCGTCTTCTTTGTCTTTCGGCAGTTGTCGGCTGCCTTGCAAGGCCACCCTTCTGGCAGGCGGCTTAAACCGGCTGTCCTGCTCTATATTCTGACCATCAGCGCCATGGTTTATTTCGCCCTTTCCACCCTGTGGAACCCGGCCTGGAATTTTTCGGCCGCTCTGCTGGTATCGTTGGGGGCATTGCTCTTCTATCTTTCCGATTACACCTTAGCCAGACAGCGCTTTATCCGCTCAACCCGCAGCGGCAGGGCGCTTGTCATGGTGACCTATCATCTTGCCCAGTTTGGATTGATAGCCGGTTTTCTATTACGCGGTCACGTCTAATCTTTGACAAGGGGGCGAAAGCCCTCCCCAAGAGCCTCATGCGCCTGCCCGATAACCATAAAAGCACGCGGATCAATTTCGCGCACGAGTTCTTTCAAGGGGTTGACTTCTGAGCGGGTGATGACGCAATATAAAACAGGCCGCTGGGCACCCGTGTATGCGCCGGTACCCGGCAGGATGGTCACCCCCCGTTCCAGCACAGTCATGATCGAATGAGTTACCTCTTCGGGGTTCTGAGTGATGATCAGGACGGTGCGGAAAACGCCCGAGCCTACCGAAACCGCCTCCGCCGCCAGCCCGGAGACATAAATCACCAGCAAGCCGTAGAGGGCTTTTTCCCATGAGAAGGCAAACCCGCCCCCCAGCACCACCAGCGTATCCGTGATCAGATAAGCCTGCGAGATTGATATTCCCAGACGGTGATTAAGAATACGCCCTAAAATATCACTGCCGCCGCTGGTGCCCTGCCCCCGATATACCAGGCCCAGCCCGATACCCAGCAAAATACCACCGTACAAGCAATCCAGCACCAGATCGGTGGTGACTCCCTCCGCCGGAATGAACCAGACCAGAGCATCGGTGAAGAGCGAGAAAAGTGCAATCGCCAGCGCCGTGCGCTTGGCAAAGCGTGCCCCCCCCAGATACTGCCAGCCAAGAACAAACAGGGGAACATTGCCGATAAAGACCATCAAGCCAATTGGCCAATTGGTGAAATAATTGATGATCTGCGCCGTTCCGCTCACCCCGCCGCTGACCAGCTGGGCCGGCACCAGAAAAAGGCGCATGGAAAGTGCCTGAACGAAGGCCCCGACAATCACAAAACCGTATTCCTGCACGGTTTTACGGGAAAAATCCAACGGGCCGAACAACGCCCGCAGCATTTGAAGGGGAGATAATCTTGGAGATTTGGAATACTGCATCTTAACCTCACACCGAGTTGAACGGGTTTGAAAGCGGACTAATTATATGGATTATCCTGATTTCTGGATAGCCTGAAATGCTCTTAAGATTTCGGACATTCATCCTTGTTCAGGGGCAAGCCACAATCAAATGTGACTTTTGACACTAATCTTTTCCTAACACCAAAGCCTATAATGAGAAACAAAATTTCTGTTCAGTGCACTTTTCGGGAGGTGAAAAATGGGAACCAAAGGACGTGAAATTGTCGGCATGAATGTGGATGAGCTGCTTACCCTGCTCAACAAGGCATACGCCGATGAGTGGCTGGCCTATTACCAGTACTGGATTGGGGCAAAAATTGTCAGGGGGCCAATGAAAGATGCCATCGCATCCGAGTTACTGCTGCACGCCACCGAAGAACTGGCCCACGCCGATATGCTTGCTCTGCGCATCATCCAGCTCGGCGGCACCCCCCTGATCAATCCGGAGGACTGGTTCAAAGAGACCAATTGCGGTTATGATGCCCCCAGCGATCCCTTCGTCAAGAAGATTCTGGCCCAGAACATCCACGGCGAACAGTGCGCCATCGGGGTCTATACCCGCCTGCTGGAAATTGTCAAGGACAAAGATCCGGTCACCTACAACATGGTGTTGACCATTCTGGCGCAGGAAGTCGAACACGAGGAAGATTTGCAAGCCTTAGATGAAGATCTGGAAGCCTTGATGATGCGCTACCAGTAACAAGTTTTTTTACCTGACAAAACAAAAGAACTGCACAAGCCTTATTGGTGTGCAGTTCTTTTCTTATCTTTTTTAGATCAGATTAAGCGAGGGCTGCCTCCGCTTCCAGCGGTTCGAACTGGCTGTTATACAACTCGGCGTAGAAACCGCCCTGACTCATCAATTGCTCATGGGTGCCCTGCTCAACGATGTTGCCGTCGCGCATCACCAGAATCAGGTCAGCATTGCGAATGGTCGAGAGCCGGTGGGCAATGATGAAACTGGTTCGTCCCCGCATCAGCGTATCCATCGCCTTTTGAATTAGCAATTCGGTGTGGGTATCCACCGAGCTGGTGGCCTCATCCAGGATCAATATGGCCGGGTCGGCCAGAATGGCGCGGGCGATCGTCAGTAACTGCTTCTGCCCCTGCGAGATGTTGGTCACTTCTTCATTGATGACCATCTGGTATCCATCCGGCAGTGTGCGCACAAAGTGATCCACGTGGGCGGCTTTGGCAGCCCGAATCACCTCTTCTTCGCTTGCCTCCGGCCGCCCGTAGCGGATGTTATCCAGAATTGTGCCGTTGAACAACCACGTATCCTGCAGCACCATCCCGAACATACGGCGCAAGTCCTCACGGCTGAAGCGGCGGATGTCTACTCCGTCAACACGGATTTCACCCTCCTGCACATCGTAAAACCGCATCAGTAGTTTGACGATGGTAGTTTTGCCCGCCCCGGTTGGCCCGACAATGGCAACTTTTTGGCCCGGTTTGATATGAGCCGAAAAGCCGCGAATAACCGGTTTTTCCGGCACATAACCGAAATACACATTGCGGAATTCCACTTCACCGCGCACTTTTTCAAGTTTCACCGGTGAGGTAGTCTCGGCGGTCTCTTCTTCCTCTTCCAAAAATTCAAACACCCGTTCGGCTGCTGCTACCGTTTGTTGCAAAACATTTGAAATGTTTGCTAACTGAGTAATCGGCTGGGTAAACGAGCGCACATACTGGATAAAAGCCTGAATATCACCCACCGTAATAGAACCACGCACTACCAGCCAGCCGCCCAGAATGGTCACCCCAACATAGCCGAGGTTGCCGATGAACGCCATGATCGGCATCATAATGCCGGAGAAAAACTGGGCTTTCCAGGCTGCCCCGTACAGGCGGTCATTGTACTCTGCCATCTTGCGGATGCTTTTTTCTTCGCCATTGAAAGCCTTGACCACAATATGCCCGCCAAACATCTCCTCGACATGTCCATTCACATTTCCCAGAAATTCCTGCTGTTGGGCGAAGAAACGCTGCGAATTACGCACAATTATCATGACCACTACAAACGACAGCGGCACAATCAGTAAGGCCACCAGCGTCATCTGCCACGAAATGGTCAGCATCATCACCAGCACACCTACCACTGTAACAAAAGAAGTGATGATTTGGGTCAGGCTCTGGTTGAGAGTCTGATTAACCGTATCCACATCGTTGGTCAGACGGGAGAGTACTTCGCCCGTTGTGGTGCCGTCGAAGTAACGGAACGGCATGCGGTTAATCTTTGCCATAATCTGTTTGCGGAGCTGATAGGTCACCGTAATGGCCACATCGGTCATCAGCCAGCCTTGCAGGTAACCAAGTGCGGATGAAAACAGATACAGACCCAGCACGGTGAGTAAAATCTGGCCGATACCGGCGAAATCAATACTGCCCGTACCGCTCAACTGCGCCAGCAAGCCTTCAAACAACTTGGTCGTCGCTCCTCCAAGGATTTTAGGACCAAGGATCGAAAACACGGTTGAACCTGCCGCCAGTAAAATCACAATCACAATCGTGACTTTGAAAGGATCCAGATAACGCAGCAGTTTACGCAGCGTTCCCTTAAAGTCTCTGGCTTTCTCCACTTTGCCCATCATCATGTGGCCGCCAAACGGTCCTCGCCCTCCCATCGGCCCGCGGCCGGCGGCGGGCGGCCGCATACCGCCGCTGCTTTCGGTGGGTTTTAATTTGCCGTTACCTGCTGTGGGTTGAGTCATGCCAGCACCTCCTCCCTCTTTAATTGTGAGAGGGCGATTTCTCGATACACCTCACACTTTTCCAGTAATTCTTGATGCGTACCTTTGCAGATGATCTCGCCTTCATCCAGTACCAGAATCTGGTCGGCGTCTTTAATGGTAGCCACCCGTTGAGATACGATGATCACCGTGCTGTCTTTCAGGCTCTGCTTCAATGTCCGCCGCAGACGGGCATCGGTGCGGTAGTCCAGCGCTGAAAAACTATCGTCAAAAATGTAAATGGGTGCGCGCTTGACCAGTGCGCGGGCAATGCTCAAACGCTGCTTTTGTCCGCCAGAAAAGTTAATCCCGCCCTGTGAAACGGATGCCTGCAATCCTTCGGGATTGGTCAGCACAAAATCACTCGCCTGAGCGATTTCTAAGGCTTGTTTGAGAATCTCTTCCGCAGCATCCTCATCGGCATAACGCAGGTTACTCTCAACCGTGCCGCTGAACAGGTTGCTCTGTTGTGGGATGTAGCCGATCTTATCGCGCAATTCAATCAAACGCACCTCACGGAGATCTACACCGTCAATCAAGATGGCTCCCTCCGTAACATCATAAAAACGGGGGATCAGATTCACCACCGTGGATTTGCCCGAGCCGGTAGTACCGATAATCGCAGTGATTTTGCCGGCTTCTGCCACAAAATTCAGGTTACACAGCACGTTTTCTTCCGCATCCGGGTAACGGAAAGAGACATTTTTAAATTCGATCTGCCCTCGAAACGGTTGCGGAAAGGACTTTGGCTGAGGCGGGTCAACCACAGTAATCTCGGTTTCCAGCACATCCGCTACACGATTGGCCGATACATCGGCGCGCGGGAAGAGGATGAACAGGAAGGAAAGCATCATAAACGCAAACACAATCTGCATGGCGTACTGCATGAAGGCCATCATATCGCCTACCTGCATGGAAGATTGGGCAATTTGATGCGCCCCAATCCAGAGAATCAGCACCGAAATACCGTTCAGGATGATCATCATAAACGGCATGACCATCACAAATACCCGGTTGACGAACAAACTGGTGCGGGTCAGGTCGAGATTGGCTTCCTCAAAACGCTGTTCTTCATGCTTCTGACGGTTGAAAGCGCGCACCACCATCATGCCGCTTAAATTTTCGCGGGCAATCAGGTTGAGCCGGTCTACCAGACTCTGGATGATCTTAAATTTTGGAGTTGCAATGGCAAACACGATGCCAATCAAACCGAACAGGGTGATCACCGCCACGGCAATGATCCACCACATATCCGCACTCTTACTGATCGCTCGAATGATGCCGCCAATACCGATAATCGGGGCATAGAACACCATGCGGATCATGATCATCATCACCATTTGAATCTGGGTGATGTCGTTGGTTGAGCGGGTAATCAAGGAAGCGGTGGAAAACTTTTCAATCTCAGCGCTGGAAAAACGCATGACCCGCTCAAACAGCAGATGTCGCAGATTGCGCGCCAGGCCGGCTGCCACCCGCGAAGCCAGAAAGCCAACCAGCACAATCGCCGCGGCTGACACCAAAGAGATGAGCAGCATCTGCCCGCCCACCCGCAGGATATAGCTGGTTTGCAGCCGGGCTGTATCTATACCCAGCGCTTCGTATTCGGATTTGACAACCCGGGCTGCCGCCTGAAGCAGGGCCTTATCACCGCCGATGGTTTCAAAACGCTGCTGAACCGCCTGACGGATCTGACTGCGTTGCGCCTCGGGCAGGTTGGACATCAACGTAAACAGGTCCATTCCCTTCGGCAGACGGGAGAGATCAAACGACATACCCGGCATAAGCGTTTGAGCCTGCTGGGGGTTTTGCAGAACCTGCTCGATGCCCGAAACGATCAACAACCCCTCTGCCACCGGCGATTCTATCGCCGCCACAGCCTGCTGATCGATCTGATTCAACACGTAAATCGGTTCTTTTGCCAACAGCGGATAGGTTTTGCTCAGTGCTCCAAAATCCGGCGCGCTGCTATCCACCAGACGGTAAGCCTCCAACACCTGCTGTTTTTCTTGGGACGTAAGGAACAGACCGAGATGCTCCATTGTCGTCTGGCGCATTGCAGCCGGCAACCCGCTCTCCACCCCGCCTTGCTGAATACCCACATTGACAATCCGGGAAAGATAATCCGGCAAAGCCAGATCGGCATTGGCCTGCACAAATAACAGCAGTATTGCCAGAATCAAAGGCAGCATAAACGGTTTGAGATACTTAAGGATACGAAACATTAATGAACCTCCTCATAGATACCTGTCATGGCGGCGATTAAACCGGCTCAATTTCTTTCATGCGCTCTGTAATCAATTCCAATGCTTGAATGATCTGTTCCATTTCTTCAACAGAAAGACGATCTACCAGCTGATACAGCCATTGCTGACGAGCCACCGTGCTTTCGGTCAGTATCTGTCTCCCTCTTTCGGTCAGCACCAATTGCTTGTGGCGGCGGTCATGCGGGTTTTCGCGGCGGGCTATCAAACCCTGCTGCACCAGCCGGTCCAATAACTGACTGGAAGCGGCGGTGGTTACCCCCAATTCCTCACTGATTTGTGAGATGTTGCAGTCCTGATTGTAATGAATATGCCGCAGGGCAACCATTTGAGTCATCGAAAGACCCTGTTCTTTGGTGTATTGCCAGAATGAGCGCATGGAGCGCTGCATGATCTGCCCCATCGCTTTTTCGAAAACTTCAAAATATTTCTTTCGAATTTCTTCCATAAAGTTTGATCCTGTCAAATAGTTAAGTGAAGTTGAATGTTAACTTGTTTTTACAATTTGTCAAGGGATTAAAGATGATACAGCCATCTGCCTGTTTTGGCCGATGGCTGTGTGTTCAGTCAAATTTTATTTACCGCAAACCGGTATCCACAAAATCCTTTAAGGGATGATTCGGGTCGGCGTATTCTTGCAGCACTTCCTCGTAGGTTTTCAGCCCCATCGGGCGGCGCTGTTGCCCTTGCTGATTGGGTTTAAGACCTAACAGCGCATCAATTTCATCCCGTAATTGTTCGATGTTGGCCGACTGCTGCTCGAAAGGCGAACGTCTCAAGCGGTGCGGCAAGGCCAACTCGGCTGCAATGGCAATATCTTCGAGAGTGATTGTATCCCGTCCCTCAAAGGCAGCCTGCGCACGGGCCGTCCTAAGGATGACCATGTCAGGACGATGACCGTCCACCTGAAAGTGGGCGGTTAATTGCGTGATCACCATCAGGTCATCGCGTTTGTAACTGACCTGCTGCACCAGCCGGCGTGCCTGTTGAATTTGAAAACCCAGTTCCCGCTCGCGGTCTTGCCATTCGCGGCAAAATGCTTGCGGGTCTTCCTCATACGCCAGTCGCCGCTTCATAATGGCCACCCGTTCCAGTGCCGTACGCAACCCCCGCACCTGAACCGAGAGGCCAAAACGATCCAGCAATTGCGGGCGTAATTCGCCTTCTTCTGGATTCATCGTACCGACCAGAATAAACCTTGCCGGATGGCTGAACGAGACCCCTTCGCGCTCGATGATATTCACCCCCATCGCCGCCGAGTCAAGCAGCACATCCACTACATGATCATCCAGCAAATTAACTTCGTCAATATACAGCAAGCCGCGGTTTGCCGCCGCCAGAACGCCCGGCTCAAAAGCCTTTTCCCCTTTTTGAATCGCTTTTTCAATATCCAGCGTCCCCACCACGCGGTCTTCGGTGGCTGAGATGGGTAAATTCACAAACGGTGTCGGGCGGATAACCACCGGCGGGGTTTGATCCGGCGTAAAGCGGGCGCGGCATTCCGTACACCATTCCATTGGCCGGTCAGGATCACACCCAAAGCGGCAGCCCTCAACCACTCTCAATTCCGGCAGCAAAGCCGCAAGAGCCCGCGCAGCGGTAGATTTAGCTGTGCCGCGCTCCCCGCGTATCAATACGCCCCCAATACGCGAGTCAATCGCGTTCAAGATCAAGGCACGTTGCATGCGTTCCTGACCCACGATGGCAGTAAACGGAAAGTTATAGGCGAATTGCTGCATTGGTTCTCTCTCAGGCCATAATTCTACTCAAGCGGCGCAAGTTGATGTGATCGCTGTCCAAAGTTTTCTGATGCCGGCAGGCAATGACCTCAGCCAGAATCGCCGCCGCAATTTCCTGCGGAGTGACGCCGCCCAAATCCAGCCCGATAGGTGCATATACCCGCTCCAACTGCTGGGGGGTGAAACCATCCGCCAGCAAGTGATCGAAAATGGTGCGGCATTTTGCCAGACTGCCAATCATGCCGATATAGGGGGCGGGTGTCGTCAACGCGTAGCGCAAGGCGGCTTCGTCCGAAACATGATCAGTGGTGATCAAAACCACATACGAATCACCACCCAGCTTCACCTGTTCCAATTGCGGAACCGTAGCCAGACCGGCCTGCACATCCACCACCACCACATCAAAACCGGCTGCTTCGCCCATGATTTTGAGCGGCTTTCCAATATGCCCGCCGCCCACAATGACTAACTGAGGGGCCGGCAGAAAGGGTTGGATGAAAACAGTCACCTCCCCGCCGCACAGCGTCCCAATCGCGTCCTGTCCTTCTTCGGCAAGTTTATAGTGAAATAAACCTGCCTGATGCCCGTCCAGCACCTTTTTCGCATCGGCAAGTATGGCGGCTTCGAGTTTGCCGCCGCCTGCGGTGCCGGCGGTCTTGCCATCTGCCAGCAGGACAATTTGCGCCCCAGCCCGGGCAGGTGATGCTCCCTTCGCCTCGACTACTGTGGCCAGCACGGCAGGCTGCCGGTTTTCAATTGCCTGAGCCAATTCTAAGATGGCCTTCGACATGATGTTTTCCCCTAATTTGTCTGGGAGGCTTCTTTCAGCCAGTTCTCGATTTCTGCTTTCGATGGAATCCGGCCATAGGAAACAACCTTGCCCTCAACAACCAACCCCGGTGTAGCCAGAATCGGATATTGCATAATCTCGGTATGGCTGGTAACCTTTTCGAACTCGGCCTCTATTCCCAAAGATGTGACAACTTCGCGGGTTACCGCTTCAAGCCGTTTGCAGTTGGCACAACCTGACCCCAAGATTTTAATATTCAGCATCTCTATCACCTCAATCGCAAAATATATTCATTTCAATGAATATCATTATAACCATTCTACCTCTGTTTACCAGTGACAAGTGTAAGAGATTTTGAGGAAGGGAGACACAAAGAAACCAAAATAGCGGTTGATTGCCTCACTTTTAATCAAACCCCCGCTATTAAGGTTATAATCTACATAATCCCATCTCACTTTAGGTGATTTCTCTTGTCTCCCCTCTCCGAGTCGGAATTGCGCGAAATCGTCCTGCGGGTGATTCAACAGACTACCGCTCGAACTCCAACCGCGGCAGCTAATTCAGCGGAACCTTCTTCAACACCGGATCAGACGAATAAGGCCGTGGCCATCGGTGCTGATCACGGCGGCTTTGAACTCAAGGAAATTTTGAAAAAAGATCTGGCCGAAGCCGGTTATTCCATCATTGACGTCGGCACAAACAGCAAAGAGGCGGTGGATTATCCCGATTTTGCTCATGCAGTGGCCGCGCAGGTTGCCGGCGGAAAAGCATGGCGGGGGGTCATCATTGACGGGGCTGGTATCGGCTCTTGCATGGTTGCCAACAAAGTGCCCGGCGTGCGGGCTGCGCTTGCCTATGATCTTTCGTCTGCAATCAACAGCCGCGAACATAACGATGCCAATGTCCTGACCCTTGGCGCCGGTCTGATTGGGGTCAATCTGGCCCGTCAAATCCTGAAAACCTGGCTGGAGACCGCTTTTGGGGGTGGACGACACAGCCGCAGGGTTGAGAAAATTATCGCCGTTGAAAAACAATATCTCAAGGGAGGTTAGGTCAACATGAACACCGATCCCAAGACCATCGCTTCTTTAGTCGAAATCATCACTCGCGAAGTCCTGACCAGCATTCTGCAGCGGCAAACCCCTGCAGAACAACCCGACAATGGCTGCAAATTTTCCTGTGCGGAAGGGATCTGTGTGCAGACCTGTTTTGATAAGGTAGGACAGGTCATTCACGCCGGGGCAGAACGAGTCTCAAACGGATTGGGCGGTGTTCCACAGGATTTAAAAATTGCCAGCATGATTGATCACACCCTGCTTAAGCCGGATGCCACACAGGAACAAATAGCTCAACTTTGCTTTGAGGCCAAGCGCTACGGCTTTGCATCCGTGTGTGTCAACCCGACCTGGATTGAATTATGCGCTAAGCTTCTTCAGGGTTCAGCCGTCAAGGTCTGCACCGTGATTGGCTTTCCGCTGGGCGCCAACACCCCCGAAGTAAAGGCGTTTGAAACCGCTCAGGCCATTCAACTCGGTGCGCAGGAAGTTGATATGGTCATCAACATCGGAGCGCTCAAATCCCGTGATTTACAACTAGTTGCCCGTGATATACGCGGGGTGGTCAAAACCGCTCACGAGAAAGGTGTGCTGGTTAAGGTCATCATTGAAACCGGCTTGCTTACCGACGAAGAAAAAGTGATTGCCTGTTTGATTTCCAAAGAAGTAGGGGCTGATTTTGTCAAAACGTCCACCGGCTTTTCGGGCGGCGGCGCTACCGTTAACGATGTTGCCCTGATGCGGCGGGTGGTCGGCCCGCAAGTAGGTGTTAAAGCCTCCGGCGGAGTGCGCACCTTTGAAGATGCCGAGCAGATGATCAAGGCGGGTGCCAACCGCATCGGCGCCAGCGCCAGTGTTAAAATTATCTCCGGTGCTCAACCCGCCGAATCGCCGGCTAAATCACCGGAGCCGGTTCTGCAAAAAAGTTACTGAGTGGAGAAGATACGATGCTGATCGCCAAAGTTATCGGCACAACTGTGGCAACCATCAAGGATGAGAAACTCGCCGGGCGCAAATTGCTGGTTGTCCGTCCAGCAGATGAATTTGGAAACCCAAGCGGCAAGCCGTATGTGGCGATTGACACCGTTGATGCCGGCATCGGTGATCTGGTCTTGACCTGCGCCGGCTCGTCCGCCCGTCAAACCTCCCTGACCAAAGACACCCCGGTGGACGCCGTCATCATGGCAATCATTGACACGCTGGAAGTCGAAGGTCAAATTACTTTTCAAAAAGCCCCGTGAGTTTAACTAAGCCATTATGTTACTCGGCATCGTCAAAGGAAACGCTGTTTGCACCATCAAGTACCCCGGTACGCAGGGGTTGAAGTTGCTGGTTGTCCAGCCGGTCAATAAGCATCTTCAACCAATTGGCGGTTTGCAGGTTGCCGCAGACATTGTCCATGCCGGAGAAGGGGATTTATGTGTGATGGTGCGCGCCCGCGAAGCCGCTTTGGCCATGCCGGATGAAAAATTTGTCCCGATTGACCTCGCACTGGTAGGGATTGTGGACGAATTGGAAGTGAAAAGCGATACATCCTTTGATCTCACCCTGAAGCGTGGCTGGAATCCTTACTCATAAGGCAAAACGATGATCCTTGCCAAAGTTGTCGGTACCGTCGTCACCACCATCAGCCATCCCGATTATAAAAATCGGCGCTTGCTGGTCGTGCAGCCATTGGGATTGGAAGATGAAGCCCCCGATACGGATTTTATTGCGCTGGATAATACCCACGCAGGCATTGGAGATACGGTACTGATCAACCGTGAAGGGAACGGCGCGCGTCAGGTGCTCAAAAACCCCAACGCCTGCGTGATTTCGGTGATTGTCGGAATTGTAGACTCAGTCTATCTGGAAGGTTAATCCTCGTCATCCAAACGCTTCAAAAACCATTGCAGCGCTTCCTTCTACCCGTTGATACACCAGATTGCGATGCTCTTCCTCCAGTAAAAAAATCCCTGACTCAGATAATTTGCGGGGAATTTCTTCGTTCAATTGGAGAGAATGCTCGTAAACCGATAACAGCCGCTCTGCATCATCATCTGCCGCCAGGCGATTGATTGAAACAGCGCCGCATTCGGTGCAGTGATGAATCAACATCAACTCACCTTGCAGAACACTGCCATACTTTTTTCGCTGCTGCTTGATGGTCAACCCGATCGGTCGCATTTTGCCTTTACAGGCACTCAACCGGTCGCCTGCAGCCAACAAATCCACATGGCGTGACCAGAGGCAGTAGGGGCAGTGATTGCGGTTGGATACCCCGCTGAAGGATGGGTTGACGCTTACCCAATTTCCACAGTGCTTACAGGTAAAATCCTGCTGGTTGGGGTAAAAGCGCGATTTCATGCCACACCTCTCAAGCGCAGGTAACTCCGGTAACGGCGCGGATGGATATGACCATCCATTACTGCCCGGCGAACTGCACAACCGGGTTCTTCGTCATGAGCGCAATCCAACCCGAACTTGCATTTTCCAAGAAATGAACGCATTTCCGGGAAGTTAACTGCCAATTCTTCGGCAGGAATATCCCATAATCCGAACTCACGCATACCGGGAGTGTCAATTACTGCTCCTCCTCCTGCCAGTCGGATCATTTCCAGATGCGTTGTCGTATGCCGGCCCTTACCGGTAGTTGGATTTACCACGCCCGTTCTTAACTGCATTTCCGGTAGAAGCGCGTTTATCAAAGAAGATTTGCCCACTCCCGATTTTCCAATCATTAACGAGACACGCCTTGAAAGGCAGGCACACAATTCTTCCAGACCCTCGCCCGTTCGTGTACTTGTAAAAAGTACGGGATAACCAATCCGGCGAAAATCATCTGCTATCTGTAAGGTTTCTTGTTGATAGTCTTCGCTCTGTTGTTCGAGCAAATCTACTTTGCTGATGCAGATCAATGCCTTCAAACCGGCATCTTCAGCAGCCACAAGGTAGCGGTCAAGCAAATTCCAGTGAGGGGCAGGTTCAGCCGCAGAGAAGATTGCCAGCATTTGATCCACATTTGCCGCGATCACCTGTTCATGGGGGTATTTATCCGGCATAGCCAGCGCTGCCCGCCTGCCAAAACTGCTGCGGCGCGGCAATAAAGCCGTGATAACCGCTTCACTTGCGCTTACCAACCGGACACGCACCTCATCACCTACGGTAATTGCCGGTACGGATGCAGTATAAGTTTGCTTCGCTGAGCGCTGGTTTTGATTGTGCTTAAAGCCACCAGCCAGCCTGCCCCGGATAAGCCGATCCTCTACCCAGACCTCAAACATCATATTCGTTTTTTTGGTGATTACGCCCAAAAGTTCTGACTCACCATCGTGATGAAACATGGTTGAATTTCCTTATAAATCAAAACACCAGCCCCGAAATCTCCCGTGGCTGGTGACCATTTCTTTCTCTTGCCAAATTAAATCAGGCAATTAAAACCGGTGACATGCTGCAACAATGCCAGATGGCATTTTACTTCACGAACAGCCGGAATTAAAAAACCACGGGGATGAGCACGCCCGTGGCCACACATAATCTTGTTTTTCAGGAAAACAGAATCAGCAGGCCCTCCCGAAAGGCAGGCGCGCCCATACGGCTCGATTGTAAACAAGCACCGATACTGCCAAACACATAAAACGCCTCTCCTTTCGTAGGATCAAAGTAATGATGAGTTTATATCAGCCTTTGTTAAGCCTGTCAAGGGGGACATTTCTATTTTGCATTGACAGTGACATTTCTATCTTACCTTGACAGGAATATGATTTTCCGCCGATACAGCAACCCCATTGTGAAAGCAGGCCAGTTCATGCCCGGCATCCGCAAAAATCCGCACCGGCTGACCCTCCGGGAAGAAGCGGTAATGCGGCTGAAAAGCCTCTACCACCAGCCCGGATTGCAGGCGAATTTTGTAGACATTCAACACTCCTTTGAACGTGCGCGAGAGAATTACTCCATTCGTTTTGCCAGAAAGATCAAAAGCCAGATCATCCGCCCGTACCGCCAGTTCTACCGGACTGCCCGGCGGCAATTCGACCGGCTGCTGGATCAGGCCAATTTCTGTTTCAATCCCCCCTTCAACCACTTTACCGGGCAACAGGTTTGCATTCCCCATAAACTCCGCTACGAAGCGATTGGCCGGATGCGAAAAGACACGCTCCGGGTAATCCACCTGTTGAATGAGGCCCTGATTCATCACCGCCAGCCGGTCACCCATGTACAACGCCTCCTCCTGATCGTGCGTAACGAACAGAGCCGTCAGGTGAAGTTGCTTGAGCAGAGAGCGGACTTCCTCCCTCAACTTTAATCTCAACTCCATATCCAGGCTGGAAAAGGGCTCATCCAGTAGCAAGAGGTTTGGCCGCGGAGCCAGCGCCCGCGCCAACGCCACCCGCTGGCGTTCTCCACCCGAAAGTTCATGCGGCATCCTCTTGGAATGGTGGGTCAGACCCACCAGTGCCAGCATCTCGTTCACCCGATGTTTGATCTGTGAGGCGGGTTGTTTACGCAGCCCAAAGGCAACATTTTCAAAAACAGTCAGGTGTGGAAAGAGCGCGTAATCTTGAAACACAACTCCAATCCCACGTTTTTCAGGGGGGATAAATGTATCTGCCTGGCTGAGCGGCTTGCCCAGCATTAAGATTTCACCCCGGTCGGGTCGTTCAAATCCGGCAATTAAGCGCAAGGTGGTGGTTTTGCCGCAGCCACTGGGGCCCACCACAGCGAGAATCTCACCTTCATGTACAGTGAGATTTACTCCTCGTACCGCAATTTGAGTCGAATAGGCTTTTTCTAATTGAATACATTCAACAAAGGGTTCTTTCATTGTCTTTGCGATGATCCTTCATTCATGGAGTGAAGATTGATCAAGTACATTGATATTGAGGAAGTGAGGATGAGGACCAGAGCCGGAGCGGCTGCCCGCGCAAAATAAGCCTCCGAAACTGCCCCCCATATCTGCGTTGCAAGCGTGGAAAAACCAATTGGTGCAAGCAACAGAGTGGCGGGCAGCTCCTTCATAGCAGTTAAGAACACCAGCGCAGCCGCCGCACCCACACCCGGCATGATCAAGGGAAGGGTTATTCTTTGAAATACCCTCAACGGATTTTCACCAAGGCTTGCCGCAGCCTCTTCCAGACTCGGCTGCACCATCCGCAGGGAAGCCTGAATACTGCCCATCGCTTGTGGCAGGAACAAAATCACATACGCGAACAAAAGCATGAAGAGGGTCTGGTACAGACCCGGCACAAAATTGGCCCCGAAAAAGACCAGCGCCAGCGCCACCACAATGCCGGGTACGGCATATCCGATATAACTCCACTTTTCCAGCACTTGACTGAAAATGCTCTTCCGCCGGACGGAAAGGATTGAAACCGGAAAGGCCAGTAAAACCGTTGCACCAGCCGCCAGCCCGGCCGCACTCACCGACCCCCAAAAAGGCCGCAGCCAGTGGTTGACTTGCTCCCCGGCCGCGAGGCCGCGCACCAGCCAGTAGAAAAGCACCCCGGCGGGAAAAAACAACCCCAGCAGTAAGGTTATCCCCACCAGAGCCAATCCCAGCACCTGCCAGCGCCCCAGCCGAGTCAATTCAGGCGGGCGGGCAGCCGTATGAGGGTATTCTGCGGCAGAGCGCCTGAAGCGCTGTTCAGCAATCAAAAAACCAATAGTGATCAAAATCAAAACCAGCGCTAATAACGCCGCCGTTGAACGGTCAATTGAGGATTGGTACTGCAAATAAATGGCACGCGTAAAAGTGGAAAAGCGCAAAATCGAAACTGCGCCAAAATCACGCAGCACATATAAACCCACCAGCAGGCTGCTGGCCGCCAGGGCCGGCCGCAGTTGCGGCAGGGTTACCTTCCAAAAGGTTTCCAGCGGGGAGTAGCCCAAACTTCGCGCCGCTTCTTCCAATGAACGATCACTCTGGCTGAGAACTGCCCGCGCCGCCATGAACACATAGGGGTAGGTCATCAAAGTCAATACCAGCCACGCGCCCCAAAATCCGTACACAGAGGGCAGCCGTTCAATCCCCAGCCAGCCTTCCAGCATTTGTTGAAGCAGACCGCGCGGCGCAAAGAATGAAACAAACAAATAGGCTGCCACATAACTGGGAATTACCAGAGGAAGAGGAAGCAAAACCGACCAGATCTTTCGTCCGACTAAATCACTGCGCGTCACCAGCCATGCCAGCGGGATACCCAACAACAGGGCGGCCAGCATCACTGCCAGCGCCAGACCAATGCTCTGCCCGATGATTTGGATGGTCTGTATTCGCAGAAGCCAGTTCCAGGCAGAGATACCGGCCGCACTGGCGCGCACAATCAGGTAAATTAACGGCAATGTCATGGCCAGCGCCACCAGCGCAGCGGGCAGGTATAACCAGGCACCCCGCGCTGGTGGCGATGAGATCGTCCCAAACCGCATTGTGTTAACCCAGTCTCTTAACATTTGTCAGGGAAGCACACCCGTATCCCTCAGCAAATTCAAAGTACCCTCCAAATCTGCCAGTTGATCCACTGTAATATTGGCCGCGTTCATATTCTCCAGAGGGGTCAACCCGGCCTGCATCTGAACGCCCGCCACCAGCGGATATTCGAAGGTCTGCCCGGCAAAATACTGCTGGGCAACCGGTGAAAGCAAAAAATTGATGAATTTCAGAGCATTTTCCTCATTTTTACCGGATGCCAGCCGGCCAATTCCAGAAACCAACACCAGCGAGTCCGGCCCGCCGTTATTCAAGAAGTGATTGCGCGCCGGAAATGACTCGCCTTGTTCTTTCAGAAAACGATAAAGGTAATAATGGTTGACAAAGCCAACCTCAATTTCACCGCTGCCAACCGCCGCTACAATGGCCGTATTTCCATCATACACAACCGGCTGGTTGGCCAGAATACCTGTCAGCCATGCTCGGGTTTTTTCTTCGCCCCACATCTGACGCATGGCCGTCACCATCGCCTGAAAAGAAGCATTGGTCGGGGCCCAGCCAATTTTCCCTTTCCAACGTGGATCGGTAAACCCGAACAGGTCGGGAGGTAAATCTTGCGGCTGGAGGCGTTGAGTATTGTAGACAACCACCCGCACCCTGCCGGAAATGCCAACCCATAAACCATCCGCAGAGCGGAAACGATTGTCTACCTTGTTCAACAATTCTTCGGGTAATTCGGCCAGCAGCCCAGCCATGGCAACTGCGCCCAATCCACCCGGATCTTGGGCATAGAAAATATCTGCCGGTGAATTTTTTCCCTCTTCCAGAAGGGTGGCAGCCAGTTCGGCGGTATTTCCGTACCGAACATCAACCTTGACACCACTGGCCTGAGAAAATTGCTCGATCACCGGCGCTACCAGACTCTCGCTGCGTCCGGAATAAATCACCAGCCTGCCGGCATCTTCGGCCTGAGAAGAAGCCGTAAAAGAAGCGCAGCCAGCCAGCAAAGCCACCATGAGCGGCACAAATAGAAAGTATCGGTTTTTATTCATTCAATAACTCCTGAATGGGTAAGGTCAGGTTGGGACGGGCTATATATACCTAATAAGGTAATTTTTGTCAATATATTAGAAAAAATTCATATAAATTATGGGTTTCTCCGGTAAAATCAACTAAAAGACGCGGAGGATAAATTCATGGGAAATACCACTATCTTATTGTTCACTCGCAATGGTTTGGGCAGCGCACCGCCCGAGTTACAGCAAACGCTGGCAGTCAAGTACCTCAGTTTGACTCTTCAATCCGCTGAATTGCCTGCAAAAATCCTTTTTTACACCGAAGGTGTCAAACTGGCCTGTAAGGATTCACCGGTTATGGATTTACTCAAAGAGTTGGAAAACAGAGGGGTCGAACTGATCTTATGCAGCACCTGCCTTGATTACTTCGGATTGAAAGATCAGGTGGAGGTGGGCATTGTGGGCAGCATGGCTGATATTCTGGAAACCTTCCAAAAGGCTGAAAAGGTAATCTCACTATAATTCATCGGGAACCCCTGTCATCCCAAATGCGTCTTGATTGTGTACTTCTATTTCGAATGAGATAAGCCCGAAAATTGAGCTTGATGGAGGATTCCCCCATGATTAAGCGATGGTTTATCAGTGTAGTGGTTGGTTGCCTGTTGTTGATTTCAGCCTGTGCCCCTTCAGAAATTCTCCCAGAACAGGGTGCAGCCACACAAGAAGCCAGACAAACCCCGATCATTGATCATACTCTCTCACCCGTACCTGAGCAAACCACTCCCCTGCCAACCATTGGGATCATTATCCCGCAGGAAGAGGCTGACATGATCTTCGAAAAAGTACGTACAATGATTGCCGAGCAAATCCGGGTTTCAGAGGAAGAGATTAAGTTAATTGAAATATCACCGGTGGAATGGCCGGATGGCTGTTTGGGTCTGGCATCGCCCGATGAGATGTGCCTTCAGGTCATCACGCCCGGTTACCGCTTATTGATTGAGGTCAACGGCAACATTCTGGAAGTGCGCACCGACCAGAACGGAAATCAGGTGCGGGTCAATCGGGGTACGATGCTGCCCGATGTCCGTGAATCAGAAAAGATAGTCCCCGCTCGCTGCCAGCAGGAGGGCATGAACAGTTATGTAGATTTCACGGACGGCTTTTGCTTCGCCTACCCGTCCGATTTCATCCCCGATCCGGCTGGACTGGCAGCGGTGACTGCTCGCCCTAAAAATCCATCCAACCCCGAAGAAGTGCTTGCCCGTCTGGATATTTTCAGCGGACCGGCCGTAAGCGATGCCACTCTGGAAAAACTGGTCAGTGAATTCAGGAAACAGTTTGAGGGGCCCAATTCACCGGTTACCCTGCGCCAGACTCAAATCATGCTGGCTGGAGAACCGGCCGAGGTTTTGGAACCGGTGCCCGGACGGCTGAGTTCGCGGATTGTCTTTGCCCTGCACAATGGGTTCTTCTATCAATTGATTTTCTTTCCAATTGACGAACCCAGCGTCGAATCCGACCTTAATCGGCTATACGAAGCAGTTACTTCCTCATTCACCTTTATCCCCTGAAAGGTGAAAATAACCCTCCCGCCAGAATATCGGCGGGAGGGTTTAGTATCTTCTTAAAGATCAGGAATCAATTCCCGCAAGCGGGCAAGCGTAACCCCTTGCAAATCCGGCAGTTGAACATCGGCCATGCCGACCCGCTCAGGCGGACCCAAGCCCAGCGTTCGCATTCCCGCGGCTTTGCCGGCTGCAATACCCGCTTCAGCGTCCTCAACCACCAGACATTCCGCCGGTTCAACCCCCAAACGTTCAGCAGCCAGCAGAAACAAATCCGGTGCCGGTTTACTACGCCCCGGAGCGTTTCCGTCCACTACCGTGTCCAGCCATTGGTCTATTTGTAAGCGTTCCAATACCAGCGGAGTATTTTTGCTGGAAGACACAATCGCTACTTTGTAGCCGGCCTGACGCAGTTCTTTGAGCAGTTCTAATGCTCCCGGCAACAAGTTTTCCGGACTCATGTTGGATACATATTCGATGTAGTAACGGTTTTTACGTTCCATCCACTCGCTCATTTCTTCTTCAGTGGCCGGGCGTCCATCCAGCAGCAACAACAGCGATTCGCGGCGCGAGACACCTCGTAAAGCTTCATTTTTTGGACGGTCGAACGGCAGCCCCAATTCATCCGCCAGCCGCTTCCAGCCCAAATAATGAAATTCGGAGGTGTCTGTCAGCACCCCATCCAGATCGAACAGAAATGCACGGATCATCCCTCACCTGCCGTTGCTTGCGGGTTAGTCAAATCAATCTCAAACTGCCGACCGCGGTACATCAGCCGGAATGCCAGCCGCTTCCAGTGGCGGGGTAAACAGGGCGAGGTTGTCGGTCCTTGCGGATCAAATCTCAATCCGCCAAAACCAAACACAACCGCCTGCCAGATGCCGCCGGCCGAGGCAGCATGAATGCCGTCATGGGCGTTGCCGCGGACGTCTTCTAAATCGGCCAATGCTGCCCGCATGAAGTGTTCATACGCCTCATCCGCTTTTCCCACCCGGCAGGCGATAATCGCGTGAATCGCCGGCCCGAGCGACGAACCAAAGGTATGATCCGTTCTGGCCGAGTAATACTCATAATTAGCCTGTAA
>FWPV01005603.1_pt1 | contig 24915 bp, 21 predicted proteins | sample 2228371 | NCBI WGS metagenome assembly FWPV01 (sample SAMEA103939776, study PRJEB20133) | metagenome | reverse complement strand
GTGGTCGTGGTCTCCTCCGCCACCGTGGTGGTCGTGGTGGGCGGAGCGGTGGTGGTCGTGGTAGGCGGAGCGGTGGTGGTCGTGGTAGGAGGCTTGCACAGAGGTACGTAGCTCAACTTACCCGTGGAACCAAGCCTTGCACCGTTAAGCAGGTGCGGGTCCTCCGGCCCGCTGGGGTGAACCACGGCAGACCCTACGGGTCGCCCGCAGTCCCCGCTGGGAACCACCGCAAAATGCCCAGAAACGTGGCGACCGGTGACCAGCTCACCCGCCCGGCTGTCCGCCGTCATTAGACCGACCGCGACCAGAGAACCAATCGCGATCGGAAGGAGCAGCGCCAGTGCCAAAGAGATGAAAACTGATCTGGCTGCGTCACCCTTCATGAGACCTCCCCGCAAGTCGGATTGTTTACTCAACTACCGCGTATCAAGTGCGGGGCGGTCTCGCCACTGGCTCGCTCAAAGGAGGGGCTTCGTGCCCGGGCGACCGATGATATGTCCTTTGAGGTCTTCGCTTCCCGCGGCGCCACTATGGTCGCGCTGTCACCAAAACTCAGGTATAAACTACGGTATCACCGACAAAGCAAACAATCAACCGCAAAGGAAATGCTTCACTCTGCGTAGCATGCCTGACCCACGTGGGAGAGATAGCAAATCATTCGGAGCAATGAGTGTCAGCCCAGCTCCATGCGCTATCCAGAGCAAGAAGGCATGTCCTTCCTCGCCCTGTGGAGTTATGGCCTTGGAGAATTCGTCCCGCTCTTCCGCTACTCCGCAAACGGCGACCACACCCAGACCGCCTTGCTGCCCCTGAGGCTGGGCGCCAAGGCCACCCTACACCGGGCGATCTCGGCACTGGAGAGCGGTCCGATCACCAGCACGCCACTGCGCACCTGCCAAGGCGCTATCTTCCGAGGGGCGGTCAACGAAAGGGCTCCAGGCAACACCCCGCCGTTACCATCCTCCCACGGCGGACTCTCCCGCTCGAGCATGTAGTAACGGGGCTTACCTGCCTTCTTGTCCCAAGTGACACTCAAATAGCAGGCCCCGCCCGGCAGGCGGTAGAGAGTCGCACTCTGAATCCGGACAGGTTCCTTAGGAGCGTAAGCCTCTGCCGAGGCTGACCCCAGAAGACCGGTCGACAGCGCAGCGGCAGCCCCCGCCACCACCAACGCCCCGAACATCCACAGGAAGGTCGACCTGCGCACCTCTACCACCGTCCTTCACGCTACCCGCCCGGCCAGGGACTCTACTCCGCGCGGTCCGCTCGCCCCGGCCTGCCTCGTCAGAGCTTCGTCGAGCTATCTTTACCCCTGAGAGAGCCTCTACCCGGCGAGAGCTTGTTCACCTCGGCGCGAATTCGTCTATTTCCCTTTCTATGAACCGGCCCCGATTCCTGCTTCTACCTTTCTGCGACGGGCGCTCTCGTGCCCGTAGTCCCCAGGATTCCACTTCTCCACCTGGATCAAACACGAGTTGGCTGCTGTCGAGTGAGAATGCTTGATCTGCATCCGGCTCGGAGTGAGGATGTTCACGCACCCTCCCCGGTCGTCGCTCTCCCCGGGCAAGCCCAACGGGTCATACACCGCCGACGACTCGTAAGCATGGACCAAGCCCGGCCGTACCCGTTCGGTCACTACGGCAGCGCATATGACCGCCCCTCGATCGTTGTAGAGGCGGATCAAATCGTGCGTCCTTATACCCCGAGCAGCAGCGTCCGCGGGATTCAGCCGGGCGATCCAATAGTAGTAGCCGGCGATCTTCACCCGGTGATCCTCGATCTCATTGAGGGCTCCCTCTTTGCCATCATGATGGGTGTGGAAGGAGTAGCGCGGGTGGGGAGTAATGAGCTGAAGCGGGTACTTCTCCACCAACTCCCGGGTCCGAGGCCCTTCCCAGGATTCCCGCCAGGTGAGTAGAGGGGGACGCTCAGGGTCGTCGGGGGCGAAACGCTTGAGACTGGAGGATTCGAACTCTATCCGCCCGGACTGGGTCTGCAGGCCCCGGCGCCATTCCTCGGTGTAATCACCCGGCAACGGACTGAGCTCGGGTACGTCCTTCAGCCGATCTTCAGCAAACCAGCGGTAAGACACAGGATCGCGCCGGTCCTCCGGCAGAGGCGGCACTACGTAGTAGCCTTTGCGCAGGAACTTCTTCCAAGAAATCACCCGGGGCAGGTCGGTCGCCTCGAACAGACGGCGGCACCAGTCCATCTCGCTGCTGCCCTCGGCGAAGGCATTGGCCAGCCCTAATCTCTCCGCCAATTCCAAGAAGATCTGGAAGTCCGACTTCGACTCACCCAGGGGCTCGATGCACTTGTGCTGCATCACCGCCACCCGGTGGTTGCACTGCGTGTAAGCGTGCTCGGCATAGCCGCCGGGATTGGCGAACTCGCTGATGTCCCAGCGCTCGAAGTTGGTGCAGGCCGGTAGGATGACATCGGCGAACTTGGCCTCCCCTTCGAACCAGATCGACTGGTTGACCACGAACTCCAGGTTGGGCGACCGGTACATGCGCGCGTAGCGGTTGGTATCGACCATGGTGCCGATGTGGGAGCCGCCGAACTTGTAGTACATTCGGACCGGGGCGTGACCGGGAGCCGGGTAGACGAACTTCTGGAACTGGGTCTCGATGGTCTTGCCGTCGCTGAAATAACCCTCGGCGTGCCCTTCCAGGATGGCCTCCGGGACCTTTAGTCGCGGCACAGCCTGCTTTACCGGGTTCATGCTCACCAGCTGGGGCATCCGCTGGTACATGTGTAGTGACAGGCCGGTGGCATCGAGGTCTCCCGACATTCCCCCTTCTGCGTAACCAGGGAAGTAGAAACGGGTGTCAAGCGGCGCCCCTTGCTGCAGACAGCCCAGATTCACCCCAGGCTTACCGAGACCCTGCATAGCCATCAAGTACACCATCCCCCGAGCCCAGTCCGTGCCCGTAGCCGTGCGACAAGCACCTCCGAAACCCACGTAGCCGCCGGGTGCAAGGTAGGTCCTCTTGGTGCCCCATTCCCGGGCCAGCGCCCGGACGTCCTTAGCCGGCACCCCCGTCTCTTGCTCCTGCCACTCCGGCGTCTTGGGTATGCCGTCGGTCTCTCCCAGTACGTAGGCCTTCCACTTGTCGAAGCCGGTGGTCCGTTCAAACACGTACTTCTTGTCGTAAAGGTTCTCGGTGATCCACACGTAAGCGATGGCAAGCACCAGGGCACTGTCGGTACCCGGACGGGGCGCCAGCCACTTGCCCCCCAGCCAGGCCGCCGTGTGGTTGAAGAAGGGATCGATGTGGACCAGAGGGATGCCGAGCTCCTTCAACCAACGACGGCGGATGGTCCCCTCTTGAGCTCCATAGACGCCTCCGGTGGCCTCGGGGTCACTCGACCAGAAGACGATCATCTCGGCGTGCTTCAGACAATCCTCGACTGTGCTGAAAGTCTCGCCGCCGCCCAGCCGAGTGCTTTGTCCCCAGTGATGGATAGCCCCCCAATACCATCCCTCCCAACTATCGGGATTGTGGATGATGGGAGTCCAGCCGATGAGGTTGAAGAAACGGATGCGAGCAGAGAGCCAGTAGCCGATCGCCCCCCAGTTCTGGTGAGAACCGCTGCCGTTCATGATGGCGCCGGGACCATACTCGCGCTTCACCCGTTTGATCTCGCTCGCCACCAAATCGAGAGCTTCGTCCCAACTGATGCGTTCATAACCAGACAGACCTCGGTTCTGGGGATTGCGCTCCCCATTGGGATCGAAGTCCACCCGCTTGAGCGGATAGAGCAGGCGGTCCGGGGAGTAGATCAACGACTTCCAGGCCAGAGTATGAGGGGAGACGGTCGTCTTGGGCGGCGGCGAGAATACGCGGCCCCGGGCTCTGATCGTCCAAGGCCGGGCGTCAGACTTATCGAACTCCATGGGAGTGATCCGCACGATCTTCCCGTCTTTCACGTAGACGAAGACCGGGCCTCCGTTGGTGTTGTTGGTGTAACGGATGGTCCCGTCTTTCATCTTGACGCCACAGCGGTACCCGGCGTAGAGCATCTTGGTCAGGGTGGTGGTGAACCAGGTGATGAGGTGGTCCGTGCCCGTCACTTCGAGCTGGAAGGTCTTCGCTGCTGAAAGGAACTCAAGCTGATCCCGTTTGGGACGCAGGATGCGCGAGGCCACGGCTGCATCCTGAAAGGACATGAGCACATCGGGTTTGGGGTGGATGCCGCGTTTGGAAGTAACCTTCCCCTGATGGAAGACATACCAGCGCCCTTGAGAGTCATCCCGGATCTTCACCTGGGCCACCAGGTCTTCCTTGGCCAGCCATTCCCTCACCTCGGGGTAGCGCCAGGCCTGGATCCGCATGAGCTGGGCCATACCCCAAGTGATCACCGCAAAGCGGATCTTGTCGACAAAGCCGGCAGCCATCACGCACACCTCCGGCCTTGCAGCCCGCCTTGATGCTCTTCCGCCAGGTCGAAGAGGAGGGTTCCCAGGCTGACGCTGTCGCCGAGAGTCACGGACAGCCGCAAGGGTTCGCAGTCCTTCCAGCTCACTTCCACCTCGTACTCCCCCGACCTCGGCTGCAAGCCGTCGAAGCGAAAATCTCCGAAGGCGTCGGTGACCACCGTGGCTGGCAGCTCTCTAACCAGGGCAAACCCCGGCGATGTCTGCCCCGGCTTGGCCGATTCGCCCCCCTGCTCGGCCGTGGCCGATTCGCCCCGCTGCCCTGGTTTGCGGAGGGTAACCCGGGCCCCGGCCCCGCAGTCCGTCGTCCCCCCTCGGCAGACAGCCACACTGCCCGCGATGAAACAGGCTTCGAAGCGCCAGAGGTTCTTGTAGAGGACACCGGTGTGGACCAGGACTGCTGACACAGGACCGCCGGCACCGTCGGGCCCGACTGCTCCGGCCTCCGCGGACCCGGGCGCGGCGGCCTTACCTGAGGTGGCCGTTCCCGCCGGTACGGACCCCGTCTCTCCCGCCATCGGGCCCCGGTGAAGCACCACCAACCCCTCAGCCGACGCCCGCTCAGCAAAGGTCTCTGCCTCTTCATACACGATGGAAAGCGCCCCGGGGCCACAGGCCTGCACGCAGCGCGGCTGAGACCAACCCTTATCCAGAAGATGGGCGCACAGCGTGCACTTCTGAGGAGTGGAGCTCTCCTCGTCCCATCTTATGTGGCCGTAGGGACAGGCTTGGACCAACTCCCTGCGGCCCCGCGCCTTGTCCGGGTCGATCAAAACGATGCCATCGGTCCGCTTGTAGATCGCGCCTCGGGAGCGGGCCACGCACGGAGCATCCCCGCAATGGGTGCACAGGGTGGGACGATAAGCCACATCCACCAGGGGATACCGGCCCCTCTCTCTCACGGGCACCTCTATCCAGCGCACGCCGTGGAGAGGCTGAGGACGCGAGTACCCCGGCCAATCGTTTCCCACATGTTCGTCTTTGCAGGCCAGCATGCAATTGTGGCAGCCCTGACATAGCGCCACGTCGACCACCAGGTGCCAAGTCTTCATCCTGTGCGCTCCCAGCCTTCGATTGGACCCTGTCTCTTGGAAAAGCGGCGACGCTTTCAAGTCCGCTGGGGGACCAGAACCCGCCCATAAACTACCGGGCGTTCGGTTGTTTAGCGGCCAGCTATAAACTACCGGGCAATAGGTAGTTTGTCAAGGGAAAAGGGGGTCGGAGAAGTCCTCGCGCCCCTGCGAAAGACGAGGGGACGAGAGCAGACAGGAGGCGGCACAAAAAGGAGGAGAGAACGAAAGAGACTAACTCTCTTCCCAAGCGATCAGCGGCAACTCCGCCGGAACCAGGACGTCCTCATGTTGGGGAAGAACGCGCACCGTGAAACCATGGACGCCGGAGGCCTTGGCGGGAACAACCCCCTCATAGCTGTGCTCCCCCTGGTCTTCGCCCTTCCACACCAGAGGCACCGCCCGACCATTCCGCAAAGTGCCGTCTGGTCGCAGACCGCTGTAATAAGCCTCGACCTTGACCTCCTCCGGGGTCAGCCTGCCCAGGTGCACTCTAGCTCTCACCCGCATCTCCTCCCCGACGGCCACTTGCGGTAGACCGGCAGCCAGCGTGAGGGTCACCGGTACAAAATCTGAGCTCGCTTCGTGTTCCACCTCGACGACCCTCACCTCAGGCCACGCTTCCCGCACCCGTTGCTTCCAGGCAACCAGCGCTTTGGCCCGAGCGAAGCCGTTCTCTGCCACACGGTTGTAGTGCGCCATGGCGGGAAGATAGAAACGCTCCACGTACTGCTTGACCATGCGGTCCGCCGAGAAGACGGGCGCCAGGTAGCGGATGGAGTTCTTCATCATCGCCACCCAGCCGTAGGAGATGCCCTCCTTGTCGCGATCGTAGAAGAGGGGGATCACTTCCTTCTCGAGCAAGGTGTACAAGCACTCAGCATCGTACTCGTCCTGGTAGTCGCCGTGCGCGAACTCTTGGCCGTCACCGATCTGCCAACCCACGCCGGGCCGGTAGCCTTCCACCCACCAGCCATCCAGGACGGAAAGGTTCAAACCTCCGTTGGGCACCACCTTCATGCCGCTTGTCCCACAGGCCTCGTACGGCCGACGGGGAGTGTTGAGCCAGACGTCAACCCCCTGCACCAACACTGCAGCCTTGTTCAGATCGTAGTCTTCGAGGAAGACCACCCGGTCCTCAAGCCCTTCGCGCTTCACGACCTCCAGCGTAGCCCGGATGAAGTCTTTGCCTGCCCCGTCCCGGGGATGAGCCTTGCCGGAGATGATGAGCTGCACCGGGCGTTCCGGATTGGTGAGAATAGCCTTGAGCCGCTCCACATCCCGGAAGAGGAGGTTAGCCCGTTTGTACGTAGCGAAACGGCGCGCAAACCCGATGGTCAGCACATCGGGCCGTAGGGGTAGATCCGCGTCGGTCATCTGACCACCGCCAGGGCGGCCACGGGCCTGGGCCCGCACCCATTCCCGGACCTGGCTCACCAGGCGCTCCCGCAGGCGGGCGTGGGTCAGCCAGAGTTCCAGGTCAGGAATGCGGTCGACCCCTGCCCACGCCTCCGGGTCGGAGGCGTCCTCACGCCAACGTGGTCCCAAGTAGTGGTCGAATAGCTGTTCCATCTCGCTGGCCACCCAGCTTTTTATGTGCACCCCGTTGGTGACCGATTCGATGGGCATTTCGCCCCGAGGAAAGTCGACCCAGCCGGGTTGCATCATACGAGCGGTCACCCGACGGTGGAGACGGCTTACCGCGTTGCGACGGGGAGCATGGCGCAGAGCCAGCACCGCCACATTGAAGTCTTCGTTGGGATCCTCTGGGTGGACTCGCCCCATGCGCATGAACTCCTCTGAGTCCAGACCCATGGCTTTGAGCGTGGGGCCCAAGTGGTGTTCGATCAAGCCTTTGCTGAACAGGTCGAAGCCTGCCGAGACGGGGGTATGGGTGGTGAACAAGCTTCCCGCCCCTGTCGCCTGGCGAGCCTCGAGGAACGATAAGCCCTCTTCTTCCATGAGCTCCCTGATGCGCTCGACCGTGGCGAAGACGGTGTGACCTTCGTTCAGGTGTACGGCACACGGGCGCGCCCCCAAGGCCCGGAGGGCCCGCACTCCCCCGATGCCCAACACCATCTCCTGGGCAAGCCGCTCTTCATTGCCCCCGCCGTAGAGCTGGGCAGTGATTTCCTGCGCCCAAGGATCGTTTTCGGGCAGCAGGGTGTCAAGCAAGAACAGGCTGACCCGGCCCACTTGGGCTTTCCACACCCGGGCCCAGACGGTCCTTCCCGCTATGTCGAGGGAGACCTTGAGCGGTTCCCTGGAGCCCGAGTCGGCAGGCTCGACCGGGCTCGTCACCCGCCAGTCCTCCCCGACAGTGACGGGAAGGATGGGCAAAGTGCTGAAGTCGTTCGTGTTGAACTCCTCCCGTTGCCAGCCTTCCTCATCCAGCCTTTGGATGAAATAGCCCTGGCTGTAAAGAAGTCCGACCGCGACCAAAGGAATCCCCAGACTGCTGGCAGCCTTGAGATGATCACCCGCCAAGACTCCCAGGCCGCCTGAGTAGATGGGCAGCGACGAGGTGAGACCGTATTCCATGCAGAAATAGGCAAAGCAAGCTTCGCGGTGTTCCGGGTAGTGGATAGAAAACCAGGTGGGCTCGTTCAAATAACGATGGAGACTGTCGACGGCTTCGTCCAAGTGAGCCAGAAAAGCAGCGTCGTTCGCGGCCCACTCCAGTCGCTCTCGGGAAATCTTGCGCAGGAGCAGAGCCGGGTTGCCGCCGCATTTCTTGAGCATGACGCGATCGAGGTGCTCGAACACGTCGAAGGCCATGGCATTCCAGGTCCAACGCAGGTTGTAGGCAAGCTCCCACAGGCCGTGCAGGCGGGGCGGCAGTTTGGGATACACGACGTATGGATGGACCTTGCGCATGGGGGGATTATCCCACGCCGTACTCCTTGGTGAAGTCGACCATGGCCTTGACGTTCTCGACCCTCACGTCCTCGGTCTGACCGGAAGCTCCCAAGATGAAGCCGCCCTCCCGCCCCACCGAGTCGATAAGATCCCGACAGTAGGCGCGGACGTCATCAGGGGTACCCAGCTTGAGCAGCGACAAGGGCACGTTGCCGGCGATACAGGCCCGGTGCCCCAGCACCTCCTTGGCCCGCTTCATGTCCACATGGTCGAACCAATAGCAGACCTTGCCCGGCGGGATGTCGGCCATGGTCTCCAAACGGGAGTTCGCCCCTCCCTCCACTAAGACGAACGGATTGAGCCCCTCTTCGGTCAGGGCCGTGAGCAGCTGCTGGAAGGTCGGCCAGTAGAAGCGCTTGTACTGGTCGAGCGACATGAAACCCTCCACTCCCCCGTGGACGGCTATGAACACCCGGGGATTGCCCGCAAGTCGGGCCCCCCGGACCCCCATCTCCACCGCCATGGGCAGCATCTTCTCGGCGGCGGCTTCCAGCTTCTCGGGACAGCGGTACATGTCGAGCATCACCCCTTTGCGCCCACGCAGGAAGTCACCCACCAGATCGAAGGGCGCTTGACTCATGGCCGCCCAGGCCAGGGGAAAGCCGGCCTGGGCCAGGCGGTGCCCCAGGGCGGCAAGCCCGGCTACGGTCTGGAGGGCGGCTCTACCCATGTCGCGCAAAGCCTCCAAGACCTCCTCCCCTTCGGGAGTCCCGAAGGCGGCAAAGGCGAAGGGGGCCGCGAAATAGCCCTGGCCTTCCCGAGGAGGAAAAAGAGCGGCGAGTCCTGCCAAGCGACTGTAGGCCCGCGGCCAGTACTTACGCAGAATGAAGTCGGAGGGATCGTAGAGGAACTCATCGTACTCCTCCGGCCGCATCACCTCTTCGTCGCGGAACTGCCAGCCGGAACCAGCCGGGAGTCCGTGTCCGGCCCATTTCAGGTGTCGATACCCGCCCAAGGCCAGGGTGGCCCCTACGGGAGGCATGACCTCTACCATGTCAGACTGATAATAAAGAGCGGTCTGGAAGTGGGCTTCGAGCGACTTATCGATGTCGACCATCTGCTCCTCGTTACTGATGCCCAGCCGCTCCGCGGGGTACGGTCCAGGAACGCCATGCCAGACCGGCACCCGGTCGGGCTTGCGCAACGCGATGGCGTCAGCGAGGCGTTTCTCGCGTTCGGCGAGGAGACGAGCTGCCTCGTTGTCGCACGGAAGAGAGTCTGCGCGCCCCCGACCAGGGCACCCTTGCTCCCGGCCGGCCTCACACCCCGTCATACCTTCACCCCTGTTCGTCCTCTGCTGCTCACTTCCACCTGGGTGGCTTCGTCTGCACTCTGCAGCTGACTCCGACAGCTCATGCCGCCTTGACCGCCCGTATGAGTGCCCGCACATTCTCGACCTTGGCCGTGAAGGGCACTTCGCACCCGGATCCCAAAATGAAGCCTCCGTCGTGCCCCATGAAGTCAACGAGTTCTCCGCAGTAGGCCTCTACCTGTTCCGGGGTCCCCAGCGAGAGCAGAGCGGCGTTCACATCCCCCTTCAAGCAGAGGTGGCCCTTGAGGATCTCCCGCGCTTTGCGGATGTCGGTGGCCCCGTCCAGTTCGACTACACAACTGGCCCGAGGTAGCTCAAGGAAGTAGGGCAGCATGGGATCCCAATTCCCGTCACAGTGGAGCACCGAGATCAGCCCTGCCGCGTGGTAGGCCTCCACCATCCGCTTGATGGAGGGGAACGAGATCTCCGCGAAGATACGGGGGGAGAGAAAGCTGGCACTGGAACGCATGGCGAAGATGGCCACCCGGTCCCCTTTCGCTCTTCTTGCGCTCGTGATGCCGAGTTTGATCATGGCCTCGGTTCCCACCTCGACCGCCCGCTTGACCTTGTCCGCGCTTCCGAAAAGGTCGCGGTAGAAAGGCCGCAAAGACCTGGATAGCGAGAAGACATCGAACGGCGGAGCCACCCCGGCGTGGAACATGACCGGTAGACCCCGAGCCTTCCAGTACTTGACATTCTTGCCAGTGTTCAGTCCCGCCCTGATGAAGCCCCACAGCACCTTGGGCTTGGCCAAGGGACCCCGGAGTGGCGGGTGCTGGATACGCTTCATGAATTCGAGGTTCCAGGCGTTCCAGCCTTTGCTCAAAATGAGGTCATAGTCGGAGGCGAACATGAACTCTTCCTCCACGAACTGGAAAGGCTCGTCCGGACCCAGTTCCTTGCCAGGGAGTTTGACCCGCATGGACTCGATGTAGGCGGTGTCCCTAGGGTTCATCGGGAATACCACGTCCGGTCTGCCCACCCTGGCGAAGGTCTTCTCGCAGGCAGAAAGCCAAGCCCGGTTCGAGCGGAAAAGCTGTTCTTGGGTGATACCCGCGCAACGCCCGGCGAACGTCACTATGTGGGGATACACCGGGATCTCAGGCGTAGGCTCCAGCGCGATAGCCCGTCTTAGTTTCTCGAAGGAGTCCATGCCAAGCAGCCCCCTTTGCACACTCGATTGTCGGAAAATCTTCGTCTAAGTAAATCTCGTTTGCGTAAAAATGATTTACAACGCTAGCGCGCCTTGGTGTATCCTGTCAAGAGAGATGGCCAAGTACGTGAGAAGACACCTGCGCAAGAGTGGCAGTGAACGCCGCCAGGAAATCCTCGAAGCCACCCTCGAGATTATCAGTAAACACGGACTGGAGGGCGCCACGGTCGGCCGCATCGCTTCGGCGGTGGGGCTAACGCCGGGAGCGCTCTACCGACACTTCCCCAGCCGTGGTGCGCTCATCTCCGAGGCCAACAAACTGGCGAACGAACGAGCCCTGGCCTGGATACAAGCCTCTGCGGCCTCAGACCCGCTCCGGCGCTTAGAAGAGATAGCCGAAGCGCATGCACGCTGGGCTGCAGACAACTTCAGCACCGTGGTGCGCCCGTTCTTCTTGGAGTTGGCTTCCCCGCCCGTCGGCGAGGGAGCGGAACCCCTGACCCTGGCCGACTTCGAATCATTCAAGGCAGTGATGGACATCGCGGAAGAGGGCCGGCGGCAAGGGGTGATCAAAGCCGAGGTGTCCCCCGAAGAAGTAGCCTGGGCCCTTCACATGTTCGCCTGGGCAGAGGACATCGCTTTGATGGCCGGCGCGCAGGGTGCCGTCTGCGACGGCACCCTGCGCCGCGCCCTCAAGCGCCTGCTCAACACCTTCCGGGCCTAGGGCCTTCCGGGCCATCTGGGCCCAGCGCCCTCATCCAGGCCACTATCCAGCCCCTCCCGGCCGTCTACTCCGTCGCGCCCTACCTGGTGGTGATGTAGCCCCGCCACTGCTGCAGGTGATCGGAGTCCGGACGGTCGAGGATGAAGATGCCCACGAAGTCCTTGTAGGGCTCGAAATACGGAAACCTGTCCCATTCCGCCCAGGCAGGCTTGGTGTAGGTATGAGCTCGCTCCACCATGGCCTTGCGCCATCCTTCTGAATCGTCAAACCAGATTTCAGTGATCCGCTGGAAGGGATTGATGCGCGGTTCGTCGAGCTGCCGACTTGAGATCATGCGGTTCACCTCAGGGTTGGCGCACACCTCGGGAGCAAAGACCTCCTTGAACCAGGCATCGCCTTCGTCAATGGAGACGCTGTCGGGATACTTGAGCAAGAACAACCAGCGGTAGTTGGGCCCGGCGTCCGTCAGACGCCCCTCCCCTTTGAAATCGTCTTCCCAGAAGATGGGGGCAAAAGAAAAGACCAGTGGGTGATACCCGTCCCGACTCCCCTGCCACCCGGACTGCCTCAGCACTTTGCTCGGGGGCTGGCAGGTCATCTCCATGAAGTCCTCAGGGAACTCCTCGCCAAAAGCCAGCCCACGCGGCATCCCCGTGCCCTGCTCCTGGAAGATGTTGAACAGCCAATAATGCTCGGTCATGATGCCGTTGTAAGTGCCGAAATCCTCGGCTCCCTCCGGCAAGGGCAGGGCATGATAAGTCGCATATTTGGTGCAGTACGGCATGAACTGCGAGATGCTCTCGGGGACGTGCTGCTTGTAGAGCCAGCGAAAGAACTTGGGCCGATCGTTGTCGGATCGCAGATGCTGCAATATGAAGCTGCGCATCGGGCGGAACTCGGGGAAGTAGGCCATGGCCCCTTTACTCCTCCTCGTCGACCTCGACCGCTGCGCCGGCGCGCGGTGGCTTTATGGGAGTGAGGTAGTCCTTGTACTTGCGGGTAAGCTCGGGCAGCCTGTCCATGTCGGGGTGGGGTTTCAGAGAGACGTCCCGCAGCTCCTCCATGTGGTGGAACTTGCCCGTGAGCAACACGTGCGAGTAGGGCCAGTCTTCCTCCGACACACTGAATGACACCTTGCCGTCCTCGATGCTGAGAGTGCCACGCACCCCGCAGATGCCGCAGATACAGGGGTACACATCACCTTCGTGCCGGACCTCGACGAGCTTGGAGTGGCAGACGGGACAGATGCCGGGCTCCCCGATATAGACCGCTTCCTCCAGGGGCTTCTTGAGAGTCTCGGCCACATGACGACCGGAACGACGCGCCCGCTCGAGTTTCTCAGGATGCAGGGCTACCACCCGCGGGAGAGCCACCCAGTTGTAAAGGATGCGATCGACTACCTCGATCTGCATTGTCATACACAGCATGTTCATCAGAGGCAGGGCCAGGGTGTCCCATTCGCTACCGCCCACCGCGATGAGCGACGCCGCCCGAGGCTTGAAGGACCGCTCATCCGGCCCGCCCGGCCCCGTCAGGCCCGCTTCTTCGCGGCGTTTCTTCGTGATCAAGCGGAAACCCTGATCATGAGAGGGACCCATACGGTCGGCAAGTACCTTGAGCAGACCAGGAGGCGATTTCTCGTAAATGGGGGCCCCCAGAATGAGTCCGTCACACTCCATCATGGCCTCATCGATGACGGGGAAGTCATCGTTCTTGATGACACAGCGACCTGGGCCCAGCCGCTCGAACAAGTCGATCACACAGGAGTTGCAGCCTGTGCAGGGCTTCAAGTTGAAGTCCTGCAGGCGCAGGAATTCGACCTCCGCTCCGGCTTCCTCGGCCCCCATCAGAGCTTCCTTCACCAGGATCTCCGTGTTGCTCATACGTCTGCCGCAGGAAATGCCCAAAACCTTCATGACGTTGCTCCTCGACTGGTTGTGTTTACCTCTTCCGGTAGCCGCTCTTTCCGTTGGTCCCGACTTGGGAGCGCCGCTCTCCCTACTTGGGGAACCCCCAGCGCCCATGGACCATCGTATATTCCAATGGACTTCTTGTCAAAGACTCTATTCCTCGTTTTCTGTTCGATATATGATCACTGCAGTCAGCCCTTGCCCAGGGCGCTCGCCGCAACAGCACCAGGCCGAGCGGTACCCGGTGGCTCCGGCGGCCGGCAGGCTCCCTATTCCTCAAGAGCAGGGGGCATGTCCGCTTGCCGGCCTGCTATCTCCTGTATGAGCGGCTCGTACTTCGCAAGACGCGAGTCTATGTCCACTTCACCACTGAGGGCCGCCAACACGCATAGCCATAGCCAAAGATGTGTACGCAGGATGTCCGCGCGACTGAACTTGTCATCCCAGGAGGCCCGAGCACTAGCGTTGTGGTGAGCTCCCAGCATGCTATAAGCGAGCAGCTCCAGCGGTACACTGGCGGGAGGCGAGCCCACCGGTCGCACGCCCTTGAACTCATCGGTGATGAAGCCAATGACTTGATCCCAGGCCTGCTGCGCCAGTTTGAGTTTCTCAGCTCTACTCCTCGACCCCTCTGACCTGATCTGAGCCATCACGTCAGAGCCGAATTCGTTGGCCCTGGTATCAGCCAGAAGACGATAGAGAAGCCTCTCCCCCAGATCCGGGGTCTCCCGTAGTTTGGGCTCGAAGAAGGCGAGGTTCCACGTCAAGAAAGTGTGAAACGACTGGACCAGCAAGTCCAGCTTGCTTGAGAAGTGGCTGTAGAAGACCTGGGGCGTCACCTTAGCCTTCTTGATGATGGCATCCACATGGGTGCGCGCGTAACCCTTCTCGGCGAACTCCTGCGTGGCCACGCGAAGAATCCGCCGCCGGGTGCGTTCGCTTTCTTCTTTGGCCAGATCGACGTCGTGTTGTCCGCTCCGGACCAGGTCATCCTGAATCAGCGCTTTGATCTCAGCCAGAGAGTGTCCCGCCTGCTTCAGCTCCGTGATCCGCCCCAGCAACCGCACATGGTCCTGCCCATACAGCGAACGACTGGCTGCCTTCTTGTGAGGTCGGGGAAGCAGTCCCTCGCGGATGTAGAAGTGGATGGTGCTTCGGGGCACACCCGTTCGGCGTTCGAGAGCAGCGATCGTAAGTATCTCAGCGATGATATCCTCCTCCCCAGACAGGATTTGAGCACCCGGTCAAGCACACTACCCCTATCAGCCACCGGCCCGATAACTCAATGATGCTAGTCAACGACTATCCAAGTTATAGCCACAGCGACGTTTCGTCAAGAGCCCAAAGGAATTCCTAGGAAAAAGGCCCTGACAACCACACCCTGCCAGGCCTGCAAACATCCGCCAAGGGGGGCGTATTGAGATGAACACGCACAGGCAGGAACCACCGACCGCGCAGGAGCAACAGCCGACGACTACCCAGGGACAGTGTCCACCAGGCAGTCCTCCCACAGCGCCCCCCCTTGACACCGAGACAATCTCGGCCGTCCTTCAGCAGCACTTGCAGCCCTGGCAGCAAGCAGTCGCTGATCCAGCCAGGGCCCAGGAGGCCGTTCTGCGCCGCTGTCTGCTTGGTTTCGCCCGCACCGAGTATGGACGCAGCCACTCTGCCTGCGAGCTGGCAGAGACCTCTTCTTCCGGCGCTTCCCTTATCGATGCGTATAGGCGGGCCTTCCCAATCATGACATACGAGGATTATAAGCCCCTCATACACGCGGTGATGTCGGGAGAGACGCAACTACTCCTGTCTGAAGAGCCCATTGGTTGGGCCATCACTCGCGGTACGGTGGAAGGTGAGTCCAAGTTCATCCCCATGACCCCCACGGACATGGGGCTTCGCTCGAGTGCGGGGCGGGCCATGATGGCTTACGTAGCGAGCACGCGGCACTTCGATCTGCTTGCTGGAGTCAACCTCAATCTCAACTTCCCCTCCACTGTCGGTACCATCCGAGTGGGCAGCAGAGACATAAGCTACGGCTACAGCTCGGGCATCTACACCAGACACGTGGCCCAGACCACTCCCATCAAGTCCCTGCCCACTCAGGAGGAGATCGACGCCCTCGGGGGCGGGACTACGCGCGCGCTTTGGCGTGCCCGCTTCGAGTTGGCCCTGGAAAGATGCCGCGGGCAGAATGTCACCTTGGTAGGGGGCGTATGTCAGACCGCGCTCGAGTTCGGCCGCTACCTGCGCAAGCATCACGGGGTCTACCCAAAGGACCTCTGGAAAGTCCAAGTCATGACCTTGGGCAGCACCCCCGCCATAAACACCCGCCACGCCCCGACCCTCAGAGCCCTGTACGGGCCGGTCGCAATTCGCGAAATCTACGGTGCGACCGAGGGCATGTTTGGTCAGCAGGTTGACGAGCGGAGGGCCTGGGTACCGAACTATGACCTCTACTTTTTCGAGGTGTTGACCCGCTCCGGCACGAAGATGCTCCATGAGATGAAGCCCGGAGAGAAAGGCAGCCTGGTCGTCACCACCCCAATCCTGGCTCGCTACCGGATAGGCGACCTCATCCTCGCTCTTCGCCCTCCGTACTTCCGTTGTATCGGCAGAGAGAAACGGTGGACGGCCCTCGACTACTACTGGCGCGAGTTCACCAGCCTGAACCTAGGCAGACTCTGAACTCGGCCGACCGCTCACCTCGCACCAGCGCCCGGCGACGCCTCAGCTACCGCTTCGGGACCAGGCGTCCGACGAGCAGACCCACCCCTACCGCGATTATCACTAGAGGGCCGATGACCGCCCATTTGCCGTACCACAGCCCAAAGCCAACGCCCAGCCAGATGGCTCCCCACACAAAAGCACCAGCCAAGGGGCGGCGGAACCGGGGGACCGCCAAGCGGACGAAGGCTTCCGCCAGGATTATCACTCCGCCGCCCCAAGCGAAGACGGCCCACCCTTCGCTCGTGACGGCAAAAACGTCCAGGTTCTGCAGGAGCAGGGTCACCCCCAACCAAATGATGATCAGAGCAAAAGACACGAACCCAAGCGGGTTACGCCGGTACTTCTCATCGAGGCCTCGACCTTTCTCCTCCTTCTTCTCGCGCTCCTTCTCGGCCTGCTTCTCGTCTTGCTTCTCCTGGTGCTGCTGGTCTTGATGTGGCACCATCTCGCCCCCTACCTCTCGGAGTGCGGTTTTCTGGGCAGGAACAGTCGTGGACTTGCTCGTGGCCCATTCTACTCTCATCGCCCAGTTCCCGGCCCGGCGGTGAGCCAGGCGTCTTGCCTGCGTCGACCCGCCGCGGTGACCACCCGACCTGGCAGCCCTTCGGGCGCAAAAGTCCCCGGGCTCAAGGCAGGCCTAGGATCTTGTGGAGCTGAAGAGAAAGGCGCCAGTCGGGATGCTCTCGTACCAACGCCACCGCCCGCCGCACCGAACAATCGGGCCAAGGCAGGCTGGGTCCAGACTCCGCCTGAAAACCGGCAGAGCGCGCCACCGGCTGGACAGATACGCGTGCTCCGGGATGAGCCGCCGCCAGCCGCTCAGCGGTGGGCCCGTCAAGGTTCTCATCCACGATCAGCTTGAGCTCATCGAGCAGCCCTGTCCACGCCGGAGAAATGAAGTAGGCAGGCGGTTTGGGGCTTACCACCACCCAGTCGAAGAGACGACCACCACCGGTCCCCCGCCCTCCGGCGCAGCCTGGCGCAGCCGGCGGGGGCAGAGTGCCGTTGGTCTCCAGGTGAACCCGGATGTCCCTTTCGTGGGCTGCCAGCGCAAGCCGGCTGACGGCTTCAGCCTGCAATAGAGGCTCGCCGCCGGTCACGCACAGGCGGGGCAGGCGTACCATCCCGATGATCTCCTCGACGGTGAGATCTTTGCCTGCGCCCGGTCGCCAACTGTCCCGCGTATCGCACCAGGCCACACAGCCCAAGCCAAGGCCGGGAGCGTTGCACCCGGCCAGACGGACGAAAGTCATGGGTATCCCTGCCCACACGCCTTCACCCTGAAGGGAATCGAAGACCTCCATCACGCGGAGCACAGGAACCTTCTCCTCCTTTCGCCTTCGCAGCCGTGGCTCGCGGGCTGGCCGTCTCCGGGCAGAGACCGACGCCCCGAACCCGGGCGCTGACGAGGACTCCCTAAAGAATGACCTCCACGTAATTGTTGGGTCCCTCAGCAAGTCGCACTCGGACCACCGGTAACCCAGCCTGGCGAAGCCGCTCGAAAACCCAGTTGGCTAAGGCTTCAGCCGTGGGAACGAAACTGACTACCTCGTTGAGCACCTTATGGTCGAGCTCCTCTCCAATGAGCCGCTCGACCTGCTCCCGTAGCTCGGCAAAGTCCATGATCATACCGGCTGCCGGGCCCGACTCCTGGGGCTTTCCCTCTACGGTCACCTCCAACTCGTAGGTGTGACCGTGCAGTCGGGAGCACTTCCCCGGATGGTGGGGCAGCCGGTGGGCAGCGGCGAAGCTGGTAGCTACGGTGATCGTGGTTCTCATCGCTCAAACGCCCACCGGCGGTCGGGTTGTCGTCGCTGCGCTTCGCCCGGGCCTCTCATACGGAAGGGGATCTGGAGCTCCAGCTGCAGCAAAGGCTGCCAGTCGCGCCTGACAAGTGTCACAGACCCCGCAGGCAGGACGACGACCCTGGTAGCAGGAGTGAGTCAAGTGATAGGGGACGTCATGCCCCAGCCCCCAGCGTATGATCTCCGCCTTGCTCCAACGCACAAAGGGAGCCTGTACCCGAAGAGCATACTGCGTGCCCAGTCGCACCGCCCGGTCCGCGGCCTCTACAAACTCGGGTCGACAGTCGGGATAGCCGGTATGGTCGTCATGATGCACTCCCAGCCACAGGACCGCCGGGCCGAAAGCATCCTGCAGACTGGCCATATGGGCCAGGAACAGGAGATTGCGAGCAGGGACATACGAGGGCGCTACTCCGGTGACGGCTGACAGGTCACGACCTTCGGGAAGGGGCGACTCCGCGTCGGTTAGAGCCGACCCGTGGATGGGAGGCAACTCTATCACGGCGTGCTCCAGCTGATAGTGGGCCGCCACCGCCCGGGCCGCCTCCAGCTCCACGGCATGCTTCTGCCCATACAGGAAAGTGTAAGCTTTGACCCTCTCGCCCGGATGGTTCTGCTTGATCCAGGCCGCCAGCGTCGTCGAGTCCACACCCCCGCTGAGCAGAAGACAATGCGTCCTCTCCCCTCCGGCCGAGGGCGCCTTCTCTTCTACGGCGACATCTTCCCCAGACTTACGCTCCTCCACCGTCGCCTCCCTCACAGCGGTTCCTTCTTGCCGTAGGTAGCGGTGACGACGGTCTTTATGTTCCCGCGCACGTTGAAATCGCCCGTGACCCGTATCCAACGGGGCTCAAGCAGCGTCACCAGGTCATCGAGAATCTGATTGACAGCAGCCTCATGCGAAATGGGCCGGTCGCGGTATCCGTTGATATACAGCTTGAGCGACTTGAGCTCGACGATCCAGGCTGCCGGCTGATACCGGATCTTGACCAGAGCAAAATCCGGAAAACCCGACCGCGGGCAAAGACAAGTGAACTCAGGCACATCCAAGGCGATGAGATAGGGCCGCTCCGGGTTGGGATTGGGCCAACGTTCCAGCTTGTTCTCGCGGATGGCCCGGGTGCCGTAGAGCTCTTCTTTCTGTGTGTTAGTCATTTCTTCCATGCGGGCAAGTATACCCTGCTGCTATAGTGAGAACGTCGGTCTGCTCCCTGGGAAGGAGTCACATGGACGAGAAAGTCTTCCGCAAGATCCTTTTGGGCTACGACGGTTCTGAGGACTCGGAGAAAGCTGCCAACCTCGCCATGAGCCTGGCCCAGAAGTACGAGGCGGCCATCGTCGTGTGCCACGCGTTCGGTCACATGCCCCCCACCACCAAGCCCAGCGAGGTACGGCGTTTGGTCAATCCGGTAGTGGAACGGATCAGCAAGCTGGGCCTCACTGTGCAGGTGGCCATGCCGGATGCCCTCCCCGCTCAAGGCATCCTGGACGCAGCCGACGAACACCAAGTGGACCTGATCGTCCTGGGGGTGCGGGGTCGGGGCACGTTCGCCAACCTCCTGCTCGGCTCCACCGCAGAGCGGGTCCTGCGTTACGCCAAGGTCCCCGTCCTCGTCGCCCGCTGAGGTCTGTGACGCCTGGGACGCTCTGGCTGGGACATCCCGGACCGCTCCCGGACGCCCCGAGACGCCCCAGATATCCTCAAGCTCAGCCAGCCTGGCGCCCGCGGCCGGCAGTCAACAACCTCACCGTCTTCCTCACCCGCTCCTTGTAGCTGTCTGTCACCTTCCGACGGACATCCTCAAGCAGCCGAGAGTGGGCTTCGTTCACGTACTCTAGGAGATGGGGACGCGCCGCCCGCAAGAAGCGCTCCAGGTCGGCCAGCATGGCCTCCCGGACTTGCTCGGTCGGGTTGAGGACACGGTCCAAGAGTCCCCCAAGCACCGAACCGGCCACAGCGCCCACTGCAGGTACTGCCAACCCGCCGACGGCGACACTGCCCAACAGGAACCCTCCCAGACCGAACGCAGCCGTACTGCGCCGCCCCCGCCGCAGCCGAGTAGCGGTGGGCGGCTCCGTTCCCTCTTCCATCTGAAAGGGCGCGATCGCAAGCGGCTCCACCACTCGGCGCGTGTTCCAGGCCCGCCGTAGACGCCAGCGGTAGATGAAGAAGGAAGCCAGCCCAGCTGCCACCAACAGGCCCGAAGACAACCCCAAACGCCAAAGTCCATCCCAGCCGACGACCACCGAGATGCCTCCCATCACCGCTCCGAGAACCAGGAAGACCTCCCAGAAACCCGCCCGCCAAGGGAAGGTCCACAACTCCCTACGATAGAGATCCCGCAGCATGGTCCGGCTGCTGTGGCGGAACCATTTCTCGTACCGCTGCACCACCCCATCTGCTCGTTTGTTGCACTCTTCGAATATTGCAATAGTCATTGCATTCCATTGAGCCTGGAACCGAGCCCCGATCTGGCGAAGCTCCGCCCGCGACGCGCGCGCGATGTAAGCGACCATCTGGCGCTCGAAGGCCTCCAACGCCCGTCTAGTAGCCTCTTCCGCCCATTCCTGTTGTCTTCGGAAGTCGGCCACGATCGCCTCGATCACCTGACGGAGCTCAGCCGGGACAGGGATCTCCTCGTCGAGAATCGCCGAATCCAGGTGCGCTGACACGATCTCGTAGGCGGCCCTCAGGCGAATGAAATCAGCCGCCGATCCGCCCTTGTCTGGGTGGGCAGTCGCTGCCAGTCGCCGGTAAGCCGCTTTGGCCTCCGCGGCAGTGGCGCCGCCGGCCAAGCCCAGGGTGCGATATGCCTCTCGCAACGTCATAGGCGGATGATAGCAAGGGGGACTCTGGGGGCGCGTGGCGCTGGCCGGCTGTGCCGCCCCGTCCGACCCTGCGCCGGACCGGCTGGACGGGCGCGAGGCTGCCCCCGCGTGCGCGCTTGCACAACTGGTTCTCGGCTGCTACTAAGGAGGACATGGATTTCCGCTCACCCATTCGCTATGCACTGGCACTCTTCCGCGTTCCGCAAATACTTCCCGTTACCGGATTTGCGGCCCTCATTTTCGTAGGTTCCGCGCTGCTCTGGGCCCCCTGGTCACATGCGCCTGGTGCCGTCAGCTACCTGGACGCGCTCTTCACTTCCACTTCGGCCGTCTGCGTGACCGGGCTGGTGACCGTCTCCACTGCCCAGGATTTCAGGGTGGCAGGCCAAGTAGTCATCCTTGTGCTCATCCAGATAGGAGGACTGGGCGTGATGACCTATGCCGCCCTGGTGCTCAGTCTCCTGAGGCGACGACTGTCACTGCGGGCCCAGGCCGCTCTTCATGAATCACTGTTCCAGAAAGACGAAGCCCGCGATTTTCGCCGCCGCTTCAAGCAGATACTCTTCCTGACTCTTGGGATCGAGTGCAGCGGGGCTTTGGTTCTGTTCTTGAGCTTGCTCCCGCACACTCCCAGCCCCGAGGCGGCCTGGTCCGGCGTCTTCCATGCGGTCTCGGCCTTCTGCAATGCCGGCTTCTCGATCCTGCCGGGCAACCTCGCTGACGTGCGCAGCAACCACCTGTTCCTCGCCGTCATCATGATTCTGATCATCTTGGGCGGGCTGGGTTTCACCGTCCTCCATGAATCGTTCGGGGAGATCCGTCGCACACTGCTTCGCAGGCCTCCGGAGAGAGTGCGCCGATTCAGTTTGCACAGTACGGTCGTGCTGAGAACGAGTCTCTTCCTCATCGTGGCCGGCTTCGCCCTCCTGGCTCTTTTCGGCCTGACCGGAGATGAAGGTGGTTGGGGGGGCAAGCTGGAGGCGGCCATCTTCCATTCCATCTCGGCTCGCACGGCAGGGTTCAACACGGTGGATGTGGGGGCTCTCCCCTTGGCCTCCCTCTTGGTCCTTGCCGTCCTCATGTTTATCGGCGGCTCTCCCGGTTCGTGTGCTGGAGGAGTCAAGACCAGCTCCCTGGCTGTGCTTTTCGCCCGGGTCCGCGCCTACTTTCGGGGGGAGGAAGACCCGCATATGTTCGGGCGAAGAATCGGCCGTGACCTTGTGCGTAGCGCGGGAATGCTCCTCGTTCTAGCGGTGGTCTGGAACCTCGTCGGCATCCTGCTCCTCGCTCATTTCGAGAGAGGGCGGCCGGAGATAGGCCTTCATAACCTCCTGTTCGAACAAGTGTCGGCTTTCGGGACAGTCGGCCTCTCGACAGCGAACACCACGGCCGGCCTGAGCACCGGCGGCAAGCTCTGGATCATTGTCACCATGTATGTGGGCCGTTTGGGTCCTCTCACTCTGGCCAGTCTGGCCACTTATCGCAAGCGCTCTCGTATCGCGTTTCCGGAAGGTAAGGTGATGATCGGATGAACAGGGGCAAGAAACAGGTCTGCGTGATCGGCCTGGGACATTTTGGCTGGGAGCTGGCCGTGGCCTTGGCCGAACACTGCGAGGTTCTCGCCATAGATCGCGACCAGGAACGGGTGGATGAGATTGCCGAGAAGGTGCAACGCGCGTTGGCCCTCGACGTGAGAGATGAGGCGACCCTGGCCTCAGCCATCCCTGAGGACTTGGACGAAGCCGTGGTCAGTATGGGCGAAAGTCTGGAGTCAAGCATCCTTTGCACTCTTTATCTTAAGAGACTCAAGGTTCCTGTGGTCCGCGTGAAAGCCCTCTCCGACGATCACGCTGCAGTCCTCCAACAGCTTGGTGCTGACGAGATCATCTTTCCGGAGCGAGAGACCGCCCGCCGGGTAGCCGCCCACATCCTCAACCCCAATCTGCTCGACTTCGTGCCCCTGGTCGGGGACTACAAGGTCATGGAGGTCAAGCTTCCCCAGGGTCTGGAGGACCGGACGCTCGCCGACATCGGCTTCCGCTCGCGCTTCGGCGTGTTGGTCATAGCGGTCCAGAAAGCAACCGGCTCCTTGGACATGCTGCCTGGCCCCGACTACCGTCTGAGCAAAGGTGACGTCCTGACCGTCGTCGGACGCGAAGCCGACCTGCTCAAGGTCCAGCAAGCTGCCGTGGTCTCCGAGTGAAGACCGGCGAGGAGCGGTCGGGCACGGGGTCAAGAACTGGTAGGACAGCGACCCCAGACCCGGCGAAACAGCGACTTCAAACCGGCAAAGCAGCGACTACATTGCGACAAAGGTCCCAGATTTGGTAGCGTGAAGAGTAGCAGCGGTGGAGCGCCCGTCCGGGGCACGCCCCGGGCAAAGGCAAGACAACAAGAGAGGGCGGGTACAAGTCCATGAGCTTGGCTGAGCTGGTTCTCCCTACCGAGTCCAAAGAGGGTTCGCGCCGGGCGCTTCTCACCTTGAGCGCCATCCTTTTTCTGACCTTCCTCGACACCACCATCATGAGCGTGGCCTTGTCCGATCTGCAGGCCACTCTCAATACTACGGTCGCCGACATGCAATGGATCGTGAACGCGTACGCCTTCGTGTTCGCCAGCTTCATGCTGACTTTCGGGTCCCTCGGTGACCGTTATGGCCGCAGGAGGGTGATGCTGGCCGGGGTCGCGGTCTTCGTGATCGGATCGGTCTTCGGAGCCCTGTCGCCGAATACGGAGTCGCTCATCGCGGCCCGCGCCCTGATGGGTCTGGGCGCGGCTGCCTGCGAGCCGGGGACACTCTCGATCTTGCGCCATGTTTTCCCCGACCGGGCCGACCGGGCCCGGGCCTTGGGCATCTGGGCAGCTGTGGCGGGCCTGGCCCTGGCTTTGGGCCCCGTCATCGGCGGACTGCTGGTGGGGTTGGGGGGCTGGCCGGCCATCTTCTGGTTCAACCTGGCAGCCGGGGTCGGTGCGTTCGTGGCTGCGCTGTACCTGGTGCCGGAGAGTTCTGACCCGGAGTCGGCCCGCTTTGACATCGCCGGATTCGTGCTCGGGCCGGTGATGCTGGGCAGCTTGGTGTTCGCCATAATCCTCGGCGAGACCGCCGGTTACACCGCCCCCCATGTGTTGGCTCTCTTTGCAGTGGCGGTGGCCACAGGCGGTGTGTTTGGGGCCGTCGAGCTGCGTACCAAGGCACCGATGTTGCGGGTGGATTACTTGAAGCGACCGGCCTTCTCCGGTTCCCTGGCCGTAGCTTTTGCCACCTACTTCGGAGTGTTCTCGATCTTCTTCCTGACCGCCCTCTACCTCCAGATAGTACTCGCCTACTCGGCCTTCAGCATCGCCACTCTCTTCGTCCCCATGGCTCTGGGCATGATCGTCGCCTCGGCTCTAGCCGGCCGCTGGGTGGCGGAGTCGGGCCCCCGTGTGCCTGTAGCGGTGGGATGCTTCGCGGCCGGGGCGGGCGTGCTTTTCACCGACCTGGCCTTGCGCGGAGAGACGGCACCATACCTGCCTCTGGTCTTCTCGTTGCTCCTGGCTGGGGTCGGCTTTGGAATCGCGGTGGTTCCCATCACCTCCGTCGCCCTTTCCGCCGTCCCCGCCCGCCACTCAGGCATGGCGGCCTCGGCCACCACTACCGCTCGGGAAGTGGGCACCGTCATCGGGGTGGCCGCCCTGGGCTCCCTTTTCAACACCAAGCTCATCAACTTCCTTACTGAACGTCTCATCCAGCTCGAAGTGCCCGAAGAATGGCGGACAGTGGTCATCGACGCCGTGATCACCGGGAAGTTCCAGGGTGCTGAAGAGGCCGAGAAGCTTTACGGTGAGATCGTGGCCAAGGTGGTACAGGCTGCCTATGATGCGGTCCACAGCGGCGTGAGTCTGTCCCTGCTCGTGGCAGGGTGTGTGATCCTCGCTTCCGGTTTTGTGGCCTATGCTACCTTTTCTGCCAAGCGGCTGCTCTTCCCGGAATCGGACGAGCCGGAGCCCCCTGTCCAGCAAGCGTAGCGGGCGGCGCCGGCTGG
>FWPV01005602.1_pt1 | contig 24917 bp, 32 predicted proteins | sample 2228371 | NCBI WGS metagenome assembly FWPV01 (sample SAMEA103939776, study PRJEB20133) | metagenome | reverse complement strand
GCCCTGAACGTCTTCATCGCTCCTCCCTCGCTCCCATCAGATTCTGAGGGGAGGGTAGCGGGTTCCCACACAGGCTGCTAGTGCCCAAGCCTCCATTGCCAGGCTGTGTCAAGAGCCGGATCTTGCACCCACGTGCCTCGTTCTGCTCGGCCAGCCCTCGCCCGAGGCGTCCCTCAGTCTGCCTGTCGAGGCTGAAGCAAGGAGGGGCTAACCCAGGCCCTGTCTGTGTACGCACGCAACTCCGTGGGCACCACCGAGAGCTCCTCGGCGTGTGCCGCGCTGCCGCGAGTCACCCCATTCGGCGTCGAGGGGTCGGGTGGTCAGGTCATGTTCCGTGCCCATGTCTGGGCAGCCCTAAGCGGGCGAGTGGATCTTTCCCTGAATGCTTTGGGGATCGTCGCTATCAGCCGCGGAGGCCGGCTGCGACGAGGGCCAGCAACCTCTTCTCCTCGCCGGGAATGCGCTCGGCGAGACGGGCCCCGGCGGCCACGGCTATCCAGGCGTCGAGCTGCCCGGGCGCAGTGGATGCCGCGGTGAAGTAGCGGCGCAGGTACGCGCGGAGAAAAGCGCGCCGGATGATCTCGACGACGCGACGGCCCGGCATGTCCCGCGGGAGCACCGCCGCCCGGAAGAGAACCGCGGTCCGCGCGACGTCGGCAAGCGGGTTCCCCTGTGCCGCGTCCATCCAATCGAGGATGATCGGCCCGCGCTCGGTGAGGTAGACGTTGCCAGGGTGGAAGTCGCCGTGGCACACGGCGTTGTCGACCGGCAGGTGACCGAGAAGGGCGAGAAGGGATTCCCGCTCTTCCTCAGCGAGCCTGGGAGCCCGCTCGATCGCGCGGGTCAAGCGATCCGCAACGCGCGGCAGGGTGGGGATCTCAGTCGTGTGCACCTGGAGGTGGAGGTCGGCCAACAACCGGGCCGTCCCGCGAAGTGCCCACGGCCGGCGCTGAAGCGACTCCATGAGAGGTCGCCCTACGATCTCCTCGTAGACGATCCCGAACCGCCCGGCAACCTGCGTGATCCCGTGCACCGCGGGGGCGGGGAGACCGGCGGCGTGGACGGCCGCGGCCTTGGCCCCTTCGTACCGGGCATCGCCTTCGCCCCAGCCGGGGCGGAAGAGCTTGAGCACCCGGCCCTCCTCCAGGCGGAAGATCTCCGCGGTGCGGCCCTCGGCGATGCGGGGGCCCAGGTGGAGGGGGGCAGACATGGCGACGATTGTAGCGGCCGTCGACTTACCCAGTTGTGGGCTTTGTCGCCTCCAGGGTGAGGCTCACGATGGACGGCGTCCCTTCCCCGTTGGTTGCACAGGGGAGCGCAGAGTCGGCGGGAACTTCCTTCAGGACGCGGACCTCCTCGAACCCCGCGGCGCGGATCGCGGCCAGGTACTCGTCCTTCTGCGCGGCCCCGGCCACGCACGCCACGTAGGCCTCGAGCGATTCCCGGACTGAAGCCGGCAGATCCCCCACGAGGACGAGGTCGGAGAGGACCATCCGCCCCCCCGGCCGCAGCACGCGGTACGCCTCGCGGAACACGCGGGGCTTGTCCGGGGAGAGATTGATCACGCAATTCGAGAGGACGACGTCCACCGAGGCGTCGGCCACGGGGAGGTTCTCGATCTCTCCCAGGCGGAACTCGACGTTCTCGAACTGGTGCGTTCGGGCGCTTTCGCGGGCCCGGTCCACCATCTCCGGGGTCATGTCCACGCCGATGACGTGCCCCTCCTCGCCCACGATCCGTGCCGCGAGGAAGCAGTCGATGCCGGCCCCGGACCCAAGGTCGAGCACCACATCGCCTTTTCTGAGGCCCGCGAGCGAGGTGGGGTTCCCGCAGCCCAGCCCGAGGTCAGCGTCCGCGGGGATGGAGCGCAGCTCTTCCTTGCTGTAGCCGAGCGCGTCGCTCGCCGACGTCGGCGTGCCGCAGCAACCTGCTCTAGAACAACACGAGGTTCCACCCTGCGCACGCCGGGCATACCCCTCGCGTACGGCCTTTCTCACCTGATCGTTCTCCATGGTTCCTCCCTCCTTCTACCCGGGGGTGTCTCCGAGAAGTCCTTCAGCCACCGGCCCCAGCGCCGACCGCACGGCGACGGCCAGGCCCTCGGCCTTCGTCAGAACAAGACAGCACACAGCTCCGTCCCTCTCGATGACGGTGAGGGCGAGCTTGTCGCCGCCACGGAGTCCGATCCTCTCCCGGATATCCTTCGGGAGGACCATCTGCCCCCGCTCGTCCACGGTGATCAGCGCCTCCACCTTGCAGCACCCACAGGCTATTTTGCGCTTGGCTCTCGCCATCGCTCCCCCTGATTAATCAGATCATGCTGATCTATCAGAGTCGACACTACAGGAAGGGGGCCCCCTTGTCAAGGGGAGGGAGGTGACCTGCGCAGGGCAGCCGCTCGCGGAAGTCGGCTAGGACGGGAGGTGGTGGCTCAGTCGGTCCACCACCGTGGCGATCTGCTGTTCCCGGCTCCGGCGGGACCAGTTGACGACCCCGACTCCGCAGATCGTGGCTCCCTTGGCTTGGCACGCTCTCGTCATCTGACGGAGCGCGCGGTTCCCGCCCATCCAGGCGAACGGGAAGGACTGGGTCACGAAACAGGCCACGCGTTTGCCGGCAAGCGATGGCACCTGGCGAAGATAGGCCTGCATCGCGAGGGCGAGGGCGAACCCGTGCACAGGTGACCCGAGCACGAGGGCGTCGTAGGCCTCAACGTTGGGTACCGACTTGAGTCTCACATCCTTCACCCCAGGGCGGACCTCGCCTTCGGCCTCCAGCCGCTCCAGGGTCACGGTGTGACCGGCGGCGGCCAGCTTCTCCCGGAGCTTTTCCGCCACGGAGTGCGTGTGCCCGGTCTGCGAATGGACGACGATCCCAATGTTCATGTTGCTCCTCCTTTGTGAACCACGTTCGATTATGGGCCTACCGCCAGGGCTGGCAACTCCCCCCGACCTCGCCGGCCACCGGCTGGGTCGGGGGTCCGTTCTGGATCGCGTCCTGGCGAGGATCGCAGTCCCACAGTGGTCTTCCCCTCCTCGCGGGCGAACTGCGCCCCGCGAACCCATTCAACAACCCCTCGGCCTGGTAACGATCTCCTGGCGCATCTCGGGAAGGTGGTTATACTTCCGGTATGAAGACAGCGATTTCGCTTCCGGATGAGCTGTTCGAGCGTGCGGACCGGTTCGCGCGGCGGGTCGGCAAGTCGCGGAGCGAGGTCTTCCAGGACGCGCTCCGGGAGTACCTTGCCCGTCGCGCCCCGGAGGACCTCACCGAGGCCATCAACCGTGCCGTGGCGGCTGCGGGCGAGGGAGGGGAGGAGTTCGTGACCGCGGCAAGCCGGCAGGTTCTGGAGCGCGTCGAGTGGTGATCTCCCAGGGCGAGGTGTGGTGGGCGAGCCTTCCCGCACCCACGGGGTCCGAGCCCGGCTTCCGCCGCCCGGTGGTGGTGGTCCAAGGCGATGCGTTCAACCGGAGCCGGCTGGCCACGGTCGTGTGCGTTCCCCTCACGAGCAACCTCAAGTGGGCCGACGCGCCGGGGAACGTGCTGCTGAAGGCCGAGATAACCGGCCTCCCCAAGGATTCCGTGGCCCCGGTGGCCCAGGTGATCACCCTCGACAGGTCCGTCCTCACCGACCGCTGCGGGAAGCTGCCTCCCGAACAGGTTGAGTTGATCCTCTCGGGCCTCGACATCGTGCTCGGCGGATGAAACGCCGGTCGGCCGAGGGCCTTCGGGCGCCAGCCACGCACACGACGCGATCTGAGCCCACGCCTCCAGCGCGGCCGGCCGCCACAGAGATCACGAGTCGGGCTTCTCCAAGAACGACCGCGCCTTGAGCCGGGACACCTCCGCAATCCGATCGAAGTGCGCGTCAGCATGCCACAACTCGGCATGAGCGGCGGCCGCCGCCTGGGCGATCAGGAGATCGGGCAGGGGCACCGAGAAGCCCTTCAGCCGCAGCCTGTGCCCAAGTTGGGCTGCGCCCTGCCAGACCTCCGGTGTGAGGGGCACCTCGTCCAACGCGTGAAGGCTCTCCGAAAGACGATCGAACGCACCTGCGTTTCTGGCCCCAACAAGGAGTTCAGCCTTCACCACCCAGCACGTGAGGAGAGATCCTTGGTCCAGGAGCCGCGCCAGCTCCTCCTTCAGTTCCTCCCAGCCCGTGGGCTGGAAGTAGCGGACCCACAGCGAGGTGTCAACGAGAATCGGTTGTCGCGGTGCGCTCATCTCTCGCCTGACTCCCGCCATCGGGCCAGCTCCTCCTCCGTCCACGCCACGAGGCCTGCTCCTGCCATCTCCCGCAGCTTCGCCCGGGCCCGGTTGCGGACGAACTCTCGCAGCGCCGTCTCGATCACGTCGCGCTTCGTCTTCGCTCCACCCACGCTCATCGCTTCCTCAATCAGTTCAGGATCCACTGTCACCGATAACCGCTTCATGGTGCCCTCCTTGGGTGCTCTGAGTATACACCAAGTGAGGCCATCACAGCACGCGAGCATCAGGGTGGGATCTCAGCGCGTGCAGCGGATCATGGCCTGGTTGGGGAGTAGGGTCAGGGCTTGTACTCCGACACACAGCCTTGACGCCGTTGCGGCCTGGGCAACCGGACGCGCCTGGAGAGGACGAAGAGGCAAGGGCGGCAATTCAGAGCTGAGCAGGCCACGAGGCTCTCGACCCCACGAGCCACACCCTTGCCTCGCCCACATCCTACCCCGGTTTGACCCCCCTTCCAGGGTCAAAAACCGATGGTAGACCCTCTTTTCCTTCTTCCCTATGCAGCGTCCCCACCGTTTGTCTGTCCGCTACGTGGTCCTCCTGCTTTCGGGTTCAGCTTCAGGACTTCCCCGGTTGAACCCAACGCCACCAACGTCCCAATCGACACCCCCAGGGAACCGAAGAGCGCGCCGACCGAAGCCCTACCCTTGACCACTGCTACTACACCGCTGATGAGTAGACCCACGAGGCTCAGTCCAAGGAGTCCGAACGAATACCAATACCACGTCTTCAAAGATCCCTCTCTGCTGCGCCTCTCCAGATCTGCAAGGGTCCATCCGAAGGCTCCCACAAGTGCCCCCAGTGCAATGAACAGAGGCGCAGTCAGCAGTGGCACCTCTCCTTTGGAGATGTCGACGAGCATCCCGATGATCCCCAGGGTGAAGACAAGGCCCAGCAGCGCACCGAAACCGCTCCCACGGGGCTTCTGGTCCTCGGCCGTAGTGGTCTTTGACTCCGGGAGGTCAGAAGACGTCATGGGGACTGACAAAGCGGGAAACGTTGCGGAGCTAGAAGGGATAGGGATGTTATACTGGTTGAGCAACCGAAGAAGCTCCGGCCCGTCTATGGTCCGTACCTTGAGTTCCTTGGCTTCGGCAAGGGCTGGCTCTGTGAACCCCGACGAACAAACGACCACCACGCTGTCTGCTTGTCGTCGTGTAAGGAGACTCGAATACTCGCGGATCTCACGCACCCCCACCTTGTTCGCGGGTCCGTAGCACTTGGCCTGAATGTAGGTGGTGAACCGAACTCCCCTGTCCATCACTGCAACGAGGTCAACGCCCTCGTCGCCGGGGCCGCCAGTGAGCTGGACGGTGTACCCCATCGCGCGCCAGAGGTCTGCAACAAGCCGCTCGAACGCGTCAGGGGTCAACCTGGACAGATCTTCGTAGGTCCACATGTACACCTTGCTATCTTCGGGGCCCGATCCTGGTCCGTGCATCATGCGCTCAGGCAGTTGCGTCCGGCCCCGGTCTCGGCGAGCGTGTGCGATGAGGGCGACGTCCGTCCGAGCCTGGAGGAACTCCTTGCCGCTACGCAGCCGAGCGATACCCACCGCTCAGGCTTGGGCAGAGCTTCCACCGCAGCCCAGAAGACCTCAGTTGTGGCTTCCTCTGTCGTCATGCCGATCGCTCTCCTCGTCTCCTCCCTCCGCCTCACCGAAAAGGGCTGATCGGACCCGCCTGGTGCGTCACTCTCCCAAGATCCCGCGCAGGGCTTCCCACTCCTCCTTGGGGATGGTGTAGGTGTGCTCGCGGCCGGGGAAGGTGCCGTCCTTCACGTCCTTGATGTAGTTCTGGAACGCCCCGAGCATCACGGACGACACGTCGGCGTACTTCTTCACGAACTTCGGGGTGAACGCCTCGAACAGCCCCAAGATGTCGTGGACGATCAGGAGCTGCCCGTGGCACGCCGGCCCGGAGCCGATGGAGAGGATCGGCACCTTCGCCCGGCCGGTGATCACCTCGGCCACCTTGGCCGGGATCGCCTCCAACAGGATCGAGAACGCCCCGGCTTCCTCCAGGCACTTCGCGTCGTCGATGAGGGCCTTGGCGGTGGCCGCGCTCCGCCCCTGGGACTTGAGCCCGCCGATCGCGCTCGCGGCCTGCGGCGTGAGGCCGATGTGACCCATCACCGGGATCCCCGCCTTCACGATCGCCTCCACCCGTTCCGCCATCCGCGCCCCGCCCTCGAGCTTCACGGCATCGGCCCCGCCCTCGGAGATGAACCGCCCGGCGTTGCGGATCGCGGTCTCGTTCGACGGCTGGTAGGACATGTACGGCATGTCGCCCACCACGAACGCCCGCTGGGCGGCCCGGCTCACGGCAGCGGTGATCGTGACCATGAAGTCCATCGTCGCCGGGAGCGTCGTCCGGTGCCCCAGCAGGCACATCGCCCCGGAGTCGCCGACGAGGATCATGTCCATCCCCGCCCGGTCCTCAAGCAACGCCGTCGGGTAGTCGTAGGCGGTGAGAAACGTGATCTTCTCCCCCCGCTCCACCATCGCCAGGAGATCGGGAATCGTCAGCTTGGTCCGCTTCTCGTCCATCGCTCCTCCTTGGGGCTCATGGTAGCGAGCTGGCGTAGTCACAGCTAGGTCCGGTTGGATCTGTCAGGCCGAGCGCGTATCCTCCCTCTGCCCATGAACTTCCCGGGATGCGGCGTGAGGAGCCGGCGCTGGGTGGCGTGATGAGCTGGCTGAGCGACCACCTGGGCCTGCCCACGGATGTGATCACCCGGCTGCTCGCCACAGTGGGGATCGTCCTCGCCCTGTGGATCGCCCGCAGGTTGTGGACTGCTGCGGTTGCCAAGCGCACCTCGGACCCACGCCTCCGCTACCGATGGAGCAAGGCGTCGGCGTACACGGTGGCGGTGATCGGGCTCGTTCTCATTGGCCGGCTGTGGCTGGAGGGTGTACAGGCGCTCGTCACCTACTTCGGGCTTGTCTCGGCGGGCTTGGCCGTGGCGCTACGCGATCCGGTGGTCAACTTCTTCGGATGGTTCTACATCTCGTGGCGGCGGCCCTTCGTGGTGGGGGACCGGATTGCCATTGCTGGGGTGGCGGGCGATGTGGTGGACACCCGGCCGTTCATGTTCACCCTACTCGAGGTCGGAGACCGCGAGGCTGGGGAACAGAGCTCCGGCCGCCTGGTCCACGTCCCGAACGGGCGGGTGTTCGTCGAGCCCATCACCAACTACACCCAGGGATTCAACTACGTCTGGAACGAGATCCCGGTCACGGTGACCTTCGAGAGCGATTGGGAACGAGCACGGCAGATTCTTCTCGGGATCTTGAACCATGAGGTGGGGGCGGTGGCCGAGGAGGCGGCGCTGCCCATCCGCGATGCGAGCCGGAAGTTCCTCATCCAGTACGCCACCCTCACCCCCACCGTCTACACGCGGATCGTGGAGAACGGGGTCACCCTCACCCTCCGCTACCTGTGCCGGCCGCGGCGGCGGCGGGACACGGAACACGCCATTTCCGAGGCGATCTTGCGCGCGTTCGCCCAGGAGCCGAGGATCGACTTCGCCTACCCGACGTGGCGCTTCTACGCGCATCCGGCTGAAGGCAAGCCGGACCTCCGCCCCCCGCAGTAGGCCGTCTCCCCTCACCGCGATGGCCGATCTTGACGACCTCGAAGCGCTAGGCGCCTTCCGCCGCGACCTGGCGACCTGGTACCGGCAGCACCGCCGTGACCTCGTCTGGCGTCGCGTTCGTGATCCCTACGCAATCCTCGTCTCGGAGGTTCTCCTCCAGCAGACACGGGTGGAGCAGGCGCGGGGGTACTACGCCCGGTTCATGGAAGTATTTCCCGATCTGCGTTCCCTCGCCACGGCCTCGGAGGACGAGGTGCTGACGGTCTGGGCAGGGGCGGGGTACTACCGGCGGGCACGGGACCTCCATCGGCTGGCCCGTGCTGTGGCCGAGACGGGCTTCCCCACGACGGCAGCGGAGCTGGAGGAACTGCCCGGGGTCGGGCCCTATACGGCGGCGGCGGTGGCCTCGATCGCGTACGGGGAGCCGGTGGCGGCGGTGGACGGAAATGTGCGGCGGGTGGTCGCCCGCCTGTTCGCGGTCGAGGGGCCGAACGCTCGGTGGTTGCGGGAGACGGCGGAGCGGCTTCTCGATCGTGCCGACCCGGGCACGTGGAACCAAGCGGTGATGGAACTCGGGTCGCTCGTCTGCACACCGAAGAACCCTGCCTGTGCGGCCTGCCCGGTGGCGCGGTTCTGCCAGGGCAAGGGCGACGCCGAACGCTATCCCGTCCGGCGGGTACGGCGGCAGAGGGCGGTGTCGGCCGCTGCACTCGTCCTGATGGGAGCTGGAGGGTATGTCCTGGAGAAGCGCGACGGGCGGGCGCTAGGCGGGCTGTGGGGATTCCCGCTCGCGGAGGGGGAGGGCGCGTTGGAGGACCTGCTCTCCCGGTACGGGCTGGCCAACGTCCAGCCGTTGGGCACGGTGGAGCACGCGTTCACCCACAAGAAGCTGACGATCGAGGTCTACGCAGCGTCATGGTCTGGGCCTGTGGACGACCCAGGTTTGCGCCCCCTGTCCGCCCTCGACCGGAAGATCCTTGCGTTGGCCCAGCGAGGCCGTGGACGTTAGCAGCTTGTCCTCCCCCCCCGTGGGGGAGGATCGAGGAGAGAGGGCTGGACGTCTTCCCCCTCACCCCTCTCCCACTAGGGGAGAGGGAGCAGCGGAACAGACCCTCTCCCACCACCAGGGGAGAGGGGAAGATGGAAAGGACCCTCTCCCGCGCGGGGGAGACGGGGCCAGATGCAGGTCCGTTGGAGGCAAGCCCCGCCTCTACGCCGGTACGACCCCTTCCTGGCACGCCCGACGGCGGGAACCCGCGTGCCCAAGGTCCGGGGGCCCAGGTTCTTCCTCAGCCGCCAGTTGGGTTGCACAGTGGAGAGAGGGGATCCAGAATCATCCTCTTCACGGAGGGATCCGGATGAAGGTGGTCGCGATTATTGGGCACAAGGCCTCGGGGAAGACGACGTTTCTCCGGAAGCTCATTCCGGTCCTGGTGGCCCGCGGGTACCGCGTGGGCACGGCCAAGCACGTGGGACCCGAGGTGGAGCCGGACACCCCGGGGAAGGACACCTCTCTCCACCGCGAGGCGGGAGCGGAGCGTGTCCTCCTCTACTCCGACCTTCATGGCGCCCTGTTCTGGGACCACGATGGCGCCCCGGTGGAGGAGTACCTCGACCGGCACATGGCCGATCTCGACCTCGTGCTCCTCGAGGGGTTTAAGGGCTCGCACTACCCGAAGATCGAGATCTACCGGTCCGGGGAGCCGCTTGCTGGCCGGATCCCCGTCCTCGCCGTGGTCTCGGACCGTTCGGTGCGCGTTCCCGATGGGGTTGAGGTGCTGCCTTTGGATCCGGAGGCGGTGGCCGACTTCCTCGAAGCGGAGCTCCTCGCCCCATGACGGGCTGGATAGGAGGGGAAGAATGAGCCTACTCTACGAAAAGATCTACGATCTCATCCGCCGCATCCCGCCCGGGAAGGTGGCCACGTACGGCGACATCGGAGCCTGGGCCGGCTGCGGGGCACGTACGGTGGGCTACGCGCTGGCCGCGCTGCGGACGGAGCAGGTGGAGCCGCCCGTGCCGTGGCAGCGGGTGATCAATGCCCAAGGGAAGTGCAGCCTAGGGGAAGAGCAACAGCGCCTTCTCGAAGGGGAGGGCGTGGCGTTCGGCCCCGATGGGCGGACCGACCTCGCCCGCTTCGGCTGGGACGGCCTGTGCCCTTGACCCGGGCTAAGGGACGGCCCAGGGGAGGATCGCCAGCGCGACCCACGCCACGAGGAACGCCGTCGGCAGAAGGACGGTGGTGAGACACGCCATGTGTCGCGCCAGCCAGCCCAGGCGCGTGACCCCTGGGTACCACTCGTCGAAATGGGGCGTGATCGTGGGGCTGCGAACCGGCTGGCCCATGAGGAGCCGCAGTCCGCTGCGATGGAACTCCGCTCCGGCGAACTCCCCTTCCAGCTGCCTGAGGAGCCCCTGCCAGTGGGCGACTTCGCGGGACATCCGGTGTCGGATCGCGAGCCAGTAGGTGCTGATCAGAACCCCAAATGCTGCCAGCGCCGTGGTCAGGCAGCGCAGCCCAGGGGTCGCAACGTACCCGTTGTAGGCGTCCTCGAGCACGGCGATGCCGAGCACGACGCCCAGGATGAGGAGGAGCACGCTGGCGACCAGGCAGGTCCCCCCCACATTCCAGTACGTGCGCTCCTTGTTGGCCGCCGTAACGCTCACTGCCTGATACACCGACAACCATTCGTGCAGTTCCACCGCGGCACCCCCTCACAGTTGGGCTTGGCCGAACCTTAGGTGGGAGCGACCCCTTCCCCAAGGAATCGGTTCAACCTTCGACCGGACATTCGTCCCGCCGGTCGGCCAAGGGTCGCTACCCGGGGCTGAAGTGACGTTGTTGCCTGATCCCAATGCGTGTTGACGCGTTCTTACATCTTGCGTTAAACTGCGTTTCGCTGTGGCCGAGGTGCCGCGGGGTGCGGAGGGTGGAGGGGGATCCACGCAGGTGCAGCTGAACGCGACGCGGTCTCGAGAGCGTTCCGGGGGGGAGTGCGGGGGAGGGACGCTGGGGTCCCTCCTGGAGTCCATCGCTGACCTCGCGTTGCGGCAGACGCCATTCCGGAGGGTCGTGGTCAGCGTTTATGAACCCCCGCTGACCCCGACGGGGGACCCCTCACGCGTGGTGGCGTACGCGGCGCGCGGGCTCATCCCGGAAGAGGAGGCGGTGCTGCGCCGGTTCGTCGAGCAGGGCGGCACCGTCACTGCCTCCCGTTTCCCCCCACCCTACCGGATCGGTTCCTCCTACTACATTCCCGCGACAGCGGCTGTGGAGGAGGTGTCCCCCGTTGTGAGGAGCCGTCGTCGGTTCATCGTACCGGGGGGCTGGCATCAGGATGATCTCCTGCTCACCCCGCTCGAATTCGAGGGACAGATCCTCGGTGCGATCTCGGTGGATGACCCCCGCGATGGATCCCGTCCCACTCCCGCCACGCTCCACGCTCTCGCGGAGCTGGCCCGGATGGCTGTCGCCTCCCTCCGCGGCGCCGAGAAGTCGCGGCGCTTCGACCCGGATCAATCCCTGTTCCGCGTGCTGGCCGAGCACTGCATGGCGGGTTTTTTGGTGACGGAAGGGGATCGCCTCTCCTACGTGAACGGGCGGGTCGTGGACCTGTTTGGCTACTCGCGGGAGGAGCTCCTCGCTCTGTGCCCGTGGTGGCAGCTCATCCATCCCGACGAGCGGGCAGCGGTCCTCAAGCCAAAGGGGGAACTCCAGCGGGCGGGGGTGAGGGCGCGCGGCGTCCGCAAGGATGCGAGCACGGTGTGGCTCCTTGTACGTACCTACCCCCTGCAGTGCCTGGACCGCCAGGCCCACTTGGTGGACTTGCTCGACATCAGCGAGCAAGTCCAGACCGAAGCATTGTTGCGCGAGAAAGCGATGCATGACCCCCTGACCGGGCTTCTCAACCGCCATTACTTCGACGAGACCATCCACACAGAACTCAAGAGATCGCAGCGCTACAAGAGGTCGTTCACCCTCCTTCTGACCGACCTGCGGGGGTTCAAGCGGGTGAACGACCAACTGGGACACGCCCGCGGGGATGAGGTCTTGCGTTCCATTGCGCAGCTCATCCGGCAGACCCTGCGCGAGAGCGACTGGGTCGTCCGGTACGGAGGGGACGAGTTCCTGATCGTCCTCCCGGAGACAGCGAGCCCGGTAGACGTCGTGGTGCAGAGGCTGCAGACGGCCCTCGATCTCTGGAGCCGTGAACACCTTCCCGAGGTCCCGATCGCCCTCGATGCGGGCTGGGCCGCGTGGACCCCCGAGCGTCCCTCCACGATCCGCGAGCTCCTCGAGGAAGCCGACGCCCAGCTGTATGCGGAGAAGAAGCGACAGGGTCTGCGCTTCTAATCCCCGTGAACGATCCGGACTCGATCGTCGCGATGTGCGGCCGGCGCTGCTGGCGGGTCGGGACAGGAGCGATGGATGAACTCAAGAACGCTTCTTGCGTTGGGCTCTGCTGCCCTCGTTGCGGTGGCGGTCCACCTCCCGGCGGGGGGAGCGGCTTTTGCTCAGGTGCCGGAACGGATGATCCTCGTCGGGGCTCCACCCCTTGGTCCGACGTGGCTCCTTGCTGAGGACGGAGCCCCCATCCCGGCCGGCTGTGGGCCCGAGGCAGCACGGATCCTCCTTGCCTACTACGACCGCCGCTACGGGTACCGCTTTCTGGCTGACGGCCCCGCGGCGGCGATCGCGGAGCTGTACGAGCTCATGGGAACGATCACCGTCGTCTGGGGAGGGGAGCGGCAAGGCCTCACGTGGCCATGGGCGTTCACCGCTGGGCTGCGGGCGTACATTGAACGGAGGTGTCCGCGCGGGGTTGCCCTTGGGACCGCGGACGGGAGCCTGGCCGTGGTGTTCGCGAAGTCGGTCGAGCTGATCCAGCGGGGGGTGCCCCACGTGGTCCTGTTCGACTGGGCCGGGAGGGGCGGGATCTTCCCCAACCACTACGCGGTCGTGGTCGGCTACGACATATCGGGGGAGCGAAGGCACTTGGTCCTCAATCCTGGCTGGGGGTACGACTTCCAGCTTCTTGACATGAGCGACCCGGCGGTGGCGCCCGTGGCCCTGTTCTGGATCGAGGAGATCCCCGATCCGCCTCATGGCGAACCTGGAGTGGCGCTCGGGCCGTCGTCCGCAGCCGGGATGTGGGACAGGAACGAGGGGGGCGATGCCCGATTGCGACCCCTCCTCCGCCTGCACGGTGATCCCCAGAGCGTTGTGCGCTGGCCTCCATCCACCCGCGTCGAATTCCCCGTTTCGGGGGTGGACGACCTCGCGATCGCGATCTGGGACGCGCGCTGATTCGGCTTCGCGGGAACGGGGCCCGAGTTGGCCGAACCGGGCGCGGTGGGTACAGTGTCCCCGAGGGAGGACTGGGATGACGACACCGCCGACGAGGAACCTCGCCCTCGAGCTCGTTCGGGTGACGGAGGCCGCCGCTCTGGCCGCGGGACGGTTCATGGGCCGCGGGGACCGGGAAAGCGCCGACCGGGCCGCCGTCGAGGCGATGCGGCACATGCTCGCCAGCGTGCAAATGGACGGGATCGTCGTGATCGGGGAGGGGGAGAAGGACTGCGCCCCGATGCTCTACAACGGGGAACGGGTCGGCGCAGGGGGGCCGCCCCATGTGGACATCGCGGTGGATCCGATCGATGGGACCCGCCCCCTCGCTACTGGGAACCTGAATTCGATCTCCACTGTGGCGATCGCCCCGCGGGGGACGATGTTCGATCCAGGACCGTTCGTGTACATGAACAAGATCGCCGTAGGACCCGAGGCGAAGGGGAAGGTGGACCTCGCCTCCCCGGTGGAGGCCAACCTCGCCGCGATCGCGCGGGCGAAGGGGGATCGGATCGCGGACCTGACCGTGATCATTCTCGATCGGCCTCGCCACGAGACGCTCATCGCCGAGGTTCGCCGCCTGCGGGCGCGGATCCGGCTCATTCCCGACGGCGATGTGGCGGCGGCGCTCATGACGGCGTGGCCGGAGTCGGGGATTGATGTCCTCCTTGGGATCGGCGGGACCCCGGAGGGGGTTTTGGCGGCGTGCGCCCTGCGGGCGATGGGCGGGGAGATCCAGGGGAGACTGGTCGCCCGCGACGAGGACGAGCTCCGCCGGGGCCGGGACCAGGGCTACGACTTCGAGAAGACCCTGACCATGGACGACCTCGTGGCCTCGGACGACGTGTGCTTCGCCGCGACCGGGATCACGGACGGCGAGCTCCTGCGCGGGGTGAAGTACTCCGGCGGCGGGGCGACCACGGATAGCCTCGTCGTGCGCGGGCTGTCCGGCACCGTACGCCAGGTGCGGGCAATCCACCGTCTGGAGAAGCTGAACCGGATCAGTCCGGTCCCGTACTAGGAGGCGCGCAGGGGACGGCCGGCAAAGCCTGCGGCCACGCGGTGAGCTCGGGATCCACCGCAGACTTCGAGGAAAGGACCCGGAACAGGCCAACAGTCCGCCAGGCTCTTCCCCTCCTCCTTGTTCTTGGTGCCTGGATGGATGGTCTTGGTGGTGTCCTTGGCGTTCTCGGCGGTGGAGCGGGTTCCCTGGCGACGGCTACCGACGGCGGGTGGGGAGGCGGAGGATGTGCCACGACACGCCCAGGGCAACCGCCCCGAGGAGCAGACGCAACCACATCGCGCGGGCGACGAACGTCGCGGAGAGGGCCACGGAACCCCAGATGAGTGCCAGGGTCCCCGCCTTCCACGTCCAGGGAAGTCCCCGTCCCCCCTCGTAGTCGCGCAGGTACCGGCCGAACAGGCGGTTCTCGTGGAGCCAGCGGTGGAGACGGGGCGAGCTGCGGGCGAAGCACCCCGCGGCGAGGAGGAGGAACGGCGTGGCGGGCATGATGGGCAGGATCCAACCGAGGACTGCCAACCCCACGCAGAGGAGGCCGCACGCGGTGAGGATGAGGCGCCGCACGCGAGGGGAGGCCATGCCTCAGGCCGAAGCCGCTGCTGACGCACGCGCCCGCGCGAGAGAGGCGATCTCGTCCGCGATGTCGAGCGAGGCGTTGGGATAGGCGATCCTCTGGGTGTTCGCCGCGTGACGGGCAAGTTCGTTGGGCGAGGCGACCCAGGAAGCGAGGACGGCGCGGACTTCGTCCGGCGTCCTTGCGTACACGCCCGCCTCAGCCTCGGTCACGAACCGGACGTTGGCGAGCTCGTTCACCATCCCACCGGTGAGGATCATGGGCAGGCCCATGATCGCCGCCTCGGCGATCACCCCGGGTCCGGGTTTTCCGACCAGCACGTCCGCGCCCCGCATGAGGGTCTCCATGTTCGTCACGAACCCGTACACATGGGTGGGGTCCTTCCACGGGACCTCCCGCAGCCGGGCGGCGAGGGGTTCGTTCTTCCCGGCGACGATCGCGAGCTGCGCCCCCACGCCGTCGAGGGACCGGGCGAGCGCCTCCATCCCCCCCATGCCCTCGGCTCCACTCACCACGAGGGCGGTGGGGAGGTCCTGGTCCCAGCCGAGTTCCGCCCGGGCCTCGGCCTTCGTCTGGGTGAGGAGGGCAAACTTGGGGTGGGCGGGGTGGCCGACGAGCCGCAGCTTGTCCGGGGACAGCCCCAGCTTCAACCCCTTCTCGATCGCGCTCTGGGTGGGCACGAGGCACCGATCCACCTCGGGGTGGAACCACCCGCTGTGGGGGGAGGCCATGTCCGTGATCACGGTGAGCAGGGGGATCGCCTGCCCGGAGCAGCGGCGGGCGGCCACGGCCAGCCCGGCGAACCCGGCGTGGAGGATCACCGCCACCGACCAGGTGGCGTAGGCCTTCGCCAGAGGACCCTTCCGCCCGATCACGTGGGCGAGCCCGCTCCGGCCGGCGCGCGACGCCATCACCCGGTCAATCGCGGACACGAACAGGTCGTAGGAGGGCTGGTGGCGCTTCACCCACCACGGGTAGATCTCCGGAGCGCGGTTGAGGGGAGGCAGTCCGCACTTCCGGAACACATCGAAGTACTCGCACTCGAACGTGTCGGGATAGCGGTGGTGAAGCGCGGCCTCGATCGCTCGGCCCGCGGCGCGGTGGCCACCACCCGTGTCCGACATGAGGAACCCGATGTGGATCATCGGACGAGGACTATACGTGGACGAAGCCGGTTCGGGCAACCACCCCGGTTGCGAACCCGCGGGGACGTGCAAGGGTCAACAGACGACCAGTCGCTTGGGAATCGAGGCACACATGAACCACTGAGCCTTCTTGCCCGTGCATCATCTGAGCCTCCGGCTTCCTCAGCACGGGGAGATCTCCCTGGTCGGAGCGAGCGGATTTGAACCGCTGACCCCTGGCCCCCCATGCCAGTGCGCTACCAGGCTGCGCTACGCTCCGCCGAGGAGATACTACCCCCACCTCCCCTCCCCGCCAACCTCGCTGGGGGAGCCTTCCCATCGTTGGACGGGTGGCCACAGAAACACTAGCATCGGCCCTCATGGCGAACGAGGGGAGATAGCCATGGTGTGGATCGTCCTTGGTGGAGCGCTTTTCGTCCTGTTGGTGGTGGTCGTGGCGCGGAACCCGACCACCGCCGCCCTCGTCCGCACCACAGCGGCGACCACGATCCTTCAGGCGGGGACCAAAGAGGACGTGATCCCCCAGACCGCCCAGGCCACGGTCAACCTGCGGCTCCTCCCCGGCGAGACGGTGGAGGCGGCTCTCGCCATGTGCGTGGTGTTCTTCACCCAACTCATCGAGGAGGCGGCATGAAGATCGTAGACCTAAACCCGGATTTGGAGCCCCTGTACCTGGTGTGCCTCGAGGACTGGTCGTCGGAGATGAGGGGTGCCGGGGACCACAAGCGCCGCTGGTACGAGAAGATGAAGGACCATGGGCTGCGGGTGAAGGTGGCCCTCGACGACGGGGGCGTGGCCGGCGGAATGATCCAGTACCTCCCGATCGAACACTCTTTCGCTGAGGGAAGGGACTTGTACATGATCCTCTGCATCTGGGTCCACGGGCACAACGAGGGGCGGGGGAACTTCCAGGGGAGGGGGATGGGCCAGGCTCTCCTCCGCGCCGCGGAGGAGGACGCCCGCGCCCGTGGGGCGAAGGGGATGGCGGCGTGGGGCCTCGCCCTCCCGTTCTGGATGAAGGCCCGGTGGTTCAAGAAGCACGGGTACCGTCCGGCGGACCGGATGGGGATCCAGGTCCTCCTCTGGAAGCCGTTCGCCCTGGATGCCGCTCCTCCGCGGTGGATCCGGGAGAAGGAGCGTCCCGAGCGCGTGCCGGGCGTGGTATCGGTGGTGGCGTTCGTGAACGGGTGGTGTCAGGCGACCAACCTCGTCGCCGAGCGCGCCCGCCGCGCCGCAGCCGGGTTCGGGGATCGGGTGCGGTTCGAGATCGTCGACACCTCGGATCGGGCGACGTTCCTCGCGTGGGGGATCTCCGACGCCCTGTTCATCGACGGGAAGGAAGTGCGCACCGGTCCGCCGCCGTCTGAGGACAAGCTCCGCGCGCTGATCGCCCGTCGGGTGCAGAAACTGCCGGACAGGCCTGCTCCAGACAGAGGGCGAGGATGAACCGACCGACGGGCAGCACCCGCCTATGGCTCGTGACCTGTTCGGCGCCTTCTTCTGTGCCCGGCCGCTACCCCTGCGTGCGTCGTCCCCAGGCCCAGAGCGCGCCCGCGGCGAGGAGGGCCGCTGCCGCGCCGAAGAAGAATGGGGCCCCCGGGCTGACGGCCTGCCACAGCACACCCGCGATCGCGGAGGCGGGGAGGTCCATCGCCCCCACCACCATGCTGTACGTGCCGTACGCCGTGCCGCGGAGCTCGGCCGGCACGAGGTCCGCCACGAGCGCTTTCGCTGTCCCAAACGCGATCCCGTAGTACGCACCGTAGACGATGTACAGAACCCACATGTTCCACACCGCGCCGGCGAGGCCAAGGCCAAGGTAGATCCCGGCGTAGACCACCCACCCGGCCACGATCACCGTTCGGCGCGGGATCCGATCGGACAGGGCACCGGCCGGGGTGGAGACCAGGGTATAGACGAGGTTGAACACGGCGAGCATGCCGAGGATCCCGAGCACGTTGGCGCCCAGCGTCTGCGCGCGGAGGACGAGGAACGCGTCGGCGGAATTGCCGAGCTCGAACAGCCCCACGATCCCCAGGAACATAAGGAACGGGCGCCCCAGGGCCCGGAACCTGATCTGGGGGCGTGCGTGGCTGCGTCCCCGCGCCTCGCGCGCCCCGAGGGCGAGCACGAGCACGGCCAGCCCGGCGGGGACCAAGCTCACGAGGACGATCGTGCGGAACGTCACCGCGGTGAGCTCCCCCGCCCCGCCCTGGGTCAGCCACACCGCGACGAGCGCCCCCAGGATCCCCAGCATCGCCCCCCCCGTGTCCGCCGCCCGGTGCAGCCCGAAGGCCAATCCTCGTCGCCCTTCGTCGATGGAATCCGCAACCAGGGCGTCGCGGGGCGCGGTGCGGATCCCTTTCCCCACCCGATCCGCCCACCGCACGCCGGCCACAGCCCCCCAGGTCGAAGCGATGTACAAGAAAGGTTTGGCCGCCGCCGACAGGGCGTAGCCCCCCACGGCGAGCCACTTCCGCCTCCCCAGCCGGTCCGAGATCCAGCCGGAGAACACCTTGAGGAGCGAGGCGGTGGACTCGGCGATCCCCTCGATCACGCCGATCAGAGCCGTGCCCACGCCGAGCACGTTCGCCAGAAAGAGAGGCAGCAAGTTCAACACCATCTCGCTTGAGATATCCATGAGGAAGCTCGTCGCGCTGACGGCCCAGATGTTCCGTGGAAGGGCCCGCAGGCCCGGGAAGCGGCTTTTCATGTTCACCTCGGTCGTGTATCGTTGAGATCGAGGCGTGCATTGTATCCCGCGGGGTCCATCCCGGCGGGCCTCAGCCCAAGGAGGGGACATGACCAACGAAGAACAGCTGATCGCAGCGTGCGGGATCGATTGCACGGACTGCGACATCCGCCGCGCGGCCACGGATCCGGAACTGCGCCGCACGATCATCGCCTGGTTCAAGGAGAAGCGGAGCCTCGACGTGGACCCGGAGGCGATCCGCTGCACATGGTGCCGGGGCGATCGCAGCGGTCACTGGTCTCCGGACTGCTGGATCCTCCGTTGCTGCGTGGACGAGAAGCGACTCGCCCATTGCTCCCAGTGTGCGGACTTCCCCTGCCCGCGCCTCGTCGAGTGGTCGCAGCAGAACGAGGGCTACGGCCGGGCGTTCGCTCGCCTTCAAGCGATGCGCTCGGCCTCCCGCTGATCCCGGCGGGGCACGCCCCTCGCGTGGGCTTCCCACCAGGCTGGAGGACTATAATGCCCGCCATTCACAAGGAGGCATCGATGTCCGAGCGACCACGGGGGGAGAAGGAAGAAGAGAAAGAGGAAGAGAAGCGGCACGAGAAGCAGGAGAAGAGCTGGGAGGAGAAGTGGCGTCAAGATCCCGTGGGTACGTTCGTGTGGGCATGCATCTTCATCTGGGCCGGCCTGGTGCTCCTCGCCGCGAACACGGGGTACCTGACGAGGCTTGCCGAAAGATGGGGCCTTCCCAGGCTCGGGACGTGGTCCGTGATCCTCGCTGGGGCAGGGGCGCTGGTGATCGTGGGGGTTCTCCTTCGCCTTCTCATCCCGTCCCTCCGGCGGGCGGTGCTGGGGGCGCTCATCGTGGGCGCGGTCTTGATCGGCATTGGGCTGCACGAGGTGGTGGGGTGGGACGCGGTGTGGCCATCGATCCTCATCGTGGTCGGGATCTCGATCCTCCTCCGGGGGGTCCTCTTCCGCCGCCGCTGAACAGGACCAACCGGGATCCGGCCTAACTGCCCAAGATCGCAGACCGCACGGAAAACAGCGGCGGAACGGTTCACCGATTCGCGGTTTCTCAGTCTGGGAACAAGGCATCGCGAATCCGGGGCTGCGGACAACGGGTAGGGAAGGACGGTCCACGGACAACGGAGAACAGGGTTCTCCGCGACCTCAGCGGTGGGAGCTTGTCCGATCTACAGGCGGCCGAGGTTGAGGGTGGAGAGTTCGTCCCACAGGTAGCGCAGCGACGTCCACCATTGGTTGCGGCCGATGCAGCGGAAGTAAGGTGGCCGCACGGCGAGCACGAGGTCCCCGATCTCGTACCGGGCAAGGATCGGTGTGGAAACGACGAGGCTTCCCGTCTCCCCGCGTTTCATCTCGTGGAGGAGCTTCACCTTGCCCCGGCCCGTCTTGACCTCGAACAGGAACAGGTCGTAGTTCGGTACCCACGCGCACTTCTCGTCCATCTGCTGGCCGAACATCCCCTCCGTGGCCCCGTAGATCTCCCGGATCGCTGCCCGCCCGTACAGGGCGCGCAGGGCAGGCGCGAGGCGGGTGTTGATCCCCGGCACGCTCCCCAACGTCATGATCTGCACGTTCCATAGGGCTTTGGGGTACACCCCGTGGGCCCGCTTGAGCCACCGGCCGAACCGGATCGCGGTCGGGGCGACCCCGCCGACCAGGGTCACGTCCTCGTCCTTGCACTTCTCGTAGGCGAGCTCGAACCGCGCTTTCCAGTCGCGGGCCGTCTTTCCACCTCCCAGGGCATCGATCTCGTCCTGGGACGGAACGGAGCGGATCGGGGTCTCGCGGGAGACGTGCTTGGTGTAGATCCCCGAGCTATAGCCGTACTCGACCTCCCGATCCCCCACCCGCACCATCCCCACCACGGACGGGAAGTTGAGGTTCAAGTTCACGCCCTGGAAGAGGTCGAACCGCCCGGATGCGAGCGCGTAGTGGACCATCGCTCGCCCGGCGGCGACGCGCATCCGGAGGTCGGTGGGCGTCATGGGCACGAACTTCTCCTCTCCCTTTGTGCTGCCCCGGGTGATCGCCCACCCAACCGGCGGCTCGGTGAGGAGGAGGTCCACCTCTCCGGCCATCACCCGCCCGATGAGGGGCTTGTAGTCCTCGTAGGTGGCGATGGGGAACGCCTTCCGGTAGTCGGCGAGGCTCCCCACCGCCGTCGCGCCGCGCTCCCGGCCGTAGCCAGTCCCGCGGTAGATCGAAAGGAGCCCCTCCAAAACCCTCTCCTGAGCCGCAGCAGGGTCCGAGACAGCGTCGTGCCACGGGTTCACGAGAGCGTGAAGCTGCGCGACCAGCTGTTCGCGGGTGGTCATGGACGCTCAGAACCCACAGCGTTCGTAGAGCTTGACCTCGTCGATCTCCTCGACCACGAGCGCGGGTAGGGGGTAGGTCGCCGACCGGTCTTCGCTGATCGGGACCTCCTCTCCTGCGGGGACGAGCCTCCCCCGCACCCGGACGTTCCTGCCCACGAACGGTTCGAGCAGGGGGTCATCTACCCACGGCCAGCGCGGTCCGCCAACGAGAACGTAGAAGCCCTCCCATCCAGGATCGAACTCACCCGTCTGGAGGAGGTACAGCGGCCCCTCGCTCCGCGAGCACCAGAACTGGCGCACGGTGAGCAAGTACCCGGTGAGGATCGTGGATTTGGGCTCCCCATCCGGCGCGAGCCATGCCACGACCCGGAGCGCTCCCTCCTCGTAAGGGATGCCAGACACGAGCGGCCTCACCATGACGGCGAGAGATTGCCAATCCAGACCAGGATAGCGCTGTCGGCCAAGGAGGATCAGCGCGTCCGGTTCCTCCTCGACCGCGAATGGCCCGAACTCGTGCGATGTTCCTGGGGGAAAGAGGGGGAACGGGTAGAACGAGCGGACGGAGATCGACGCCGCCCCCCGCATGAACACCACAGCCGTGATCTCGTAGGTGGGGGCACCATCCTCGCTTGGATCGGCCGTGTTCGCCAGATCGAGGATCACTTCCCCCGGCATTGCCATCCCCCCGGCCGCGCCGCTGGCGAGGACCACTGCGGCCAGGGCCAGGATGCACCATCTCCGATTTGCCTTCCTGAAAGCTCTCATCGCTGTCTCCTTGAGGGCTCGTGAGTCAACATCTGCTCGTCTCATTGTATCGCTCACGGAGCGTCAGAGCCCCGCTCCGTTGTCCCCCTGGTTCAGCTCTGGCCGAAGAGGAGGTCCACGAGACGGAGGCTCTTCCGGCGGGCGATGGCGTCCGTGATGAACCGAAACTGGAAGTGCCCATACTTCGCCGGGTCCTGGGCTAGATCGTGGTAGTGGAGGTTGAAGTAAGCCACTGGGTCGGCCCCCGGCGGCACGGGATCAGCCAGGCCAGCCAGCGCATAGGCAAGGATCCGGTCCAGCTCGACCAGTCGCTCCTCCGCGGCTTCGCTCTCCATGAAAAACGCGACCGCGCATTCGTTCGCCATCCTTTCCCTGGTGTACGGGTCTGCCTCGAGGTCAAGCGCGCGTTGCAGCCAATGCGTCATCTCGTGGGCGATGAGAAACCAGTTGAAGAGCTCACCGAACAGAGCCGTGGCCTCGTCGGCGGAGGCCGTGAGGGAGAGGAAGAACGCGTGCTGGGAGTCCGTCAGGGTCGGCCAGTAAGGGATCACGATCACGTTCGAGCGAGGGTCGAAGTAGGCGAGGTTCGGGGTGTTGCGTACGGACACGATCGGTGGTGCAGGGAGAGGGCCCGCGATGGGTGCAACCCAGGCTACATAGCTCTGCACGAGGTCTTCTCCGAGCGCGAGGATATCAGCCACACGGGGAGCGGAGGCCGGCCCAGAGAGAGCGGGGAAACATGAGGCGAGGGTGGTCGCTAGGGCGGCCGCCGCGCAGGGGATCCTCCAGCGAGTGGGCAACGGCGTCCCCCCTTCTACTCGCGGGAGCGAGCGCTGGCGTTGAACCCGGCGGTGGCGGCGGCCGCGGCGATGGGGGGGGCGAGGGGGAGAGAGATCTCGGAGATGTTGAACGCGAGTCCGATCCCGAACGCAACCCCCGTCCCCGCCGCTGCCCCGAGGAAGCACAGACCGATGTTGCCGTCGATCCCAAACAGCGATCCAGCCACGATCACCCCCAGGCTCGAGCCCACGATCGTGCCCCCGGTGAAGCCGAGGAACGCCCCGAAGATCGCCCTGCCGAGGGCATCCCAGCCCGTAGCGCCGGCAGCGAACGCCCACGACAGGGTGTACGCACCGATCACCGCTCCCGCGTAGCCACCGAGCGTGCCGACCAGGAACTCGGGAAGGACCGCATCCTCGGGCTGTGCTGCGAACGCCGACGCGCTCACGAGCGCCAGGGCCAGGACGACGATGAAGATCTTGCGCATGAGCCCTCACCTCCTCGCGCAGTCTACTACAAGCTGGCCAGAGGAGGAGAGGAGGGAGCACCGCCTCCATGACCAACACCTTCACCCTCGACCTGGCCGGCTCCGGCTGGCACCTCACCAGCTCGTGGGATCCCGCCTCCCTCGACGTGAGCAGCCACACCCTCGTGCTCAAGAGCGGCCTCGGTCCGGTGAACGTCACCGCCGGGGTCTCGTTCCACCTCTCCGCGCGCACCGCCTTGACCCAGGTCGGCTCGAAGGACAACCCCTTCCTGTGGTCGGCGGACGGGTTCTCGTTCCGCAGTGGGTTCGTCTCGTTCGAGCTTGCGTTGGGGACCCTGACCCTCCAGCTCACGTTCCACCGTGGTCCCGGAGAGTAGAGCCAGGCTGCCTTCCGCGAAAGGTGATCCTGCTCCGCGCGATGAGCCCGGCGAACAGCGCTTCCGGTGATGCCGCGGAGATCCGATCTCCTCCGCGTATCAAGACGCCACGCGGGCCATCCCGCCCGTCCCTTTGCGCCCTACGGCTGAAGGGCCTCCGGTGGGAGGATGCGCACCTCCTCGACCTCGGGGAACTGGAGGGCCGTCTTCTCGATCTGCGCTCGCAGGATCCCGGTGCGGCACGCCCCGCCCGATGTTCGGTGCTCCGGGTCGGCGAGGACCACCGTCACCACACCGTCCTCGACGTACACCGCCTCCAGGGAGACGCCGGGAAGAGGGAACTCCGAGGAGTAGCCCACCTCGGCTTCCCAGGGAGGGAGCGGGTGATCCAGGAGAAGCCGCACGGACGCCTCCAGGGGTGGGGCATCGAACGGGACCCATCGGGCCAGGGGCAGCACCGCATCGGGGCTGCACGCCGTGTGGCCGTGGAGGAGGAGATCCACGCCTGCGTGATAAGCGAACACGTTCACGCCCCACATCTCACCGGGGACCTCGCCCGCCGGCACCTCCGGAACGCGCACCATGTGCCCGTCCGCTACCCGGTACTCCACCGCCCGCCCCTGCCACGCCAGGCGAACGACGAACCCCGGCGTGATCATCTGGGCGTAGAACGTCCCCGGCTCGCGGATCCCCAGGCTCGTGTCGGAGAACTCGCGGGCGAGGACCTCCACGACCTCAATCCTCCTCGCGCACACCGCCAGATCCTCGGCCAGAGCGGCCCGCGCCCACGCCGCCGCGCGCCGCGCTTCGGGGTCAGCCTTCCACGCCGGCGCGTCGGCAAGGGAGGTCACGAACGGGGTCAACGGAGACAGAAACCGCTCCGGGGCGGTGAGCATGCATGAGCCAGTTTCGTCCTCATACACAGAGAAGGACATAGTGATCGCCCCCTCACAGGGGTCGCCCCAGGTGAGCGTGTACTCGCCCGCGGGTAGCCGGATCCGCCAGTCCGCGAAGGTCTTCACCTCGCCCGCGTCGAGGGACAGGACATCGGCGAACGCGGCCACGATGCGCCACGATCCAACCTGCGGCACGAGCAACCACTGCCACTCCGCCGGGCGGTCGCGGTACCCCGCCGGCCCAACCGGCGTCAACCAAGACCGCACGTGGACGACCCCATCGCCATCCATGGACAGGGCGATCTCCGGCTGCAGCGCCTCGACGAGCGGCCCTGCCGCCACCGCCCATCCTGCCAGCACACACCCGATCACTGCCCATGCTCCGTGCCTCACACCGCACCTCCTTGGCTCACTTTCTTGACCCCATCCTAGGGTGTGGTCTTGGTCCGCGCTGATCAAGGATACACACTTCGTGTTGTGCTGACCGCCTCCTCCGGGTAACGGTCATAGAGGGAGCAGCTACTGGCTGCGTGTAGTGGGCCAAGAGATCGTTACCACCCCTGAGGGCCCAGTCGGCACTGACCCGGTCGAGCACCAGAGGCGGGAAGACCGCGAACTCCTG
>FWPV01005599.1_pt1 | contig 24919 bp, 25 predicted proteins | sample 2228371 | NCBI WGS metagenome assembly FWPV01 (sample SAMEA103939776, study PRJEB20133) | metagenome | reverse complement strand
ATTGGATTCACCTCTACTTTTTGAGCTAGAGCATACTCCATTTTACCGATCAGAGCAAATTGGAAATTTTACCGTGCGTCTAGTATACTAACCACAAACTGAAATTGTCATTAACAGAGAAATCTTACCGTGCACCTGGCATAGACAACGGCCATCATCCGGCATCCTGCAGGCAGCGGTGGGGAGGCATTATGACAAAAAAGGTAGAACAAGGCACCACGATCAAGCGCATAACGTGGCTCATCTGGCTCGGCCTGCTGGTATTGGTCATCCTGTTAGGTTCGGCTTTTTCGCGCGCCTGGGAAATGAATCAGACTCTGCAAGCCCAAGTTGCCACGCTGGCACCTATGCTAACGGCCGTTATGGAAGAAAAGGCCACTTTGCAGGCCAGACTCGACTATGTGCAAAGCGATGCCTATGTGGATGAATGGTCGCGTGTGCATGCCGGTATGACCCAGCCCGGCGAGACCCTGGTTGTGGTGGTTGCGCCAACCCCCACACTTACCCCACGCCCCACCGCGCTGCCTCTCCCCACCCCTACGCCCGCGCCTCTGCCCTTCTGGCAACGCTGGTGGCGCGCCTTGACGGGTAACCGATGAACACCGCTATACTGACCACCGCCATCGCTATTGCCCGCGAAGCCGGCGAGGTCGTGCGCCACGGCTTCGGCAAAATGCAGCGGCTCGACTTCAAAGGGGAAGTGAACCCCGTGACCGAGACCGATATTGCTTCTGAGACATTGATCCTCGACCGTTTGCGGACCGCTTTCCCCGATCACGTCATTATGGGAGAAGAAACAGGGGGAAGTCCCCTGGATGTCCCCGGCCCCCTTTGGCTTGTGGATCCGTTGGACGGCACGAATAACTTTGCCCATCGTTTCCCGCATTTTTGCATCTCCTTGGGCTTGATGGTCAACGGAGAACTCCAGGTCGGTGTGGTCTATGATCCCTTGCGGGATGAACTGTTCACCGCGCAGCGTGGCGCAGGAGCGGCCCTCAACGGCCATCCCGTTCATGTCACGACGGTGGCCCGTTTGGCGGATGCGTTTCTGGCCACCGGCTTCGGTTACAATCGGCGGGTTGCCGCCGACAATAACACGCGCATGCTGGACTATTTCTTGCGACGTTCACAGGGTGTGCGACGGGCCGGTTCGGCGGCACTGGATATGGCTTACGTGGCCTGTGGACGCTTTGACGGCTATTGGGAATCGTACCTCAGCCCATGGGACCTTGCCGCCGGCGTGCTGCTGGTGCAAGAGGCCGGGGGGCGTTGTTCCGACTATACCGGCGGGACGACGCACCTCTTCTCCGGCCGCGAAGTGCTGGTCAGCAACGGCTTGATCCACGCCGACATGCTGCGTGTGTTACGGGATGGCCCCGCGGCTCCGCATCCGGATTTCCCCGACCTGACCTGACCCTCTACGCACCGCGACCGGTGTGGCACCCGGCAAGGGTAAGGCATTCGATACCCCGTAAAGCCTAAAAATCCCGTTAATCCTATCTGTTTGAGCCGGGGCCGTCAGCTTTGCAAGACGCCGGCGATTTTTCGATCGGTGACGGCCATCGGCAGCGCCTGAATCTCCTCAAGTGTTGCCCAGCGGAAATCATCGCACTCTCGACAGGTTGGTTCCCCACTCACCAGGTGGCAGGCGAAGGCATACAGGGTGATACGGAAGTGCGTGTAGGCATGGGGTACGGCCATGAGTTGTTCGCCCACCTGCACCTCGATTCCCAATTCCTCATTCAATTCGCGTCGCAGGGCTTCGGGCAGCGTTTCGCCCTCCTCACACTTGCCGCCGGGAAACTCCCACAAGCCACCGAGCATGTCCTCCTGACGACGGCGGGCGACAAGGATGCGTCCATCATCGCGGACAATGACCGCCGCCACTACGTCGTAATGAGGGATTGCCTTGCGAGGGCGTGGCGCGGGAAAAGCCTCCGGCCGTCCCAGGGCCTGCGCCCGGCAGAGATCACGCCACGGACAAAGGAGACACTGAGGATTTTGGGGACGACAGAGCGTGGCACCTAGTTCCATCAGAGCTTCGGTGAAGGCGCCGGGAGCGGTCAAGGGAAGCCATACCCGAACAGCCTCCTCGAGGTCGGCAGTGGATGGGGTAGTCAGCGCCAGCACCCGTCCCAACACGCGCCGGACGTTGCCGTCCACGGCCGGCGCAGGGATGTCAAAGGCCAGACTGGCAATCGCCCCTGCCGTGTATGCCCCGATACCGGGCAACCGTCGCAAAGCGTCGACAGCGGCGGGCAGTTTGCCGCCGTGCTGCGTGATGACGATTTGTGCGGCGCGATGCAAGGCCCGCGCCCGGCTGTAATAGCCAAGTCCTTCCCATTGCTTCAGCACATCTTCGAGTGGCGCTTCTGCCAGGGCGGTGAGCGTAGGAAAACGCGCCATGAAGCGGATATAGTAATCCTGCACTTTCGTCACCTGCGTCTGTTGGAGCATCACTTCGGCGATCCACACACGGTAAGGTATGCGGTCGTGCCGCCAGGGTAAATCGCGGGCGTGCCGGGCGAACCATGTCAAAAGCTGCTCTTGCGCAGGGATGCGGTGAGTTTGAAAATATGTGAGCGTGGATGGGTCAAGGGGCATTAAGCTTACCCTCATTGGTTAGACCACAAGTGGGTTAGAATTGTGCACCATTCCAACTTAGCATGGGGGCTGGTACATCGCGGCAGAAATCCTGCACCGGTTAACGATGCTTGGAGCGGATCGCCAGATCCGCGGTTTGTGTGCACAACGCCGGGATCTGACGATCCCTGGCAAGCATAAAGTAGTGAGTTATTTGTGCCGCACAGTACTGGTTTTTGGGTAACTTCAAGAGCCTTGTAGAGGCCGTTGGGCCGCTCGTCTTTCATATCCCGTGAGCTCCCTATAATTCTTCGTCTTCTTGCTCTTTCTCGAGTTGCGCGAAATATTCGCGGATGTGCGTCGCCAATACCTGAGAAATGCCCGGCACGGCCATCAGCGCTTCGACGCCGGCCTTCTGAATTGCATCCAGTGAGCCGAAATGCTTGAGTAACTCACGGCGCTTCACCGGCCCGACGCCGGGAATGGCATCAAGCTGTGAGGCCAGACCGCGTTTGGCACGCCGTTGGCGATGGTACGTGATGGCAAAGCGGTGGGCTTCATCGCGGATGCGGCGCAGCAGCAGAATGGCGGGGGCGGTGGGATCAAAGCGAATGGAAGTGCTATGCCCCGGCTTGAAAATTTCCTCCTCGCGTTTTGCCAATCCCACCACGGGCACTTGCGCCTGCAAATCGAACGCTTGGAGCACTTCCATTGCCGTTCCCAGTTGCCCTTTTCCGCCATCGACGATCAGCAGATCGGGGAGCCTGGCCCAGGCTTGGCTTCCGCGTGTTCCCTTGAGTTCACCACTCTCCAGACGCCGCCAGCGATCAAAGCGGCGGGTCAATACTTCGCGCATGCTGGCAAAGTCATCCTGGCCAACAACAGTTTTGATCTTGAAACGGCGGTAATCATTTTTCTTGGCCGCTCCGCGCTCGAATACGACCATGCTGCCGACGACCTCAATCCCTTGCGTGGTCGAAATGTCGTAGCATTCTATGCGCATTGGCAGTTTGGGCAGATCAAGGGCCGTTCGCAGATCGTTCAAGGCTTGTTCACTGCGCTGTTTATCCATTTCCCATTGTGCTTTGAACGCGCGCAGCGTTTCGGTCGCGTTCGTCGTCGCCAGATCGAGCAAATCGTGTTCGGGAGCGGCATGGGGGACGTGCAGATAGACGACGTCACCTCGCTTGGCGCGCAACCACTCTTCGAGTACGGCGGCTTCGGCCACCTGCGACGGCAACAGAATCTCCGGCGGCACCATCGCCGCTTCGTTATAAAACTGCTTCAAGAACGCCGCCACGATCTCCTGTTCGTCGTTGTCGTTGCCACCCTCCATCATAAAAAATTCACGCCCTAATAATTTGCCGTTGCGCACGAAAAACACTTCTACGCAGATGTTGTTTTCGTCGCGCGCCAGGGCAATGACATCCTGATCAATGGCCGCCAGGGTGACAATGCGTTGGCGTTCCATCACCTGCTGAAGGGCTTGATAACGATCCCGTAATTGGGCCGCCCGCTCGAATTGCAGGGCCTGGGCGGCCTCTTGGATCTGTTGCTTTAGCCCTTCCATAATCTCTTCGGTCTCACCGCCCATAAATTGAATGAGTTGGTTGATAGTGGCCATATACTGTGCGCGATCAACCGCCCCGATGCACGGCGCCGGGCACAGCTTCAAGTCGTAATAGAGACAAGCACGCGGGTCGGTGCCGGTGATATCGCGATCACATGTGCGATAGGGGAACAGACGCCGCAACAGGTCGAGCGTCTCGCGCAGGGCATTGGTGGAGGTGTAGGGACCGAAGTAACGCCCATCGTCGCGGCGCATGCGGCGGGTGATGAGCACTTTGGGGAATGCTTCATCCGTGACCTTAAGATAAGGATAACGTTTGTCGTCTTTAAGGCGAATATTGAAGTGCGGACGGTGTTTTTTGATGAGATTGGCTTCGAGGATTAAGGCCTCGACTTCCGATTCGGTGACGATCCACTCAATATCGGCAATTTCTGCCACAAGGCGGCGCGTTTTCGGGTTTTCTTGAGCGGAGATGTGAAAATACGACCGCACGCGGTTGGCCAGGTTGATGGCTTTACCCACATAGATTACCTGCTCCCGGCTGTTGTGCATCAGATACACACCGGGAGCGGCCGGCAGCGTGGCCAGTTTTTGTTGAATTCTCTCCGAGTGTTTCACGCCTTTATTATACAGCAAACTCCCCAGGCCCGCGATTGGCCCTGGGGAGCCGCGATGAGACTCCGTCGGCTAAACGAATTCTCGTCAATGTGTGCTGGGTGGTGAGGTTCCTTTTATCCGTCCGCCGGCCTATAGCCGAAGCAGCATCGGCAAATAAAGGTTCATATCATAGTTATACACGATCCCACTTCCGACCACCAATAAGGTCGGGAGGACACAGCAGCAGCACAACAACAGCAAGGCCACGACCACGATTAGAATGATGATCAAGGTCTGGTTGTTATTCTTAGGTTTAGCCTGATCTGCAGCCGTATAAGCGGGTGCCGGGGCAACAGGAGGGCCATACGGTGGCGGTGACGGCATAGGCGCCGGGGCAACAGGCGGCACGCTTGACGGCACCTCGGCCACCTTGGGCAACGGCGGGACACCAACCTGAGAAGCGGTGACAAAGGCCCCGGGCGGCAAGGGTGGCGGCTCGATGGCCTCGAATGGTGAAGGGGGTGGCTCAACGGCCTCGGAGGGCAAAGGCGGCGGCTCGACGGCCTCAGGTGGCAGGGGAGGCGGTGTAACATCGTCAAAGGGTGACGGCAACGGGGTACCACCTTCTCCGGCCTCTGCGGAGGTAGCATTCGATTCGAGGTAATCTTCGTTCATGCGTTATCTCCCTTCAGCTTATCAGCGTCAGCAGTGAGCTGAGACCGAGTTCGTAGAGAATTTGGTCTCCGTAGGTATAGAGCAGGTAACCTGCCACTATAACACAACAACACAACAGCAGCAATATCGCCACAATAATAATGATCAACAAGGTCTTGTTTTTCTTCGGTGGGGCGGGTGGCATCGGATAGCTGCTCGGGGTGCTCGGTTCATAGAAAGGTCCTTGGGTCATCATATCCTCCTCATAATAAAATAGTCGCTTAGTTTTTAGTTCGGTCGGCGATTGTCATTTTCATGCGACCACCGCTTCATGGTGAGTTTCTCTAAAATGAGCCACTTGCCGGACATCACGTACGACAGCGGTACACGGCTTCGCGGTTGAAACTGCGTTAAGGTAGCGCCGAATTTACACGGCCTGTGAGGTCGGCTTTCTTCAACGTCCCACAAGAGGGGCCGGATTGCTGGTTGCGCGCGCCTCTGCCCGCAGCCGTCGCCAACGTACCAGCAGATAGAGCAACAGCACAACGAGGAAAAGCCAGGCCAACATCAGATAAGGGAAGATAACGGCCAGCACCGAGGTCAGTGTGGCAATGATGTCCTCAACGGTGCTTACAATGGGATTCCCCATTCCGCCTGTTGTAGCCGTGACAACCGGCCGCCCGCCCGCTTTGACTACATGGACGCCGCCGGCCAGAATGATCCCACATGCAAAAGCCAGCACAGGGTGCAGGTGAATCGCCTTTTGGGTCGTTGCGGCAAACACAATCGCGCCGGCTGCCGGGCGGATGAAAGTTTGAATGGTGTCATTCACGGTATCTATGGCGGGGATTTTGTCGGCCAGGATTTCGATGAGGAGCAGAACAAATAACAAGCCGATAATCCACCCATTGGTCAACGCCGACCACGGTTCTCCCAATTCCACCAGCGAGGTAAAGCGCGCTAAAAGGGCCAATGTCAGCATTGGGATGTAAGCGTTCAATCCTGCCGAAGTAGACAGCCCAAATGCCGAAGCCAGATTTAAGAACCCTTCGACCATACCTGCCTCCTTTCATTATTCATTATAGAAAGTTACGCAAAATAGGCAAATAAGTTCCATCCTTCCTTGTTGCGGCTATACAGCATAAGGACATTCTCCGGCACACTTATCTTTTATGCTCCCCTGAAAAAACCCAAGGCCATGCAGCCTGCAAAGGATTTTAAGGTTTGGATTCACAAAATTGCTGTTTCTGCGTTGAATCATTAGAAATTTTTAGCCTTACTTGGCGTCCTTAGTGTTCTTTGTGGTTAGAAGGACTTTTCTCAGGAGAGTCTTTTATAGGAGGCGATGTTTCTCTTCAAGACAGGCCTGGATAGCTGTCATGACCTCATCAGGGTCAAAGGGCTTCACTATGCAGCGACTTGCACCCAGGGAGAGGGCGCGTTCCTCATTCTTCAGATTTGCCCAGGCCGAAATGGCAATAATGGGGATATGCGCCGTGGTTGATGTGCTTTTGAGCAGTTGGATCGTTTCGAAGCCATCCATCTGCGGCATTCGCAAATCCATCAGGATAATATCCGGTTGCCAACTTTGCGCACGCTCGATGCCCTCTGCGCCACTTGCTGCCGACTGGATTTCACAATCCTGCATTTCAAGCTCGAGTAGGCGCCGCATTAACTCGCGCTGGGTTGCGTTGTCTTCCACATGAAGAATTTTCACCATAATAGGGAGTCCTCTATTGTCAAAACAAGAATAACGTTCGCACCAAATGGCGGTGATGCTCTTGTGCCTGCTGACAATATCCAATACCACGTCGGATTTTGAACTGGGCGGTGAATGTCCCTCGCTTTATCGTTTCTTTGTCGGACATGATAATTCATTTTCTGACCTGTCCAACTTTGCGAACACGCGCCGATCCGCATTGAGATGTGCCGATGAAAAAGTGAAATGCGTTTATATGTACAAGTATAATCGGAGTCATCCAAATTTCCAGTAGCCAAAGCTGAGCAACTTACCTATAAATTTATTTCTCTATCCGTCTTGTGCTTCATCCATTTTTGAAATTTATTCCCGAAGGGGTATAATACTCACCGCATGGGTGGGAAACAGAGAACAAACCCGTATCTTTTGTCACCCATTTGCGTCGTAAAGGATAGGAAGTCCGCATGTGAAGATTACCGATACTTTATTGAAACGCGCGCGACAATGGGATGAAGATGCGCTGGCGCATATCTACGATACATTTGCGCCGGCCATCTATCGGTATATCTACCGGCGAACCGGACATCAGAATACGGCGGAAGAGATCACGGCTGAAACTTTTCATCGCTTCCTGGTCGCTCTGAAGCGGGGCGGCGGGCCGACGGAGCATCTTTCTGCTTGGCTTTATCGGGTGGCGCACAATTTGATAGTTGATTTCTACCGTCGCCAACCACCCCAAGAACCCGCCTCGCTCGATGAATTAGAAGAGATGCCGGCAGAACCAGAATCCGGTGTTGCGCGTGTGGAACGGCAAATGGAGGTCGCCCAGGCCCGCGCCGCCTTACGGCAACTCACGCCGCTCCAACAGCAAATCATCACCTTGCGGTATCTGGAGGACCTGAGCCACGAGGAAATCGCGCGAGTGGTCGAGCGGACTGAGGGCGCGGTTAAAGCCTTGCAACATCGTGCGCTTGACAATCTACGACGCATTTTGGAGGGACGGAATGAAACGTAAACGCAGTTCGAGGCATGAGACATTATCCCCTGAGGTCGCGGCGGCTTTGGCGGTCCTGCGCCCGGTTCCAGAGCCGGATGCAGTCTCATGGGAAGCGCGCCGCCGCGCATTTTTGGCCGAAGCGCGACAATTTTCTGCTGAGATCGTATCCACAGCGCATGTTGTGCGTCGTAAAGCATGGAAAGATTTATTCTCATTTCACTTTAAGGAGGATACGATGGCAGCATTGATAAAAGTTGTAGTGGCGATGGCGCTCATCTTTGGCATGGGCATTGGAACGGTCAGTGCGTCGCAAGAAAGTTTACCGGGATCGGTCTTGTATCCCGTCAAATTACAATACGAAGATGTGCGGTTGGCGACAACCGGAACCGGTGAAGCCAAAATGTTGTTGGCACTGAACTATGCTCAACGGCGTGTTGATGAAGCGGTTGATCTGGTCGAGCGTGGCACCGAAATTCCCGAACCGGTCGCGGCGCGGTATCAATCCCAGATCGGCTTGGCCATGCAGGTGATGGAGGGCCTCAATGAAGCGCAACAACTGCAATTACGCGCGCATGTCTCCACAACCTTACAAAGCCAGGTGCGGTTGATGACGCAGGTGATGACGCACTTACGTCAGCGAGACAATACAGAACATCCAGAAGTTACCCAGGCGCGACTCCAGACAATGCTGCAAACCATGCAAAGGGTACAGCAAAGACTCGGTGGAGCAGGGCCTTATGGAGGCGGCAATGAAGAAGCCGGTAAGGGAGGCCCTGACGGGGAGATGCCGGGGAACACAGAGGCTCCCGGCCCGCAGCCTAATGATAATGGCAATGGCGGAGACGGCGGCAGAGGAGATAATGGACAATGCGCCGGTGACTGTGGAGAGCAGCAAGATAACCCTGAGGACCGCGGTAACCAGGAGAGAAACGGCGAGGACAACGGTGGCGGCGGCAGCGACAGTGGCGGTCCCGGCGGCGCTATCGGTGGTGGCGATAGCGGTGGTACCGGCGGTGGCGATAGCGGTGGCTCCGGCGGTGGTACCGGTGGTAGCGATAGCGGTGGCTCCGGCGGTGGTACCGGCGGTGGCGAGAGCGGTGGTTCCGGCAGTGGTACCGGCGGTGGCGATAGCGGTGGCTCCGGCGGCGGTACCGGTGGTGGCGATAGCGGTGGTACCGGCGGTGGCGATAGCGGTGGCTCCAGCGGCGGTACCGGTGGTGGCGATAGCGGTGGTTCCGGCGGTGGTACCGGTGGCAGTGGTAGCGGTGGCTCTGGGAGCGGATCAGGTGGCGGCGGCTCTGGTGGCGGTGGTCACTAATAAAAGGACTTACGTGGATGCGGTTATCTTTTACCGTAGAGGCCGCTGAAGACACCGAAAATTACAAATTCTCTGCAAAATCCCCTGGCTTCAAAGGGGATTTTGCTTTTCAGGTTTTTGTGCGTCGCGTAATGACGACTGCGGTCGTTCTCCCCCTTCGTTGGACCAAAAAACCGATGCCCCTCTTTCCGAGGGTACGAACTGGACAAAAAACGAATATGAGGTATACTCTCCCATCACAATCGAAGATTTAAGAGAGGTTTTTGGAGGAACAAGCGTGGCAAACACTCAATCGGCCAAAAAGCAAATCCGAAATTCATACCGCAAGTGGTTGCGCAACCGACACGTCAAGGGGCAAATGCGCGGCGCTCTGCAAATGGTGCGTGAAGCCATTGCCACCGGCAATGCCACCGAACCGCAGGCCTTGATGCCGAAGGCTGCCAGCCAACTGGATAAGGCTGCCAAGAAGCACGTCATTCATCCCAATAAAGCGGCACGCCTTAAGTCCCGGCTGATGCGACAAATCAACGCCCTGCAAAATCAGGCGTAGTAGTTAACCCCTTCCCTGGGCGACCTTATTCAAGCAGCGGGGACACTGTCCCCGCTGCTTTTGCGCTTCTTTTCCCGAACGCTATGTTTTATCACGCCCCAGTTCCGCCGAGCGAACATAGGCCGCCCAGATCGCCCGCGAAAGCCGTCGTCCCTCCGGGAGAAGTGACCTGATTGCGCAAGGCTGCCAGATGCAATTCTGACTGCTGCGCAAAGTTCGCCGATCCGATCACCGTCTGAAAGACGAGTTTCTGCGCGATGTGCCGCGAGAATCCCAGGTGGACCCCGGCATCAACCAGAGCCTCCATAAACAAGTAGACGTAGGCCGGGCCGGTACCGGAAAGCGCCGTCGCCATATCCAAATAGTGCTCGTCGCTCACGTAGACTTCTTCCCCCAACGCCTTGAGAATCGTCAGGGCCTGCTGCCGCTGTTGCTCGCTCACAGCCTCAGTCGCCGTCCAGACGGTAATACCCTGGCCGATTTGCGCCGGCGTGTTGGGCATGGCCCGGATGATGCTCTCCACGCCCAGTCCCTGGCGCAGGGTGGCGATGCGCACACCTGCCGCAATTGAAAAGACCAATGCCTCCGGCCGCACATGCCCACGGATCTCATCGAGTAGAGTACTCATCACTTGGGGTTTGACCGATAGAAAGACAATCGCCGCTTCTTGAACGGCGGCAACATTATCCGACGAGGTGCGGATATGATACTTGGCTTCCAGGCTTTCCAGCCGTTCCCGCCATACGTCGGCACCGATGAGGTGTTGGGGCTCGATCAAGGACTGGCGCAGTAGCCCCTTCATCAAAGCTTCTCCCATAACACCGGAACCAATCACAGCTATTGTTGGTAATGTCATAAAATGGCCTCCTGTGAAGATAGTCTTAGAGTCGGGTAGTCGGATAGTCTTGTAGTCGGGTGAGTGAGGGGGAGTATCCGAGTACGCGAGGGGGAAATGCCCCTGAGAATCAGCGCCGCCGCAGGTCAAAGATCATTTGAAGGAACTGCCGCCGGTCTGCGGCGGGCAGCGGGTCGCCGTTGACCATCAGGCGCGGACGACCGTATTCCTCAATCCAGGTCGGGAGCAACTCAATGCTTATAAAGCGATTATCGTAGAAGACCAGGCGGTTTACAAATCCCTGCCGGCCTTCATTCCACATCTGATCGAAGAACAAATTCCCCAAGCCGTAATGAATGAAAGTGTCGCCATAGAATTCCATCGTCTGCGGCTGGTGCGCCTGGCTCCCTTGCACATAGACCGGCCCAAGCGCGGCAAAGGTGCGGAAATCTTTGATCTGCTCGGCAAACGGCGTATAACTTTCGGTCTCATACTCCTGCACGGTAAAAATAACATTGTAGCCCTGATGGCGTAGATCGGCAATCGTCGTTTCCAAGTAGGCCAGGTCCGCCGGATCGAGGGCTTTGCGGTCGGCTTGGCGACAGGAGAAGACGCCCGGCCGCGTGTCGGTGGCCCAGTCGTAAGGATTGTCAACGGTATTGCAACCGATAAAGGCAATCTTGTTAGGGCCGTTCTCAAAAAGGGCCGGGCGGCGTGCCGCGGTGTAGTTCTCGCCGCCGCCAAACCATTGCCAGCCACGCTCGCGGTACATCTCAAGGGTGCGCTGCAAAGGATCGAATCCTCTATCCACGAGATGATTGCCCGTCAATTCGATGACATCGGCGCCTACGGATTCCAAGACTTCGATATACTTATCGTTCGAGGCGAAATTCATCACCCCGCTCGCTTCGGGCACCGCATTGGGGAGAAAAGAGACTTCATTGCTGATGTGGGTGATGTCGGCGCCGGCCAACTGCTGCCGGATATCCTGTGCGATATAAGTAGTGCCTTTATTTTCTATCAATCGCGCCGTTCCGCGCACCATGGCCGTCACGCCGGTCATGGCCACGACGGTCATACGCTGCTCATGCCGATTGGAAAAGGTTTCGGGAGTGTACGGCAATAACGCCAGCGTTTCGGGACGGTTGGCGCTACTCCAATAGAGCGTCACCGCCAACGGGTAGGCTGGCGTATCCAGTCCCTTCTCCAACAGTGAAAGACCGTCCACCCGCAACACTTTCCAACGTGGCGTCAACGCTTCGAAGGGAATAATGGCCCAGCCCTGCAGTTGTTCCGCCACGGTCAACAATTCGGAGGCGGCAACACGTTGTATCGCGCCCTCGGCCGGCGGTCCCCATAGGGTGGCGAGGACATGATGTGTGTCGGTGGTCACCAACAGCGGGTGGAACGCCAAGGGGCCGCCAGGTGTACCTTCCCAAGTTGCCCGTACCTCGGCGCTACTCACTTCGTCATCTACGGTGAAAAAAGGCGCGGCGACGGCGTAAACCCATGTACCAACCGCTATCGCCTTCGGCATGGCCGTGCTGCTCAACAAGGTATCCGCATGGGCGGGCTCATCACGCCAGGCAAAATATGGGGTGGCCTTGCTCACACATTCGCGGAACTGCGCGCAAGCTGTTTCAGGAACATCTGGTGCACAAGCCGCAGTAAGCGGGAAAACCGGTGTGGGCGTGGGGGTAGGGGGGACGGGCGTGGCCGTGGCGGTAGGCGTAGGCGTCAGGGTAGGCGTAAGCGGACGGGGCGTACGGGTCGGCGTCGGCGTGGGGCCCAACGTAGCCGTGACGCAACCGCCGAGCAAGGGGGTTATCATGAGCAGAACAAGAATGATGATATAACGATGGCTACCACGAGTAAACTGCATTGTGAATCCTCGACCTAGACCTCCTGGGGCATTGTGTACGGTTGCGTGATTTTGTCAAGCCGGTTTTGCGTGTAAAATGAAAAAGCAGGTTGGGTTTGCCAACCTGCCTGTGGGCGATAGAGGACTCGAACCTCTGGCCTCTGCGATGTCAACGCAGCGCTCTGACCATCTGAGCTAACCGCCCATTGCGAGGCTCATTATAACATAGTTCAGGATTTATACAAGATCATAAAAGGATGCATTTCAAGGCGGAAGGAGCGGCTAAAAAGTGCTTATAGCCCTCGTTGCGGAGGCCGTTCCGGCGCGAAATCGCCCCCCGGACAGAGCCTCATGCGTTAAACTCTCTCCCATCTCCCATCTCCTCTCTCCCATCTCCCATCTCTATCTCCCATCTCTATCTCCCATCTCCCATCTCTATCTCCCATCTCCCATCTCCCGTCTACCGTCTACCGTCTACCTTCTCCCGTCTACCTTCTAAATCAAGAATCCATTTATGCTATAATTTCACCCGTATGGTTTTGGTTAGTTTTTCGTCATGATTATCAGGAGAGCGAAATGACGATCCGTGAACACGCTCTGCTCAAACGGGCCCAAGCTTACGAAGAGCAGGCTATTGGTGAGCTGTACGATCATTACGCTCCGCGCATTTACACTTATCTATATCGGCGCGTCCACGACGTAAAGGTGGCGGAAGATTTAACGAGCGAGGTTTTCGTGCGGGTGCTACAGGCGATTCAGTCCGAACAATTCTGGCAAACCTCGTTTCGGGCCTGGCTGTACCGCATTGCCCACAACCAGGTCGTTGATTATTACCGACAGCAGGCGCGGATGGTCCAGTTGCCGTTGGAAGAGGAGCTGGAAGCCGTAGCGGACTCTCTCGACCTTGAAGAAGCGGCAAACATCGGCCATCCCACCTCTCAAATGTTGGCCGACGCCCTTAATCGTCTCACGCCGGATCAACAGCAAGTCCTGGCCTTGCGCTTCGGCGAGCAACTGAAGGTCCATGAAGTTGCCGAGATCATGGACAAAAGCCGCGGGGCCATCGAGGCACTGCAACATCGGGCCCTGGCGGCACTGCGCAAAATGATCAAGCAAGGGAATGAAGTATGAAAGTTGATACGCTAGAGTCATCGCTGACCGAATCTCTGGAAGAATTGCAGAAGACACAGAACGTCGCTGCCGTCCTGGATCGTTATGGAGACCAAGCTGCGCCGTTACGGCCTCTGCTCGAGACAGCACAATGGCTCGGCGACTATTATGCCGTCGTCCCGCAACCGACGGACGGGCTGCGAAAGGGACGCGAACATCTGCTGATGTCTGCCGCCCTCCAACGGGCCACGCTGCCAACACGGTATCCTGGACGGCAGGGCCTCATCCGGCCCAACGGCCTGTGGTGGAAATTCGTCGGGGTCATGGTTGCGCTGGCCCTTGTCCTGGTTCCTCTGCGGGGCACGCTTGTCTCGGCGGCCAGCTCGACCTTGCCGGGGAATCCGCTCTATAGCTTGAAGTTATCTTCAGAAGACCGGCTGTTTGCCTCCATAAAGGATGCAGAAGTCAAGGTGGTGTTGGCGATGTCCCTGGCTCATGAGCGGATCGAGGAGGTCGGCGCGCTGGTGCAGAAACAACAAGCGATTCCAAGCGATGTGTTATACCGGATGGATTATCTGTTCCGCACTGCGTTGATGTCCGCCGCCTGGGCGGGCGAGCCGATCATGCTTGATATGCTGGCCTACATTATCCACCATGCACGTCAGCAGGTGCAAGAATTGGAGCTTTTGAAACTACAGGCAACGCCGATCAATCTCGATATGCTGAACGCTTTGCAAACCCTATGTCTGAAGACGCAAATTGTCGCCATGGTTGCGCTGAAGAATCCGGGAACGTTTCGGGAGGCATATCAGGCGGGGATGCCGGAAAAGCTACCCCTTCCCAGCGGCGGACCGTTGAGCGGCATCATTGTCACCGATGAGCTGAAAGAGCTGGCGACTTCCGTGCCGACCTCCTCACCGTTGACCGTTATACCGGTGGTGCCGTTTTTGACGCCGACGGCACAACCTACGCCGTCCCCCGGCTCGGATTTTTAGTGCCTCGGTGTTGAAATTCTTGTCCGATGCCTCTCTATTGCATCCCAAAGGCGCAAGGACTTGAAGAAGAAAAAAACTCTAACGATCAGATTAACGATTACCTGACTTACCAAAGAAAGTTATGAAGGGGAAAGTTACTATGGAAAAACGAAAACATAAAGGGCAAGGGCTGGTCGAGTTCGCTCTCATTCTTCCCGTGATGCTCCTGATCATCATCGGTATTATCGAATTTGCACGCATCTTTTTGATCTACGCCAGCGTCTCCAACGCCGCCCGTGAGGGAACGCGCTATGGCATGGTCAGTCCACGTGACTATGCCGGCATCCGCCAACGGGTGATTGATAAAATGTCCATGACATCACCCGCTAACCTGACGCTGGCTGTCAAATACGATACCGGGCCGGATGGCCAGGAATACACCGACCCGACCCGCATTGCCGTCGGGCATCGCGTGGTGGTCGAGGTGCAATATCATGTCGAGCCGTTGACCCTGTTTTTCGAGCCGTTTATCCCCGATGATTTTACGATCGACATACGGAATGCGCGGACCATTCAAAGTATCAAACTGACCATCAGTCCAACGGTATTCTCGCCGCCGGGCAGTGTGACACCCACGCAAGAAACAACGATTACCCCTACCCCGGCTGAAACGGCCACGGATATACCGGTGGCGACCGAAACACCGACGCCGTCAGGGCCTACGCCTACACCGACAGATACCCCTACACCCACCGCGACCCCCGTGACGCCGATTATCATCACCAAACCGGTGTGGGCCGGGGCCACCGTAGTGCAAGGGACCGCAGCACCCAATCAGGTCGTGACCCTACGTATTGTCCAAACAGGTTATCAGCTCAGCGGCGTGGTGAACGGCAGTGGGCAATTCAATTTCAGCAACTTACCCCCGCTGGTCGGTGGACACACCATCATCGTGCAGGGGTATGGAAGCCAGGACCTTGCCGTCGTGCAGTTCCCCACCTCCACGCCTACCCACACTCCCACCCCACCGCCTACCCCTAGCTCGCCTTACATTTCCATCGCCCCTGTATGCTCGAATGAGGCGTATGCCACCATCCAGGTCACCTGGGGCAACTGGTCTTCGGCGGCGAAAACGATGTATATCTATTGGGGTAGCGATTTGACCAATGCCGTATGTTCAGGAGCTATTGGTGAGGGAACAACAGGGTGTAGCTTTACCACCTTTGTTGCCGAGGGCAGCACTAATACGGTCACCGGTATTGCCAAAAAGAGCAACGGCAGTGAAGTGGGGCGGGATACTAAAACCTTTACCAGGCCCTGTACCGGTACGCCGTCACCTACGCCCACCCCGCTTCCGCAATCCGATCTGCAAATTATCGGTATAAGTGTGCAGGATATTCCACCGCTGGGCACCTATCAGACCTTGCATCTGACGGTCGGTGTGCGCAATGTCGGCACGGCGGATGTGGCTTCGCTCTTCTGGGTAGACCTGTATGCCGATCCTACCGGCGTTTTGACTTCGCAGGCCAGTATTGACTATGTGGCGGTCAACGCCCTGGCTGCCGGTTCGGCGATCAGCTTTACGATGTATGTTCCCGAAGGCTTCAAGACGACGGGCCTGCATACCGTCCAGGCGATGGTGGATACATGGAATCAGATCCGCGAGACCAATGAGCTGAACAATATCAGCGTCTTGTTGCCGGTGACGATCACCGTCAATAACCCCGCGCCAACACTAACCCCCACGCCGGAAGGCACCTTGCCGCCGCCCGGCAATATCCAGGGAATGACTTACCTGGATGGGTTGCCGCAGAACAACGTGACCGTGTACGTCTTCGCCGCCGATGGACGTTTGGTAGGTTCGGGACGCTCGAACGCTTACGGCGTCTATACGATCTCGAATATCCCTGCCGGCCAGTATACGGTCGTTGGTGAGTTGCGCCTGGCTAATATGCTCTATCGAGGGCAAGTCTCGCCGGTCTATGTCGTAGGTGGGCAAACGACCATCGGTATCAATATTGAGTTAGTGGAAGTACCTTAACAATGCACAAACATATCGTCAGCCTGGTGATTGCCGTTTTATTGGCCGGTGGATTGGTGGCCACCGTCTGCGCCGTAGAGCTCAGCCCGTGGCAAGACGCCGCGACGGCCGTGAACTTATCTCACAGCCAGGATGTGCAGGATGAGGCCGCGCTGGCGGTGGGGCCGAACGATCGTGTGGCAGTTGTCTGGGGCGGTGTGCGCCAGGGTCTCTTTCTGGCACAACTCCAAGGGAAAAGCTGGGTCACAACGACGCTGGTCGCCAACCGCTCTGCCTGGTATCCGGCGATTGCTTATTCAGGCACCCAGCCCATTGTAGCCTGGGCCCAAGCCGCTAAGCGCTATCCACTCGCCACAACACCCCGTGCCGTGATGCAAAAAGACATCGGAGCGCTCCAGACACACACCATTATCACACCGGTGTATGGCAACGTCGAGATTGATCTGGAGATAGCCCCAACCGGCATGCACCTGATCTTTGCCGCTACAACCATCACAGATGCTGATGCAAAGGGATTCCCTTGGGATCTGTATTACACCCACCGCTACCTCACCACAACGATCTGGTCACCGCCGACCATTGTTATCACCCATGCGCAGGTGGTCCCGCCGATGATGCTACCCGGCAGCATAAAATGGCCCCGCCTGGCGCTCAATGAGAGCGGAACACAGGCCCATGTCGTATGGGAACAGGAAATGACTCCCTTCACCCATACCGTGTGGTATGTTTCCGGCCTCTGGCAAGCCGGGCGTATGCAGTGGAACGTTCCCCAACAGGTGTCACCGCCGGAACAAAAATATAGTGTGCGTCCCGATATCGTGGTGGGGACAACGGGCAAAGTCCATATCGCGTGGACGGAGTTGATCCCTGACGATGTTGGAGGAGGTGGGATTACTATCCCCGAAGCCCAACACATTAATTATTTCCAAATCGGCGGTCCCGCACCGGTAAGGATCAGCGTTGAGCCGATTGGGGTGAACAACAACAAACCGACCTGGGCCACTTCTTCGCTAGCCCTAAACGGCACACGCCTGTGCGTGGCCTGGCATGGAACTTACGTCTACGTCGCTCAGAGCGAAGAGGAAATCATTCTGCGCTGTTCCCAGGATGAAGGACAATCCTGGAAGCCGCTGATCAATGCTTCTGAAAGCGGGGGAAAACTGTCCATCTTTCCCGCCGTCAAGATTGACAATGTCGGAAAAGTGCATCTGGCGTGGGCAGAGTTCTATCTTGTAGAAACCAGGTGGTTTCCCGATGATCTTTATTACCGCACCGGTTCGGTGGAAAGGAAAGTCATCTTTCTGCCGCTGGTATTGCGGGGGAAACGGTAATTTTGATGAGTAAGCCGCAACTTGTCCGTATCGGCCTGGGGGTGCTGATCCTGGTCCTGTTGGTGACATTGGCATTTCTGCTGTTGAGTCTGCTCAACATCACCAGCGAACCGACGACGGCCGCGCCCCGGGGCAAAACGCGGCTCTGGCGTGCCGAGGATGCGCAGTTGACGCTGGAGGAAGCGTACCAACGGGCCAATGAGCGCGCGCGTAGCTGGGCTGCGGATGTGGCGCTCATTCGCGCGGAAGCCGCCTGGCGCCCCGGCGCGGTCTGGCAGGAGATCGAAATGCCGCCGGTGACATGGTCGTTTTATTACTATTCGCCCACCATGCGCCAGTTGGTCTCCGTGGTGGTTGGGCGCGAGCAACTGTTCTGGGTGCCGCCGTTGGAAATCAGCTATGTTCCTAAGGCCATCTCTGCCCTTCCGCAGTATGGTCTTGAGGTGGCTTGGTTGTCTTTCCGCGCTGCCGGCGGGGAAGATTTCATGCGTGCTCACCCGGAAGCGATGATTGACTTTCGCCTGCGTCCTTACAAAAACCAGGTGGTATGGAGTGTTTCGGCTTTTGAGGGCCAAGATTACTTAGAGGTCTTGATTGATGCCGCAACCGGTATTGTCATGTTGCCGACAGAATGATCCGGCCTTGTTGTGCAAGCAGGGAGCGGTCCAAGCGGGATGAACTGAGAAATGAGGTGGAATATGAAGTACAAAGCGAACAAAAAACTCAACCGAGGGCAGAGCCTGGTTGAATTTACACTGGTGCTGCCCATTCTGATGATGCTTTTGCTCGGTCTGCTGGATTTTGGACGGGCCTTCTTCACGCTGGTCGCGTTACACGATGCGGCGGACGAGGGCGCCACGTATGCGGCGGTGCGACCTAACGATGTCACCGGCATCCGCGCGCGCGCGGCTGCGGCTTCCGAGTATTTGATTTCCGTTGAGCCGTCCGATATCAACGTGACTTATCCGCCACAAATTGAGGTAGGCGCGCCGATCACCGTCACCGCCACCTACACTTTGGATCTTTATACTCCCTTTGTCAAAAATCTGGTGGGGGACAACGGCTTGGTGCTTAGGGGCCGTTCCACCCATGCCATCATTAGCGTGAGGTAATCGGTCATACGCCCGAGCTCAGAAAGATAGCGTTTTACCTATACTGTCAACAAGTTGATCTTAAGAGGTTATTAGGAGGTCATGATGAAAAACGAACGAGGACAAGCTTTGGTTATATTGGCTTTTGCTTTAATTGCGCTGTTGGCCTCTGTTGGCCTGGCCATTGACGGGGGACGGCTTTACACTGCCCGACGACAGGCGCAGAATACGGCCGACGCTGTGGCTATGGCCGGAACGCGCTTGCTGGGAAACTATATTGCAAGCTGTTCAGGCACCAGCCGTGTCGCCGATGATAATGCGATTGCCGCGGAGATGATCAAAATTGCCCGTGATAACGGCATTGATCCTCTCGGAAGCAATGCCCGTTTGGAAGGCTGGTATGTGAATGCGTCGGAAGCGGAGTTGGGACGGGTCGGTTGGGGGGCCGGCGTCCCCAACGGAGCTACCGGCATCCGCGCTACCCTGGCAACGACCGATACCGCAACCTTCTTGAAAATCGTGGGACAGCGGTACATCGTCGCCAAAGGGCGGGCGACGGCTATGACCGGACCGGTATACCTGACTCAATTTGGCGGCGGCGGATTGCTTCCCATCGGTTACCCCGTGCAGCGGGTGGATCGTATCCTGGCTACCGGCGACTATCGGTTCAAGATGTTCGAGGGCAACGGCAATATCTGCGACCGTGCCGGCGTTGATTGTCCCAGCAATCCCCCGGCTCAATCGCAGCGCGGTTGGCTCAATTTCAACTACATTTATCACAATGCCTGGTTCCCTAATCCTTCGGCATCCAACCGTGACGGTATTAACGTCGGCGGCAGCACCAGCAGCCCGTTGAACCGCGTGCTAGAGGCTAATTTTAGCAACAACGACCTGAAGTATTGGGCGGAGTACGGTGCACCGCATCCCATCTACGTAGGGTCGCGCGGTGACGCCTCGCGGCCTGATGACCTCAATGACCCGCTGCGTTACCCACGGGATGGGGACTTTATCGTGGGAGACCCCGGTACCCGTGACGTAACACGCCGCACGATCTGCGAGGTGCACATGAATCAGATCGTTTACCTTCCCCTCTTTGACTACGTGATCGAGCGCAATCAAATGCAGTCGAGTGCCTTCTTCCGCGACCACGAACCGGCCAACCCTCTCGGTTTTCCCAACAAATTCTTCTATCACATCGTCGGATTCATCGCGGCCAGTTTGGATGACTGTGGTGGGGGCGGAAGCAATGGTTATATTGAAGGCACGTTCCGCGCCGCATTTATCGGTGAAGGGGCCGTTATGCCGGGCCAGGGTTATAACGACGGAAGCAGCGGCGGCGGTGGGGGCGGTACATGCAATGCCGTTGGGTTCGTGGGCGTAGAGCTTTGGCGGTAAAGGGGTGGTCAGGGGGTCTTGGATCAAGGGCACGTAAGTCCTGTCTTGTCAAAAAACGGCCAGATTGAAGAGTGATCGTGAAAAAGCTCAGCAGGGATTCCGGGCAGGCGTTGGTTATCCTGGCGATCGGGTTGTTGGCGTTGATCGCCTTCGTCGGTTTGGCTATTGACGGCGGGCGGTTATATGCCGAACGTCGTCGTGCCCAGAATGCCGCCGATGCCATTGCCCTTGCCGGGGCCCGCCAATTGGCCGAATTGATCACCACATGTGCGGCGGGCGATGTGGTGAATGATAGCCGCATTGCCGTAGCCATGGTGGATATAGCGCACTACAACGGCATTGATCATGCTTCCCCGGATGCGCATATCGAAGCCTGGTATGTTGATGCCGAGGGGCGACAACTCGGCCATGTTGGCTGGAATCAAGGAGTTCCCGGCGGTTCGACCGGCATCAAAACTGCGCTGACCATCAGTGACACCACTGCCTTTCTACAAATTATAGGACGCCGTTATCTGGTCGTCTCGACAGAGGCCATGGCCATGGTCGGGCCGATCGTGGAAATAAATCAAGACATCTCGCCTATTGCCGTGTCCAAGGCCGTCGTCTTGGAATTTCGGAGCAAAGAAGAATTTACCGTATTCGAGGATGGGCTTTTCTGTCACACGCGTAAAGCGGGCCCATGTGTCATTCCCCCAAAAGATAAAGGCATCACGGATACCACAAAATTGAGTATGGAGGCGTTCTACGGTTGGCTAAACCTGAGCCACATTTACAACAACGCCTACTGGAGTGGGGGGCCGTTGGACCGCGCTTTCAGCAAAAGTTTGGGGATGGGCGGCTGCCATTATAAACCCGATGGCTCGGTTAACGTCCCGGCGACCGGCCTCAAGGGATGGTTGAGTCGCGCATGTGTCTATCCCTATCCCATCTTTGCCGAAGAGGTCGAGGAAAAGGAAGGTGATTTCATCTACGGCCTTTCCGGTATGCGCACGTCCGCTCTGCATGAGTTGGCCACCGCTTATCGTCCAGGCGATCTCCTCTACTGGCCGATTTTCGACAAGATATATACGGCCAGAGAAATGGAGCGCACCTTTCCGGGTCAGGCGCCACCCGTGGGCTGGATAAGCGGTGGCGGGAAAACCCAAGGGGGTTACTACCATATCATCGGCTTTGCCGCAGTCGAATTGACCAACATTGATATGAAGGGGAGCACAAAATCCATCAGCGGCATCTTCCGCAATGTTGTGATCGGCACAGGCTTGCTCAAGCCGGGCGGCGGCGTGGGGAGCAGCGGTCAGGGGACATGCCATTTCCCCACCTTGATCGGTGTCAAGTTATGGTAGGCATAGCGGAACTGCCCGGTGAAGTTTTACTTTTTTGACCGGATTTAGGGATATAGGCACGGTATAAAACTACCCTTGCCCGATAAACTCAAGCGACAAAACGTGAAGCGTAAAGTAAGATTTACGTTTCACGTTTTGCGTTTATAATGGGAGGACTTACGCAAAGCAGGGAACAAGCGGATCATCACTGCTCCGGAGACCTGGGGCGACGAATGTTGAACGGCTCTCACGGGGTTTTGCCCCGCCCCGTGGAGGCAATGAAGGTCCCGGCTTCCTTGTGTTGAACTCCTGGAATGTCGTGCTCCTGCCGTGAAAAGATCCATGGGATGATATGGCCCGCCACCGTAAACGTAAAAGCGTCATTTTTGAGAATATCATCACGACCATCTCAACCAATTTCATCAATCTGCAACCGGACGAGATTGATGGAGAGATGAATCGTGCCCTGCGTACTATCAGTCAGGTGACACGTGTGGAGCGTAGCTGTGTTGCGCTCTTTTCCAATGATAAGCAACATTTGATCTGCACGCACATGTGGAATGCGCCGGAAATTGTGACCCAAAATCGGCCCATGCTTGCGTTCTCTGCTGACGGCTGGCCCTGGGTCATCGCGCGTATTCTGCGCGGCGAGATTGTCAATGTACCGTTTGTGGCAGCGCTGCCTCCAGAAGCGAATGCCGAAAAACGGGCTTGTCAGGCACAGGGAATTCAATCGTTCGTTGTCATCCCCATGACCTACCGTGGGGCGGTGGTGGGCTTGCTCAAATTCGATGCCATCCGCACGCAAAAGACATGGTCAGAGCATACCATCGTTTTGTTGAAGACGGTCGGTGAAATCTTTGTCAACGCGCTGGAACATAAACGCGCCCAAGAGGCCCTGCAACTCGCCAATCTGACGCTAGAAGCACGGGTGCAGGCCCGCACCCAGGAAATCGAGCGCCGTCAAAAGGTGGCCGAAGGATTGCGTGATATCCTCGTCGTGCTGAACTCGGATCGCCCGATCGGTGAAATCCTCGATCACCTGGTGACCCAGGCTTGTGCGTTGCTGGATTCCAACGCATGTGTCCTCTACCGGGTAAGTCGGGAAGAACAGCGTATTCTCATCGAGGCCAGTTTTGGGCTGCCGGAAGCGTTCCTGTCCATCAAAAATTTGCCGTTGCATGCCTGGAATCTCTTGGGGCATGGTGAGTTGGGCGGGGCAAACTTCGATCGTCAACCCTTCGCCGTGCCTGATGTGCTGCATTCCCCGATTGCGGCAGCCGTGGAGGATGTCACGCTGCCGCTCGAAATTCGCACCTGGTGCCGGGCGGCAATCCAATGCTATCGTGCTTTGCTCACCGTGCCGCTGGTGATCAAAGAGGAATTTTACGGCAATCTGGGATTCTACTACGCCACTTCTCGCCAGTTTTCCGAGGAAGATATCCGGCTAGGGATGAGCTTTGGGAATCATGCGGCCTTAGCCATCGAAAATGCCCGCCTGCGCGTTCAAGCGCAACAAGCGACCATTCTCCAAGAGCGCAGTCGGTTGGCCCGTGACCTGCATGACTCGGTGACCCAACTGCTCTACAGCCTGACCTTGCTCGCCGAGGCCGGGCGACGCCTGGCGCAGGCCGGCGATCTGCAACGGGTGGACGAGGCCATGGTGCGGCTTGGTGAGATCGGACAGCAAGCCTTCAAAGAGATGCGCCTGCTGGTCTATGAACTGCGACCGTTGGCGTTGGAGAACGTAGGATTGGTGCGGGCCTTGCAGCAGCGGCTGGATGCAGTGGAAAGGCGGGCCGGCATTGATGCGACTCTGATCGTTGACGGCGTGGTTGATCTGCCACCGTTCTTGGAAGAGGAACTCTATCACATCACGCAGGAAGCGCTCAACAATGCCTTGAAGCATGCCGGGGCCAACGCCGTCAGCGTGCGCATTACGGCAGACGATAGGCGAATCACCATTGACATCCGCGACGACGGCAGAGGGCTTGATCTCAACGCCGGCAGCAGGGAAGGCGGGATGGGTTTGAGCAGTATGCGGGAGCGCGCTCAAAGGCTAGGAGGGGTGCTCAGCATCACCTCCTTGCCCGGTAAGGGCACCACTGTTAGGGTGGAGTGTGATTTACGGCCACTGCCGGCTTCATCGTCAGAGAAGTTGTAGGGGTCGGAATCAGTAGGGTTTTGGATTATGTTCACAAAGGATAAATCATGACCGAAACGATCCGTATCTTGATTGCCGATGATCATGCCATTGTGCGTGAAGGCTTGCGCTGGTTGATTTCCACCGAAGCCGGTATGGAGTTGGTCGGCGAGGCCGTCGACGGTGTCGAAGCGGTGGCGCGGGCGCGCGAATTGCATCCCGATATTATCCTGATGGACCTCGTCATGCCGCGCAAAGGGGGGATTGAAGCAATTGGGGAGATCAAACAGGCCCTTCCCGATGTGCGCATTCTGGTACTGACCAGCTTTGCCGAAGATGACAAGGTCTTTCCGGCGATCAAGGCCGGCGCGTCGGGCTATCTGCTCAAAGATACCGCTCCTCAAGACTTGCTGCGGGCCATTCGAGATGTGTACCAGGGCTTTCCTACCATGCACCCGGCCATTGCGCGCAAAGTGATGCAGGAACTGCAGCGTTCCTCCGAGCTTCCACCTACGGCCGAGCCGTTGACCGAGCGCGAGATGGATGTACTGCGCTTGGTTGCGCACGGCCTGGCGAACGAAGAGATTGCCAAAACATTGTTCATCAGCGAACGCACGGTGCGCACCCACGTCAGCAACATTCTGCGCAAGTTGCACCTGGCCAACCGTACCCAGGCGACACTCTATGCTTTACGCGAAGGATTGGTCAATCTCGGCAACAAGAAGGAATGAACGCTGATCGGCTGTTCTCTGTGGGGTGCAAAATGTGCCCGGCCGAAATCCTTGCGCGTACAAGTGCTTAACAAACAGAGCAGGATTTTACCGCTGAGAACGCCGAGAGAGCAAAGA
>FWPV01005598.1_pt1 | contig 24920 bp, 20 predicted proteins | sample 2228371 | NCBI WGS metagenome assembly FWPV01 (sample SAMEA103939776, study PRJEB20133) | metagenome | reverse complement strand
ATCGCGCCATTTTACTTCCTTAATTAATTTGTTCATTGGCAATTGTCGGAATAAAATAGCATTTTTAAGCGACTTTTTCAACAGTTTCCAGAAGGGGGGGTCAGGGGGGATTCGCAACTTGACTCAAAAGGGAGAACAGATCGTGCTACTTTTCTCCAAAAATTCACGGAGGACCAAATCCCAATCCCCCTTTGGCAAAGGGGGACGTTTTACCTCTGGTAAAGATTCAGCAGGCAGAACAGTTCCCTCCATTTCCCCAAAGAGGGAGAGGGAGCCTATGAGTTTTATGTGAACAAAGCGAGTGAGAATCGTCTCCCCATTCCCCAAAGGGGGGCCAGAGGGCTGCGGTTCCCCCCTTTCGCAAAGGGGGGTCAGGGGGGATTCTAATATTCACCTCCATAACCTATAGCCCAGACGTTATCAATCCGACCCTTTGTCAAAGAACAAAAAATCGCCTGAAAACAGTCATACTTTTAGAACTGGATTCAGTTTTACCTCTTCACCAAAAATTCTCTTAAAATAAGACGTTTCAAAACGGGTTCTCGCCCGCGTACCTCACGCCAGCAGGCAGATTGTAAAACACCTCCTCTACACCTAATAAGCGCATAGCCGAAAACAGCGTCCGGCCGGCATGGGCAAACGCCACCGCCGTGTGATGCGGAAATCGTTTTTCGATCAGCACATGGCGATAAAAACGCGCCATCTCGCGCACCGCAAACACACCGATGCCGCCAAAAGATTTCGGCTCGATATCCAATACCTCCCCTTCGGCCACATAAGCCTTCAATTCCGTATTGGCGGTTGACTGCAGCCGAAAAATCGTAATCGGACCGCTGCTGAGCCGACCTTCCAACGTCCCGCGGGTGATATTGGGTTCCTGACCCGGCTCCATCAATCGATGCATGATGAGCTGGTACTTCATCGATCGATCGGCCATGCAACTGGCTGGTGTGTTGCCGCAGTGAAACCCCATGAAGAGATCGCTGGGTTTATAATCGCCAACAGCCTTACCAGCTTTTGAAATCATATCATTCGGCACTGTATTGTTTACGTCGAGAAGCGTAGCTGGCAGGCCAGTGGCGCAGACGGCCAAATATTCGCTCAGTGCGCCGTAGATATCCACCTCGCAGGCCACTGGTATGCCGCGCGCCGCTAATCGTGAATTCACATAACAAGGCACGAAACCAAAGTATTTTTCGAACGCCGGCCAACATTTATTGGCAAAAACGCCGAACTTGGCCGCGCCCAAATGAGCCGTCATAAAGTTGAGCAAAGCCACTTCGAACTGCGCCAACTTGAGCAGCAGATCGGGATAGTGATTACCAGCGCCCAACTCTCTGGCCATCTCCTCGGCAACAGCGGCAATTTTATCATCTCCCTTTGCTGACTGGTAAATATCGTATAAATCCAATTCGCTGTTTTCCATCACCTCGACGCCCAAATTGTAGAGCGGCTTGATCGGCGCATTGCAGGCGAAGAAATCCTGCGGCCGCGGCCCAAAGGTAAATATCTTCAATTGCCGAATACCGAGGAGAATACGCGCCACCAGCATAAAATCGGCGATCATCTCCGCAACCTCAGGGGCTGTGCCAACGGGATATGAGGGAATGTGCGGTCGGATATTGCGCAAACCGATGTTGTACGATAAACTCAGCAGGCCGCAATAGGCATCGCCACGGCCAGCAATTAGATTATCGCCCGATTCCTCGGCCGCTGCCACGACCATCACCGGCCCGGCAAACTTGGCCGCCAGCATCGACGTCGGTCCCTCCGGACCAAAATTGCCAAGATAAATCACCAAGCTATTGACGCCTTTGGCTTCGATCTCCTGCAAAGCCTTCAACACATCTGCCTCATTTTCAATCACAGTCTGCAATTCTGTAATGGCGATGTTTTTCGCTTCACAGGCTTTTTTTACATTTTGTCGGCGAATCTTCGAGAGTTCGATGGGAAAGCAATCGCGACTGACAGCGATCATTCCAAGATGAACATCAGGTATGTTTTGCATGGGTGAGCTCCATTGATGAGAAAAAAATACATAAGATAGCCAATTCGAATCGTCAAAAGAGTGATAAAAATAGATTTCGTTGCCAAATCTTTATTCACTTGATTCGAATTCAAATTTCACTCCCTGCTAATTTGCTGGATTGACACCACGATCACCTCAAGCATCTGCCTCGTATTTAGGATCATGAATCTTGAAGTTATAAACCTTCAACTATTTGACAAGTTATACTGAATTCAACTTTGCAAAAATAAGTCCACATATAATAAAAACGAAGTTAATATTTTTGTCATAAAAAGCAATGACTTTTCATTATTTGGTGATCGATGATTTAATAAAAGTCGAAAGGGTGTTAGTCATATAATACTTTTAAAGGTCAACAACCCGTTTACCATTCAACTCATCCGAAATTGGGCATCGTTTTGTCCTTCAAAAGTGCCAGCAGCGGCGTGTCGTTATCTCACTTTTTAGATCGAAGAAGAAAATATATGATTCCATCTCTTCACCCTTGTCCCATTCATTATTTCGCCCAGCAAACCAGGCAGCAATAGTTACACCTGGCCATTTCCGATTAGCGTTGGCTTTACTCAAAAAACTTGTTATGTGAGCCAAATCGCCTCAGAATCCGCTCCGTTCGCTCTTCCACCATAGCGTCTGCCTGCAATCGCTGCGGGTCAGCCAGATAATAGGCGGCGATTTCTTCCGCTCCCTGTTGGTAGGGGATTTCGGCGCGGAACGAAGGATGAATCGCCTTGATCTTGCTGTTGTCGAAAAACATGCAGTGGGCTTTGTCGCCCAATAAGCCATCGCCCCACTCGGCATCCAATTGGCGGATGAAATCCGACGGCACATGCATGACATGGGCTCTTACACCCATCGCCTCGGCCAGAATCTCGGCAATCTGATTCCAGGTCATGAATTCATCTGAGGTGATGTGATAGGCCTCGCCGATGGCTGCGGTTTTACCAAGCAAGCCGATGAATCCTCTGGCGAAATCGCGATGGTGCGTCAGCGTCCACAGCGAAGTGCCATCGCCATGGATGATGATAGGCTTGCCGTGCAGCAAACGATACAACACCGTAGGACCGCCCATCAGCGGCACCTTGGTGCAATCGTAGGTATGCGAAGGCCGCACGATGGTCACGGGAAATCTCTCCCGCTGATATAACTCTATGCACAAGCGTTCACAATCGATCTTGGCCTGTGAATAACTCCAATAAGGATTGACCAGCGGTTCGTTTTCGGTGATGGGCAAACGGCTGGGCGGTTTCTGGTAAGCCGAGGCCGAGCTGATGAAAATATACTGGCGGGTCTTGCCTCGAAACAACCGAAAATCGTTCATGACGTGCTGCGGCTGATAGGCGATCCAGTCCACTACCACATCAAAATCATAGGGTTCCAGTATCTCTTGAACCTGGGCCACATCTCGGATGTCGGCGAAAAGGTGCACCGCGCCTCTGGGTTGGGGCCGAAGCGACAAACCACGGTTCAAAACATATAGCTCCATGCCAGCCTCTATACAGAGCTCTGAACAAGCCGAGCTAATGACGCCGGTGCCACCGATGAATAAGACTTTCAATAAAATCTCCTCCCGTTTATTAATCGCAATATAAAATAAAAAAATAATATTTTCAATATTTTTGCTGTACGAAAAAAATCGATTGAGTTTGTGAAAAAACAAAAATATTGTTTAATGAAAATAATAAATATTCTTGCAATAAGGAAAAATTTTTAATATTTTCAAAAAGTTCTCCATTCGTTAACTGGCCTCTATTAATTCATCCATGGCACATCATCAATGTGCCAAATTTCATGGAAACGTATCTCTCTAACAAAAAGCGACTAAGCACGGGACCAGTGTATCCCAGCTATAACAAAGATGGGAAAATAGATAACCTTATATTTACACAGGAAGGAAGATGAGAGGATTAAACATCAGCGTAAGATTGAGTCAATTATTGCTCTGGATAACCATGGGATGGTTATTCATTATCCCTTTCATAAAGACTCTGCCAACCAATAGCGAGCTATTTGCACAAGGAAGGGGTAGAGTAGAAATCACCATAACAGAGGGAGATGAGTGGATTCATTCCTTTCGAATGCTAGCAGTGGTCAAGATCAGTAATCCACCGCAGATGGCTTTCTGGTTGGAAGACAGCTGTGGGAACTTTTTATCCACAATCTATGTCACGCATCGCACCGCGCGGCAGGATTGGCGACCATCCCCTGGTGAGAAAAAGGGTAATATACAAAGGCCATCCTCCTTGCCTGTCTGGAGTCATCGGCACCAGGCGATTGGGATAATGTCCGAAGCTTCCTGTTCAGGATGTCATGATTATTTTGGTCCAGAAGGAAAAAAGCCCATCATGGAGTCGTCCATCGAAGGCATTACTGGCGCAACGCCAAAAAGAGGGTTTAAAAAGGAATGGGGCGTGCCTCCGAACCTGCCTTTTGGCACATATCTCCTCAAGGCGGAAATCAATCATTCGAAGGATTTCAATGATTTTTATCATGAAGGGGCATCCCCTTCGGATTTTGCCTATAGCGGCGGGAAAATGGGAGCCGGCCAGCCTTCCGTTGTCTATGCTGGTAAAATTAAAATCAGCGACAAACCTATGACGACGGTGCTCGAAAAAATTGGACACGGACACCCAGCGGGTAAAACCGGCGATCTTTACCCCGATCTCAAAAACCTAGACACAGCCCTTGAGATCGTCAAATCCATTCAGGTTACCTATCAGCCTGGACAGCCATAAGGAGATGATAATGAGATCCTTTTCTGTTTCCAGTCCATGGACTGCGAAAATATTGTTATACAGCTGGCAGAATGAGTGCCCCGATTAAGGAGAGATGATTAGGCAACCAGTGCGTGAGATCACAAAACATCTCTAGGATAGGCGAACGCTTCTTTGTTCATCTTTTTCTTTGCCCTCTGGTTGCTACGCACAGGCAGTTCTCTACATCTTGCGACTCTCACATCCGTCGAACCGTTTAGACACGTTGTGATGGCCATCCATCATCCAGAATCTGGGGTTTTTGCGATCTCTGTTATCGTGCATCTACTTATCAATGGCCAACCTATGTCACTCTAGATGGTTGTAAAGATAGACGATTATCGACCATTCCGAACCGAATGGCTCATTGCCATAATCGTGGTGACGGCATTGGGGTTGCTCATAGGTTCTCACGTACTCCCTGTGCGACGAACAGCCACTAGCTGTGCCTCTTTTGCTTGGATGAATAAGGGCTGTTTCTACCCCGTGAAAGCAAAATACATTTAACTCTCGACCAAGGCAAGAATGCCTCACGCTTACCAAGGGAACTAGGGAATTACAAGATAGCACACAGCTTACAATGGACGCTGTCGACAAGCAACGAAGGAAACGATAAACTTGACAATATTTAAGCAGATTACAGTATAGAGAGAATCAAAAGAGAGGTAATAATATGGAATTGCATGGGCGATACAGATTCGTAAAGAACAAAGTGATTATTCTCTTGCGCGACAGGGTGTGCGAAACCCCTGAAGAGCTGATAGGAAGTGAATTGTTTTCGGAAATCGTCGCTCGCTTCATCAACGATTTGAAGCGTAAACAAGCGCCACTGATTCAATTATTCGGAAAACCGATTCATGAAATAGACCACAAAGATATCCAGGAACTCATCCAGGTATTTCTAATCTTGAGCAAAATGCCCTTAGAGGTGGTTCCGAAACTGATAGAGAATGGCAGACAGTTTATCGCCCATCCATCTTGGTTACAGGCTTTGGTTGAAGGACTTTACAATTATTGGCGACAATTCGAGCGGTTCATCATATGCGATTCAACGGGCGATCGCCTGGATAAACGGCCATATCGAACCTTTAATTCAACCATCGAATCGTTGACGCATCTGGTGCGACAGACTTATCGCGACATCCTGGAGAATATAACCGGCCAACATCCAAACATTTATCGACAAATAAGCGCGGGCGCGGAAATGGCAGTCATCGCCCTGCCGAAAAAACTGGCGCTGCCGGCAGAGCCGTATCAACAACTTCAAAAGATTCCAATCATCCGCCAATTATTATTATATCCGCCGTTGTTGCTCAATCCACCGATGAATAAACGCACCGGCAAGTTTGAACGTATAGACCGTAATCCATTAGAACTTGTCGAGGTCCATCCTCATGAATGGTTGTGCTATCCCGCAAAGGTAGGCCCTCTTTTGATACTCGTCTATGTGCATGAGACCTTTCTCGAACTGGGCTTATCGTTGTGTAATCTGTTTGAATTGGCCGATGACGAATTCTTAACCCGACCCATAGATGCGATCTACCTCTTCGGTGTGCCCGGAAAGGCGTTAGATGGGCTTGCACCCCTTCCTGTCGTCTTTTTCGATGATCACGAGCATCAATTGATCACAGCGGCCTGTGCGAATGAGGACCGCTTTGGCTATTTTGGTTATCTCAAGAAAATGATCTTGACTCTGCATAACATTAAAATCATGCAACAAGGTAAGATGCCCTATCATGGAGCCATGGTCAGGATCACAACAACAAAGAACCGTTCATGGACCATACTCATCATCGGCGATACTGGTGCGGGAAAATCCGAAACACTCGAGGCGTTTAGAATTATTGGTGACACGCAAATCAAAGAGATGATCGTGATTGCCGATGATATGGGTTCCTTAGCGATCGATGCAAAAGGTCAGGTGATTGGCTACGGCACCGAAGTGGGAGCCTTTGTCCGTTTAGATGATTTGCAACCAGGATATGCATTCGGTCAACTGGATCGATCCATTATCATGAACCCCAACCAGGTGAATGCTCGTATTGTGTTACCGGTCACCACTTATGAACAAGTAATGAAGGGTTATCCACTGGATATGGTATTATATGCGAATAATTATGAAGAGGTAGACGAGGATCACCCTATCATCGAACGGTTGCCATCCGCGGAAGTAGCCTTGCAGATATTCCGCGAAGGAACCGCCATGAGCAAAGGTACCACCACCACCACCGGTTTGGTGCATACCTACTTTGCCAATATTTTCGGGCCCGTTCAATACAAACAATTACACGAAGAAATCGCTAAACATTTTTTTGAGACGATGTTTCAAAAGGAAATTTTTGTCGGTCAATTACGGACCAGGCTGGGCATCGCTGGATGGGAACATCGAGGCCCGGAAGAAGCTGCACGAGCACTCTTGGGTATACTCACAGCAGCTTAGCTCATCGACTCCTCCAAAAGATGAAAGAATTCGGTTGAAATTTGACATGGCTCCACTCATACAAGGTGTCGAAAGTCAAATGGTTAATAAAAATAATCTCTTATCATGTTGAGAATTGTCCCAGACCTGCAAAAAGTTCATCTAAATGGAATCATAATCATCCAGGGATATATTCAATTCGACAGGAGCTTCGACAGTACTATGATCTAACCATTTTTGTTGATATATTAACATACGCTATTGCACCGTGGCATAGAAAAGGATGGGATGGCAAGTATTGAGCTGTGGGAAAATATTGGATAACCAATGAAGACGAATAGCTTTATTCTGAAAAGTCGTAATACGCACATCGTATACCATGTCAAAACAATACCAACCCATGAAACGTTCCGCCGGGATTCGTAATGGGAAGACCTTTACCGCTCAATTGTAATCTCATATTTTCTAATAAACGAGAGATTAAAATAGAAAGAGGAAAGATATGATAAAAATAGGAACTAATGAACACCCGATTATTTTACGAGTACAAACACAAAAACGCGCAGAAGAATTAGCGCTTCTATGCGAAAAAAATGGTTGGAAATTTATCATCGGCGTCGAAGCAGACAAGCCCGAAGATATCTCTGATCTTCATAAAGCGATGAATCCATCACAACCCATACAGGTTTCACCCAAAATCGGTCGCAATGATCCCTGCCCTTGTGGAAGCGGGAAAAAATTTAAAAACTGTTGCATCGATAAAAGAAATGAACCAATCCCTGACCAATCCAACATAGATACGGTACAAGAACCGAGATGTGGCTTATGCGGCAAAACATCGAATTTGACAAAGACCCCTTGCTGCGATCAGTGGATTTGCGACGATGAGCATAAATATGTCCCCTTTTCATACGCCAGGAATAGCTGTTTTCGAAATCATCGCAGATATACATTATGCGGCTATCATTTCGCCCATGGTCATAAGGGAAAATGGCAGGATTGCCCCACATGCCGCAAAAAGTTAGGCACGGAGATGTACGTGTATTATGGTACCAACGAATACAATTTCGAAAAACTCCAGAATCCACCTCAATTTACACCCAAAAGATGCAAAAAATGCGGTGCGATCATAAGAATGGGCGTGGATACTTTTTCGGGGAGAGGTGAAGATTATTGGTGTATGAATTGTACCGAATTCCCTATTTGATAGTAGCAGCATAAAGTAAGGAAATAGGTGCCCATCCTGCTGGCACTACCCCTCGCAACCATGAGGACTTTCCCAATGCCTCGATACCCTGTCGCAGGGTGAATTTTTTATGGGATTTTAAATAAGCAAAGAATCTTGTGATTGAAATATTTTTTCTATTGCATTTTTCCGATAAAACATTATCTTTATACCATCCATATATTGTTATTTCTTATTTTTTCTTTCAATATATTGAGTTCTTAAAACATGTTACTGTCCTGATGCCTTGAACGGCTTAATAGGGAATTCCGTGAAAATCGGAAGCACGCCCGGTGCTGTGACAGGGGACGAAAGGTGCAATGCGGCAAGCTAACGGCCACTGTTCCAATTTAGGGATGGGAAGGCGCACCGAGTAGGAAGATCCTCAGCCAGAAGACCTGTCAGGATAGGTTACGGAAAGCCATCGAGTGATATGGTTTTCGGATGAATAGGGCTAAAGAAACCTGGGTGCAGCCTCATCAAGATACATGATGAGGCTTTTTTGTCAGGAGATTTTATGACGCATCAACTGGAACCCTTCATAACAATCATCAAAAGAAATGGCGACCTTGTTCCTTTTCAAGCGGAAAAAATCGAGCGTGCTATCCAAAAGGCAGGCGCGTGTACTGGAGAATTTAACGGCGAAACATCTAAACAGCTTGCGCTCAGAGTGGTCAATTTGGCGCAGCAAACTCTGATGGAACGACCACCGCATGTCGAACAGATTCAGGATATCGTCGAAGAGGTGTTGCTTTCCTCTCCCTTTAAAAAAACCGCGCGCGCCTATATTATTTATCGTGATCAACACGCAAAAATGCGGGAGCTAACCTCAAAAGCCAACGTTGACCTTGTCGACCAATATCTGGAGCGGTTGGATTGGCAAGTCAACGAAAACAGCAATATGAATTTCTCTTTACAGGGGTTACACAATTATTTGTCTTCAGAGATCAGCAAAATCTACTGGCTCAACAAAATCTATCCACCGCATATCAAACAAGCGCATCTCGAAGGTGATTTTCATATTCATGACCTTGGTTATCTCAGTGTCTATTGCGTCGGTTGGGACTTGTATAATCTGCTGCAGCAAGGGTTCCGAGGGGCCTCGGGAAAAGTAGAGTCGAAACCCGCACGACATTTACGATCGGCTTTGGGCCAGATCGTTAACTTTTTCTATTCCCTTCAAGGCGAATCCGCTGGCGCGCAGGCGTTTTCCAATTTCGATACGCTGCTGGCGCCGTTCATTCGCTACGACCATCTTGATTATCAACAGGTCAAGCAATGTCTGCAGGAATTCATCTTCAACATCAATGTGCCAACGCGTGTCGGCTTTCAAACGCCGTTCACCAATATCACCCTCGATCTTACGGTGCCAAACTATTTTGCGCAACAAGGCGTGATCATGGGTGGCGAGATTCAGGAGGTTACTTATTCCGACTTCCAGCAAGAAATGGATATGTTCAACAAAGCGCTCCTCGAAATTTATTTGCAGGGCGACGCCAAAGGTCGCGTCTTCACCTTTCCTATTCCCACCTTTAACATCACCTGTGATTTCGATTGGAATAATAAGAATCTTGACTTGCTTTGGGAGGTAACGGCTAAATATGGGATCCCTTATTTTTCCAATTTTGTCAACTCTGACATGAATCCCCAAGATGCCCGCAGCATGTGTTGCCGCCTGCGCATCGATAATCGCGAACTCAGAAAACGCGGGGGCGGCCTTTTTGGCTCCTCGCCCCTTACCGGCTCTATTGGTGTGGTGACGATCAACATGCCGCGATTGGGTTACCTTGCCGACAACATCGAGGCATTTTACCAGCGTCTCGATCACCTCATGGAAATCGCCAAACAAAGCCTGGAGATCAAACGCAAGGTACTGGAAAAATTCATGGACAAGGATTTTTATCCCTACATGAAATTTTATCTTCGTTCCATGAAAGAGCGATTTGGCCAATACCTGAAGAACCATTTTTCCACCATCGGGCTGGTAGGCATGAACGAGGCCTGCCTAAACTTGTTGGGCCAAGACATTTCTTCTGAACAAGGCCGGCATTTCGCCTTGAAGGTCTTGCACCACATGCGGGAGCGACTGAGACAATTTCAAGAGGAAACCGGCAACATCTACAATCTCGAAGCCACGCCAGCAGAAGGAACCTCTTACCGACTGGCGCTGCTGGATACCCAGCGATATCCCGACATCATCACAGCCAATTCGAAGGGAACCACCAAAACCGCTGTACCTTTCTATACGAATTCAACCCAGCTACCAGTCGATTATTCAGACGATATCTTCGAGGTTCTCGACCTGCAAGATGAACTCCAGAGCCTTTATACCGGCGGCACGGTTCAACATCTGTATGTGGGCGAGAAGATTCAAGATATCGACGCCCTAAAATGGTTGATCAAGAAAATCTGCTATCACTACAAGCTGCCCTATTTTTCGATTACCCCCACCTTCAGCGTGTGTCCTCATTGCGGCTATATCTCAGGAGAACATGAATATTGCCCGAAATGCCAAACAGTGTGCGAGGTCTACTCTCGTGTGGTGGGTTATTTGCGGCCGGTCAGCCAATGGAATAAAGGTAAACAAGCAGAATTCAAAAAAAGAGTGACGGTCGCGATATGAAAATCGGTGGCCTTAATAAATGTTCTCTGATTGATTATCCCGGCGCTATTTGTGCTGTTGTATTTACGCAGGGATGTAATTTCCGCTGTCCCTATTGTCATAATCCCTCGCTGGTGCTGCCGGAACGATTTCGAGAACCGCTTGACCCTAACTTCATCTTCGACTTTCTCAGCCGCCGCAGACATTTATTGGATGGTGTCGTCCTCTCCGGAGGCGAGCCAACCCTGCAATCCGATTTGGCCGCATTCATAGCTGAAATAAAAAGCCTCGGGTATCTGGTCAAACTCGACACCAACGGCACGCACCCCAAAGTTCTTGAAAAATTGCTCCAAGAAAATCTCGTTGATTTTATCAGCATGGATATCAAGGCACCGTGGCAAAAGTATCACCTGCTATCGGGGGTTACCGTGGATCTGTCATATATCCAAGAATCGATAGTGTTGATTCATAACGGACAGGTACCACATCAATTTCGCACCACTTTTGCCGAACCCCTCCTCAACAGCGGTGACCTCGATAGGATTCGTGAAATCATTGCTCCCTCGCCATTGCAGGTGCAACATTGCCGTTGGCAGTTAGCAATGAACCCTCACGTTGTTTCGGTCTTGACGGCGCACAAGCCATTCACATCTCAAGAGGAGATCGTATGATACTTTCCGGCAAAGAAATCCAAAAGAGAATCGGCAAAGATATTATCATTGAGCCATTCGATCCCAGTCGCTTAAATCCTAACAGCTACAACCTCAGCCTGCACAATGAGTTGGTCGTTTATAAGGAAAAACTTCTGGATATGAAAATCGACAACCCTATCGAGCGGCTTGTCATTCCGAAAAGCGGTATGATTCTGGAGCCGAATCGGCTCTATTTGGGACGCACCAGCGAGTACACAGAAACCCATCATCTGGTCCCCATGCTGGAGGGCCGATCCTCCATTGGACGTCTGGGAATTTTTATCCATGTCACTGCTGGTTTCGGCGATGTAGGTTTTAAGGGATACTGGACGCTGGAAATCTTTTGCGTGCAGCCGGTGCGAATTTATCCAGGCGTTCAGATATGCCAAATCTACTACCACACCTTATCGGACGATTTCGAAGAGTATGCCAGTCAGAAATATCAAGGCAACCGTGATATTCAAGCCAGCCGGCTGTTCATGGAATTTTAGCTGGATATCTACCGCACGAAACAAGTCGCAACACCTGTAAAGATTGATTGATCTCATGAAAACCCCTCTTTAAAGCATGATTGTGCGAAAAGCCTTATTAGCCAACCATTGAATCTCAATACCTCTTGCAATGTACTTAATCCTTTTTTATATCCTCCTCCATACTTTTTCACAAATCCTTTCGCAGCGTGGACTTTTCGACAAGCCAAAAGTTTCCTCCTCACCATAATTCACTTGACTCGAACTTCATTTTGTCGTATAATTATGATAGCACCCTTTGCTAGTGAACCACTTTTTTATGCCCAATGATACTTGACGGATAGAAGCGACAGTTCGAAACCAACGGCAGATTTTCCCCATCTTTGTTTGACATCTTGGTGTTTTGTATTAAAAAATTTGATACCATTCTAAATGTTTAAAGGAACATCTGCCATGCAGGAAAAATTTGTAATTCATAATTTATTGATCATCCTCCAAATCGCTTGTATGCTATCCCTAACACCTACCCCAGCACCAGGCGGATGGGAATCCAGGATACCGTTGGAGATAAACGAAGATTTCAAGCCGAAAATCCTTTATGCAGCAATTATGTTCACGAATAGTAAAGGCGAAAAAGACTACACTCTTCCGGCTGGTATCAACAACACTTTAGGAGAAGCGCCCGGCGGCGTAGCCGTACGCATCGAACGGACAAAGGAGCTGGCAATTGCTCATCATATACAAGTGGACACCGATGGCGACGGCGATGTGGATGAGGAAACAGTGCATACGGTCGCAGCGGATTCCTCTTTTGTCGCCCAGGTGATCCGAAAGTGGGCCGATGGTAAGCAGCGGTTTTTACCTTACCAGATCAAGTATTCAGCTTCCTCAGACCGAGATACGCCACTCCGCGAAATTTTTTATTGGAGTTCGCATTATCGCGCCGAAGGAAAGGTTAAAATCAATGATTGCGAATCGCTGCTGGGGGTAATGGACATGAACGGCGATGGACAATTTGATGGCAAAGACTTTGCTGCAGGGACGTGTATTGGCCTGGATCGAAACGGCGATGGCAAATTCTATGGGGCAGATGAATGGCTCCTGGCCGAACAGATCATCGAATACTGCGGCGAAACGCTCCTGATCGAATCTATTGAGGCTGATGGTTCGGCCATTACCCTGGTCAAAACGACACTTTCCATCCCCAAGCTTGGAGGACCTCTGCCAGCATTCTCGCTGGTGACCATAAAAGGAGATACCATCTATTCTTCGCAGTTGAAAGGAAAATTACATCTTTTGGACTTTTGAGCGTCTTGGTGTAATGCCTGCGTAAAAGAGTTCATCCAGCTGAAACAACTGAAAAAGGAATTCAAAGGCAAGCTCAACATCCTATCCATCAACGTGGACGAAGAAGCATCGCGCATCCCCAAGGCGCAGCAGATCATCAAGGATTATCGTCTATCGTGGCCTCAAGTGATCAGGGGCGCCGGCAACAGCGACCCGTTGTGGAAGATGTTTGGAGGGATGGAAGGCAACCGTTTGGTTTTGCCACTTTATGTACTGATCGATGATCAGGGAGTAATGCGCTCTACTGGTCTGGGCTTTGCCGGACTCGATAAAATAAAATCAGAGATCAAAAGTCTGCTCAAGAAAAAATAAAAATTTTTTTCGAACTCAGGTATGTGCCCACCCCCTCGGAGAGGTTCTAAAAAGTAAAAGTGAAACAAGTACGTTGTTCACTCTTCATTCATTGTGTGAAAACTTTTAAAAACTATCATGACGAGGAGCGAGCTACGAGACATGACATATTTTTCATGCTATAACACTTTCACTTCGGAAAACACTTGCTTTCATGCCATTGACTGAGATCATACGTGCTCACGAACTCATCGAGACCGCGAGGGTTCAGGGTAAGATTGTGCTCACCATTTAAAAAACTATCTGCTTCACGCAGGAATTAAACGAGCGGCCTACAACCTCCGATCATCTCGGTCGTCAAACAGCAGGAGGAACCAACATGTGGTGGAAAATAATCGTCTTTGTATCCATTATCTTGGGTTTCATCATTACAGCAGCCATTCTCTATGGCACCAACCGCTGGCAATCGGATACAAGAAAGCTTTATACGAAAATGGAATCGACTCGTGTGCTGAGTGGCTCGACCTCCTATGATCCTCGCGAGCTGGAAGGGCTGCCGATGCCCGTCCAGCGTTATTTTCGCAGGGTTCTGAAAGAGGGACAGCCCTTGATTGCAGCAGTCAGGGTGGAGCACACCGGCACCTTCAACATGAGCGAGACCGGCGAGCAATGGAAGCCTTTTCGCTCTACTCAGCGCGTCGTCGTCCGGCGGCCGGGATTTGTTTGGGATGCGCGTATTCGTATGGCGCCAGCCATGACCATTCACGTCCACGACGCCTATGTGGCTGGCACAGGTGTGCTGAGAGCCAAGCTGTTCGGGCTGGTAACGGTGATGGAGCAGCCCAGCACTCCGCAGCTGGATCAAGGAGAGTTGCTGCGCTTTTTCGCCGAAGCGGCCTGGTACCCGACAGCGCTTCTGCCCAGTCAGGGTGTGGTTTGGGAGGCCATCGACGACACACACGCCAGCGCCACCCTTACCGATGGCACGACGACGGTGACGTTGATATTTCAGTTTGATAATCAGGGGCTGATCAGTTCCGTGCGTTCGGAGAGTCGCTATCGTGAATTCAATGGCACATTAGTAGCAACGCCCTGGCAGGGGCGACATTGGGATTACCAGTTGCGGGATGGCATGCTCGTCCCGTTAGAGGGTGAAGTGTCATGGTTGCTACCCGACGGACCCAAGCCATACTGGCGTGGACGGATTCAGCGGATCGAGTACGAAATGATGGATAGATAAAAGAAATCTGCGTAATTCACGTTGAACAGATGAGAACCATAAGAGCAGTTTTGAATTATTTTTCTGACGCAAAATGGTTAAAAGCTGCATAAATGTTCGCCGATTGGTTTCGAGTTAACTGTGTTATGAGGTATCGAACATTTGCGAAAGTAGCCCTTCAAACAACAAGAGATCAAAGGGGGCTATTTCCCTAAAAAGGTGACATTCATCGGAGACTGAACTTATGAAAGCTCTACAGCTACAGAATTCTCAACTCCTGGCCATTTGGCTCGTGTTCTTGCTGGCGAGTTTGATGATAGGCGGATGCGATAACAAACAACCGAACTCTCCAAGCGGACCCGTAGTGCCCATGGATGCGCCACAACTGCCCTCAAGGGGGTTCTTTATGGGGGTTTTGCCGACACCAGCTCAAGGTCAATCCTTTGAGGACGCCTATGCTCAGGCAGCTCAATACTCAGAATTCGTCCCTGTGTGGGGTAGGCCAACTCCTTTCTATAACTTTGCAGAAGATTTGCGGGGGAGTTGGGGCCGCACCTTCGTCAAACAACTCATTCGGGACAATGGCATGTTCCCGATCATCCATCTCTCATTCATTGATCGGGGCGTTACGCTGGTTAGACCACCAAGCATGGAACATGCCACCTTGAGTGATCCAGCGTGGAGATCAGCGTATAAACAAGCAGCTATCGATGTGGTGAAATCCTCACGGCCGCTCTTTCTCTCACTTGGAAACGAAGTAAACAGATGGTACGAAAAATATGGTCAAGAGGGGCCGAATGCCTTTACGAATTATGTGAACCTTTATGAAGAAATATATGATACGATGAAGGTGCTATCGCCCGAAACAAAAGTCTTTTGTGTTTTCGCCCGCGAAATCGTCTCCGAAAATCGCGAGGCTGACTTGAAGGTCCTCCGTTTATTTAATCCCTCTAAATTGGACTTGTTAATTTTTACCAGTTATCCATATGCAACCGGAAAAACCAACCCTGCCATGATTCCTGATGATTATTATTCACAAGCGGCGGATTACCTACCGGGAAAACCATTTGGTTTCAGCGAAATCGCCTGGGCATCCTTGCCCGCCCTCGGAGGCGAACAGGCTCAGGCAGATTTCATCCAGCAAGCTACTCATCGACTTACACGCCAAAGAGGCATAAACTTGCACCTATTTGGTTGGGCATGGCTTCACGATTTAAACAAAGACGATGCCGTTGGATTAATCAAAATTGATGGGACAGAAAAAATCGGCTATGGTGTTTGGAAAAGCCTCTCAGGAAACTGAAATAAAACTTGATTCCTTTTTAAATTGCTATTCACGCTCGGCGGTAAAAAATGGATCAGGGTATCTCTCCAGTCGCCATATTCCTCATTAATTGATTATATCAATTTTGTTAAATGATATAGCCATCAAAATAGCGTCGGTTGTTACTCATTGGGAAAATATTTCGTTTTTACGCCCTCACTTTAGCCAGAAAAACATTCCCTGCGCTCTTTTACTGTTTTCTCCCTGACGAAGAAACCCCCAACGCTTCATCATACAAGCGAATCACTGCTCGTGAATTCACATCAGCATCAAAATATTCTTCGCATAATTGGCGGCTATGTTTACCCATCTGCAGGCGCAGCTTTTTATCATGCAGCAACCGCAGAATGGCATTTTTGAAATCCATGGCGTTTTTGGGTTCGCATAAAAAGCCGTTTTCACCATGCCGCACGCACTCGCGGTTGCCCTTGATGTTGCTGGCGATGAGCGGCTTGCCAAAGGCCATGGCCTCCAACAAGGTGATGGAGAGCCCCTCCCACAGCGACGGCAGCAATAACACATCGATGGCCGGATACATGGTGAACGGCTCCTCCACCCAACCGGTGAGTAGGAGATGCGGATTGCCTCGCGCCATCTCCTGCAGCCTCGGCAAATAGGGACCATCGCCGACGATCAGGAATTTCACCGGTAAATCCGCGCACAACTCGATGATTTTCATCAAAGTCAGTGGATCTTTTTGTTTCCATAATCGGCCGACATAACCGACAACATACTCGTTCTCTCCGATCTGCCATTGCCTTCTGAATTCGCGCCGATTTTCGATCGAATCGAATGCTTTTACTTTTTCTAAATCCACGCCGTTATAAATCGTCACTGCCTTTTCCGCCTGCACGATGCCCAATTCGATGGCTAATCGGCGTTCTTCGTGGTTGACAAAGATCACCTTGGTAGAATAACGACACACTAACTTTTCAGCCAATACAAAAAATCGTTTCGCAAGAAACGATGAAAATTCATGAAAAGGGAATCCATGCACCGAATGAAAGATATATCTTATCCCGGCACAATTTGCTGCCAATCTACCTAAAAATCCCGTCTTGGAAGAATGCGTGTGAATAATATCAAAATGATATTTTCTGAATATCTTCAAGAAACCCACTAAGGATAGTATATCTTTAATGGGATGAATCGAGCGTTGTAAGGAAGGTATACAGATAGATGGAATCTTTCGCCTCTCGAGTTCTTGAGTTAATGGACCCGGCTCTTTACATATGACCGATGGGTGATAGGTGCTCTCCTCCAACCTCCTAATAACTTCCAGCATCGACCGCTGGACACCAGACATCAGAGGCAACAACTGGATATGACATATTTTATATACTTGATTCATAAATATAAATTTAATAATTATTATTGGGATAACAAATAATATTCTCTGAGCTTGGCCACATACTTACGTATATCATGGAATTTTTGTACATAACTGTATGCTCTCTGAATATAATTTTGAAATTTTCTCCTGTTATGGAATACCCAACGCAACAACTCAGCTAATTCATGATGATTATCGCTTTCAAAGACCAACCCTCTTTCATCGTCCAGCAACTCTGCGATACCATGCACGTTGGCGCCAATAACCGGCAACCTGTGAGCGAAAGCCTCCAGGATGGCTATTCCTAAACCCTCCAATTTCGACGGCATGACGAAAACATCATTTTCACGATAATAATGAGAAATTTCTCTAGTAGGATTCTCAAATAGGACTCTATCAGCGATTCCCCCCTCAGTGGCCAAGCGTTGTAAATCTTCCTTGAGCTCTCCTTCTCCCACAATGGTGAGCACAAATGGCAAATCCTTGATGAGCGAACAGGCGCGCAAAAAACAAGCCACATTTTTATCCTCCACCAATCGCCCAACATACAATATTCTTAATGAGTCATTTTTACCCTTTTCTCGTTCTATGCCTTTAGGAGGGATCTCGATAGCATTATAAAGCAGAATGATCTTTTCGGATTTTATTTTTTCATATTCCATCAAGACCTTTTTTACACTTTCCGATATGGCAATAACCTTTGCTCGTTTCGGAATAGATAAAACGCGATCCACAAAACGTATGATACTGAAATACATTCCTTTCTGCCAGCGATACTTGCCAACGTCGTGCACGGTAGTGAATAATGCAATTTTTCTGAAGCAAGCCATCAATAATGCCGCCGCCCGGCCGTAAAAATCCGCATGGATCAGATGGGTATGTACGATATTGAAATGGCCGCGATGGATGATACTGGCAAGACGAAAAATGGAAAATATATTACGTTTGATATAGATAGTATCAATGGACATTTCCTCGAAGGATGCTCTTAATGGCGCATGGGGATCCAGATAAACGACTTTGAGATATACATTTTGATATCTGATTAGATATTTACAAGTTAACAATAATAACTTTTCGGCGCCGCCAAAACGCAAGCCGGAGATGATGTATAATATTCTCAGATTTTTTTTCACCTGAAATGCACTATTCAAATAAAGAATCAAAAATTTTTAAAAGATGTGCTGATGGTTCTACATAATCCCAATAATATTCGCGATTATTTTTTTTCATGTTCATAGCTAAATCATCATCAGTCAAGACTCGGTGGCATGAAGCGACGCACTCTTCCGGATTTTGAAAAAGCAAATAATGCTTACCGGCAATCAATTCTTGTGGCAATGCGTTACGAATGAGTTCTGACAAGACATATTTACACGTATAAAAATATTCGCTCACTTAAAAAGCAGTAGAATGGTATAATCCGTCGGCATAAATACAAACATTGATTCGATTGATCAATTAATAATGCTTTTAAGTATTGACTGCTTTTCGTGTAGTAATCTTCAAAATACTTTTAATACATAAGCTGTAATTAATCAAAAAATTCCTCCCTAATTCTAATCTCAATGTTTCTATAATCACACAATTTTTCTTAGTCATTTATTTTATTTCTCAAGATGACATCATCTCTTTTTTCCTAAAAAAAATAAACCACATGCCATTTGATGTGCTTTTTTTGCCGAGGGAATGATAGCATCCAAATATTTAATCCAAAAGAATAGCCAGCTAAAGATAAATTCTAGAACAAATCCGAATATATTTTCTCCTACAATAAACCTCGGTAATTTTCTGAGATACCAAGCAAATACAGAAAAAGGACCAATACATACACCGCTCTCAATTTTCTCAAAACCTTTCCATAACATTTCAAGCCCATTTAGTGTGAATCTTCGATAATCATTGGGATGTGCATGATAGGTCTGTAAAAAAGGTACTTCGATGTATATTAATCCATCTTTTTTAACGCAACGTCTAATTTCTGTCACTATACTATTTAGATTTTGTACGTGCTCCAATACTGCTGTGGAAATAACTAAATCGAATACTTCAGACTTGAAAGGAAGAATACTCCCATCAGCAATAATATTGACTCCTTCTGATTTTTTTATATCTAAAGAAATAATTTTTGAAGATAATTTTCTATTGCCACTACCTAAATCAAGAATCACCCTATTATTATTAAAACTTTCAGAAACATAGGCTTCAAGCCATTTTTTTTTAAAGTGATAAATTACATCAGCCGGTTTTATCCAATTACCTAAGATTGTTATTATTTTATTATTATAAGAACTTTTATTCATATTTTAATTTTATTAAAATAGTTATTATTTCATAATGACCTAAATTCTGTTTCAATTATACTTTTTAAAAAATTCTTTTTAAATACATGAATAGGTGTAAAAGTTAAGAATTATAGTTGATAAAGAATCAGGGAATGAATCATAAAAATAGCTTAACTAAAAGTTTTTATCACTTTGAAATAATTTATATTATAATTTTTAAGCTCAAAAGAAGAAAATATAAAAAAAACAAAAATATAACATAATTTATGACGTATAGCAGTTCCGAAATTTGAATCAATAATTGCATTTCCAATAAACCCAATAATTGCATAACATAAAAGAAATAAAAAATATTTCTTTTTTAAGATCCATAAGTTGCGAAAACTTTTTGAAAAAGAAATAATAAGCAATAATATGAAAAACAGATTCTCAAGAAATGCTAAACCTGTGAATACATTAGTTATCATCCATGGAAAAGGACCAAAAACAAAATATAATACTCTTAATGGCATTAATTTTAGAATATCAATCCAAGAAGTATATTCAATTTCAGTCAAATATGCAGATCCTCCATATGAAGCGCGAAATATCATATCATTATTAATATATCTCAATAAACTAGAATCAATATCATAAGCTATTAGCATATTAACAAAAAACAAACCAAAAACAAAAGCAGTAAATAAAAATAATATTAATTTTATTGATTTAAAATTCAAGATGCCTAAAAATAATAGAAAAGTTATGCATATTGCGGGTAAAAGATAAAAATATTGTGTTCGCAGAAAAAGTAATAAAAATATATCTACAATCAATAATGTTAAAGTTGTTATTTTTTTTTCATTCAATTTAAACAAATTTTGGATAGCATCTATACTAACAAAAATAAACAATGACTCTCGCATATCCAGACCAGTAAATAAAATATACGATGGATAAAAAATCATTAATATAGCTGCAATTTTTGCTGATTCCTTTTCATTATATAATCTATAAGTAATATAATAACAACGTTCAGCACAAATAATATTTAAAAATGCATTGATAAATCTCATTATCAACTGATGATCACCGAAGATTACATAAAAAATTGCGGAGAATAATGAATAAGAATTTACATGAATTGAGTTACTCGCATCTTCAAACAAAGGATATCCATTAACAATATTTCTTTTAATTACTAGAGCTGTTGAATAAAAATCATCCCATGCATAAGGTAATATATTAAAGCAATGATCAGCTAATATAATTAATACTCGAATTAAGAAGCCTACTATTAATAATTTAGTTAAAAATATATCGTAATCATGTTTTTTTACAATTAAATAACATAGTAAAATTATAAAAACAAAAAATGGAATAATAATTTTTTCGATTTCAAAATCAAAAAGAATATTCTGGAACATGTTTAAAAACATCTTTTAATACCGTTATCATTAAAAAGTACTTTACGAAACAATGAAGGCAATGATAGCCACAACTTAAACCATCCCTTAGCATTATTTTTAAGAAATAAAATCGAAAATATAGTTCTAAGAGATATTCCCAAAACAAAAAATAAAAATGAAACATATGAATATAATTTTCCATAATATTCATATATCAATTTACAATTATTTATTATGCTATAAGTAATCATATTTTTCAAATTCTTTTCCGTGCTTTTTGACTTGTGATGAACCACTCTGACATTATAACATATTCCAACTTCCCAACCAGCTTTTTTCGCACGATAACAATAATCTACATCTTCTCCATACATAAAGAAATCTTCTCTAAACATTCCGATCTGACGAATCAATTCATCGCGAATGAGCATGAAAGCACCACTAACGAAACCAACCTCTTGGTAATTTGAAAATTCGCCTTTTTTAAATCGCATGATAATGGAAGATTTAGAAAAAAGTATTTGGCTCTTAAAAATTGAAAAAGGTGATATCAGCGGTTCTCCAACAGATTGTAAAGTTCCGTCAGGATAAATAAGAATTGGTGCCAATATTCCTATTTTATCATTCTGCTTCATCATATCTATTAATTGGTCTATAATTTGCGATTGTAATTCACAATCACTATTCATTAATAAATAAAATGAACTATTCGAAAAAGCAATACCCTTATTTACTGCCTTTGCAAAGCCTTGATTGACAGGCTCTGCTATTAAAATAACTTCAGGGAAAAATTGTTTCACCATTTTAGGACTATTATCGGTGGAAGCATTATCGACTATGATTATTTGGTGATCAGTTTTAGGTCTATAACGTTGTAAAGAAATTAAAGCTTTATGTAAATATTCTTTCGTATTCCAATTAATAATGATAATACTTAAAATATTTTTTTTGTTTTTTTTCAATATAAAACCTCTATTCAAGTAGAATGAAGTTCTCTTACGATAAAAATAAATTGATTTGAAAATAATTTTGGAAAAAAATAATTAGCTTTATCTATTAACTTTTTTAGACCAACTATTTTACTATAATTAATTATAAAACCTGGCGTCGAGCTAACTTTTTGTATATAAAATCCGTTTTTATGAAACATTACTTTTGCGGAGTTATATGTATAAAAGTGCAAATGCCCTTCATCCAGAATGCCGCTTTTTTGGTAATCCCATTTACCCATCAAAAGTTTGAGCCTAATACGAATATTGGCTACATTGGGGAGTGAAATAATATAAATTCCCTCTTTTTTTAGATATTTTTTGAATTTGTTTAATACTTGTTCTGGAAACAACAAATGTTCTAATATATCTGCAAATAATATGACATCAAATTTCACATCAAATGGCAATTCATCTTCTTCTACATCCATATATTCTGCCATTGTTAATCTTTTTTTTGCTTCTCTTATTGCAAGCTCCGAAATATCTACACCATATACTTTACACCCTTTTTCTTTTATCAATCGTTCTCCCAACAATCCTGTTGAGCATCCAACATCAAGCAAAGTACAATTCGGCGGGATATAAGGAAATAAATATTCATTAATAAATTTCCCATATACAGTTGTTTTATTGTTATATTTCTCTATTTTATTTTTATTCATTTTATACAAAATATAAATTCATTTATCTTTGTAAAAAAAACTCTTCGCCAACTTTAGTAGAACATCACGCTGAAAATATCCTGTTGTAATGGTGAATGAAAAAATAAATATAATAGCCTTATACCAATTATTAACTGAAATTAAATGTGAAAAACATAAAATGATAACTGCCAATGTTAACAATTTAACGATTCCAATGAAAATTTTTATTTCTTTATATTCTAGTAGATAATCTATCGTGACTATTATTAAAAGAATAAAATTACTGATAATAACCGCCCATGCGGCACCTTCAAGGCTATATTTGGGAATTAATAAAATATTCAATAAGGCATTCACTACAGTTGCGCTAAAAAGAAATGTAAGATATTTATTCTGCTTTCCTATATAGAGTAAAGGACTTAAAAAAATTGAGAAAAGAAATACCAGAAATAATGAAATAGTCAGTAAGAAAAGTGCATTTTCCGCTCTAAAATAATTTGCACCAAAAATAATAAAAATAATCTCTTTATGCAGAAAAATCAATGGTATAGCAGAAATGCAACCAAGATAGCAGAGCAATGCTGAAAACTTTTGCATAATCGCCATTCTCTGCAGCGGTACATTCCAATATTTAGCGAATTGAGGCGCAAAGGCGAATTGTACTAAAGCTGTCGCTGCGTTTAGCAAAAGCACAATCTTATACGCCGCATTATACCACCCCACCGCCTCTGGTTTGTCCATGATACCCAGCATGAACGTATCGAAGGTGTAATAGAGTTTTATCACCACCACCGAAGCCGCCATGATCAGCGATTCTTTCAGATAGTTGCGGGCGATGCTGCGATTTAGCTGCCAGCGCAGGTGCTGCCGTAAGAATCGTCGCGCGATCATCGCCAAAAAAACGAGGGTGCCGGCTTCAGCCAACAATCGTAAAAAAGGAACCTCGGCTAAATCGCCACGATCTTGTATGAGAAAGAAAATCAGCGCTAGATATATCAAGTGCACGCCAATACGCCAGGCAGCAATGCCCACCATGCGCTCAGTGCCCTGGTAGATGAACTCTGGATTGAGTGCCATGGTCAACAGCGCCAACACGCTGCCGAAGAAAAGCCACTTCATCTCAGCGCCGGTAGGGTAAAACCACAGCCCTATGGAAAAAAGAACAACGATGATGGCCGCAAAGGATAACCGCAACGAAAAAACTCGACTCATGATGCGACCGGCATGTTCCGGCTGGCGGGCGATCTCGCGGCTGCCAAAAGTGGAAAGTCCCATATCGGTCAGCAACATCAAATAGACCATGATCGCCTGCACGAACGCCAACCGACCAAAGCCTTCATCGCCCAAGCGCCGCGCCAAGAGGATGGTGATCAGAAATGCCAGTCCACTGGAAATAGCCTCGCCGGTAAAAAGGGAAAAGAGATTTTTCGCTACGCGCTTGCCGGTGGTCATCATCCGATTACATCAGTTCAACCGGTCGCTTTCTCCTTCAACAGCAAACAGCAAAACCGGACGGTGTGAGTTCCAACTTTGCCAATGTGGTTTGACAAGCAACATCCAACATCTATCAAGATATATATTATAATAACTCATTGCCTCTTTAGCAAGAAAAACTTTTACCTCTACTGCTCGATAGATTCCTAATTTTTTATGTACTATAAATTCAAACGATTAGGACTATGATAATTAAAGATGTCTCGTCGCTGGCGCTCCTCGACATGACACTTTTTTATAGGTTTTCATATATTCACTAAAACTTGAACAACGTACTAATTCATCCCTATTACTTTTTAAACACCTTATGAGAGAAGTGAGAACTGGTTCTGTAAATTTTTCTGTTGAAATTTAAATAAAAAAGCATAGGATATCTCCTGGGAATAAAAATCAAAAGAAAGGAGGTACCCTATGCC
>FWPV01005595.1_pt1 | contig 24923 bp, 29 predicted proteins | sample 2228371 | NCBI WGS metagenome assembly FWPV01 (sample SAMEA103939776, study PRJEB20133) | metagenome | reverse complement strand
GAGGCGGCGCTCGGGCGATCGGCGGCGAAGGCGGCTGGGCGACGGCCGAGGCGGGGACGGCCGGAGCGGCGCCCGGGAGGGCTGCCTGGGGCTGGACGGGGGGTGAGAGGGTCGTCGACCGGCTCGGGCGGTAGTGACGGTCCGGCGGGAGCGGGAAAGTGGCGGGGAAGTGGGGCGTCCAGCCGGCAGCAAAGGCCTGACACCGGCGCGGAGGGACTCCCCACCGTTGGTCAAGCTGCAGGCGCCGCTGCTGCATGTCGTTCACGGTGTCGGTTGGGGTCATAGAGCTCTCCGTTCCGAAGCATGGCGCATAGGATGCGTAGTAGGCGATCGGCGACACCTCGCAGGGCGCGGCCATGCGTGTGACCGCCTTGTCGCAAGACGGCGTAGTGTTCGCGCGCCGCTGGGTCATAGATGCTAGCGACCCGAGCCATGTGGTAGAAGGCGTTGCGCAACGGCGTGTCACATGCGCGGCGCATCGCCACACGGCGACGGCCGCCGCTGGATCGGGTGACGGGCGCGAGACCGCCTTGGGCGCGCAAAGCGTGGTAATCTCTCTTGCTAAGGCCCCAGCAGGCCTGGGCGAGCATCGTGGCGGCGGTGATCCGGCCGATTCCAGGGGCGGACAGCAGGACGGCGACGTCGCGATGCTCGCCTCGTCTTGGCGCGACATCGGTTTGCTCGCCATCGGCTGTCTCGAGCAGGCTGCTCAAGAGCTCGCCGATCTGTCGCTGGACCTGGACCGACTGGCTGCGGACCAACTGCAGCCGGGGCAGCAACAGCTTTACGTGGTCGGCGGCCGCGGGTACGCTGCCGGGCGCCAGGTGAAGGCTCGAGGCCTGTAGCGCCATGACGACCTCCCTCGCCGAGAGCCGCCGAATACGGTGCTTGCGCAGGAGCGCTTCGATCGGTGCTTCCGTCAACCGTCTGCCGCTCTCCGGCTCTGGAGCCTGCGCAACCAGCTCCCAGAACCATGGTTCGTCAGCCGCGGGGGCGAGCGCGAGCATCTGCGGGTAGTAACGGTGGAGGAGATCCCGCAGCCGGTTGGCCAGCCGTCGATGCTCTTCCTTGAGCTCCTCCTCGGTACGCACCAGCTCGCGCAGGCGAACGATATCCGCCGGTGGCACTTGCAGCCGGCGGAAACAGTGTCGATCGGTGCGCAGCGAGTCGGCCAGGACGTAGGCATCGCGCCGGTCATCCTTGGCCCCAGCGGGACTGAAGCGGTCCCGGAAGCGGTCGAGCTGCTTGGGGTTGAGGCTGAATACCGCGAATCCTCGTTCGAGCAGGGTCTCCACCACAGCGCCGTGCGGCACCTCGATGGCCACCGCGACGCAGGTTGGATCGGCCTGGCAGCGGTCCCACAGCCACTGGGCAAGATCGCTCAGGCCGGCGCCCGTGTGCAAGAAATGCCGCCGCTCGACGATGCCACCGTCCCGGTCTACGATGCACACCTCGTGAAACCGAGTACCCCAATCGATCCCTACGAACCACGCCATGTCTCTGGACACTTCTGCTCCTTTCGAACCTTGGGCCAGGCCGTCCTGCCGTGTCTCCCCTGTACTGGCGCTCGCAGCGCAACTCCCCACCGGACGTCCAGGACGGCCGACCCCGCCGGGGCACAACTCCCTCCGAGGCGCTCGAAGCGCAGGGGGCATACGGTGCTCCCGGCGAGGCGGCCAGCGGAACCAGTGGCGCTAGCCTACAGCACCAGTCGATCAACGGAAAGGGTACAGGGGCTTGACGCGGCGTGCGCCGGGGTATGGGGGGTGTCGGAGGGGGCTTGACGCGGCGTGCGCGGGGGTGCACGGTAGGGGGCGTGGGATTGAAATTCCTATCCGCCCTATCCGCCTATCCGTAGGTCAGGTAGATGCTGAATGCGACGCCGAACAGCGTGACGAGCGGCAACCCCCACCGCAGGCGGTGTTGCCAAGGGCCGCGGCCGTACCGACCCCAGGCCCAGAGGCCCGCGATGACCAGGTAGCCCACCAGGCCCAGCACGCCCACGGGCAAGAGGCCGAACAGCCGGGCGTACTCGCTCTGCTGCACGGTGTTGCAGTCGCGTACCGGGCCGCAGATGGCCGCCGTGTGGGTGGTCTCCGCGTAGGCCAGGTAAGCCGCCACCAGCACGCCGGCCGCGCACAGGAGCAGGATCGCCCAGGCCCGCGGGGGCCGGGGCGGGCCCACGGCCAGCCCGCGGCGCCACCACATCCAGCCCACGCGGGCCAAGGTGGCCAGAATGACGATCATGACCGCGAGGGCGATGCCGAAGCCGGCCGGATCGGCGGCCCAGGTCTCGCACAGGGGGGGCGGTGCCACGTCGGGCACCTGGGCGGCCCCCCCGGCGCGTCGTCGGCGGGCGCGCCGGCATCGGCGGTGGCACCCGGCGGCGCGGGCGGTCCCATGGCCTCGGCGCCGGCCGACCTGGTGGCGACCTGCTGGGCGGCGACGGCCTCCAGGCCGGCGATGTCGGGCCAGTCGGTGCCGCAGGCGGCCAGACCCCGCTCGATGAACGGCTCGAGGCGGCTCGGGATCTCGATGTCGCCGAACATGAACTCGGAGCAGACGACCATCAATGGCACGCCCCGAGACGCCTCGGGAATGCCGAAGTGGTCGCCGGTGGCGTGGAAGAGCTCGCCGCCCGTGGGCTCGGACGCACCCACGAACGCGATCTGTAGCCGCTCGCCGTAGCGGGCCATGACCGGCGGCAGGTACTCCTCCATCACCTTGTGACAGTGCCTGCAGGTGGGCACGTAGAACAGGACCGCCTTGACCACCGGCTCCGCGGCCGAAGTCGTGGTGGGGCGTGCACCCGGTATCATGGAGAATCGCCGGCCCGATGTCAAGCTCTCGGCCATCGGCCTGGGCGGTTCGGCGGCCCGTGCCGGTGCAGGGGGCCGGCGTGAGCGCGCTCTCATCCCCGTTGGGCCGGCCCAGCCAGGGGAGGAGAGTGGCGCGGCGCGGCGGCGGCGGGCCGAAGACCTCGGCGGTGGCGCGATCGGGGTAGCCGCCCACCACCAGCACCCGGCCGTCGGTGAGCAGGGTGCCGGAATGCCGGCCCCGCGCGGTGACCAGGTCGCCGGCACCGGACCAGGTGTCCGCCGCCGGGTCGTACAGGGCCGTCGCCGCCACCGGTTCGTAGCCGTCCCGGTGGCCGCCGCCGCAGGGCTCGGGCAGCCATTCGGGCCGGGGTCGAGGCGACGGTGGTGGACAAGGCTCGGAGCAATCCGTGGTACGGGTGAAAGCGCATTGCCGTGATGTGCCGGCAAGCGGGCACGGCGGTGACGGATCGGCAAGCCTACCGGGTGATGCACCAGCACGAGCCCGCGTGATCCGCGCCAGGCTGTTTGCGGGAGTCTCGCCGGGTTAGGCTACTCCCGAGCTCCGTCGCAGAACCGGGCGAACCCGCGGCCGGCCGGCGCTTTGAGCCGCATCGAGAAACTGACCAAAGCAGGTTCCGCGGTAGCTAGGAAGCGGCTCGCGCTCAGTGCCGCTTGCCAGCCTACTTCCCGAGCTGCGCTCTGCTAGGCGCCTGATCAGCCCTTGCCGGCACCCTTCCGGGCCTTGAGCCATGCGTCCAGGCTCCAGTCGCCGACTTCCAGCGTGGAGATGAGCAGGAACGCCCACGAGTAGAGCGCCGCCAGCTCGCCGCGGTTAGACCACCACCATAGGTCGCCGCCCCCGGCGTGGATCCAGAAGTAAGCCACGGCCATCTGGCCGGCGAGGACAAAAGCGACCGGTTGGGTGAACAGGCCCAGGATGATCGCCAGTCCGCCGAAGAACTCGAGGACTCCGGCTGCGCCGAACCGGCTCATAAGCTCGACCGTGCCGCCATCTGGCCCAGCGCCGCCAAACCAGCCCAGTAGCTTCTGTGCCCCGTGGGACCAGAACAGAATGCCGATCGCAATCCGCGAGAGGTTCAGAACATACGGCCGCAGCGCCTTGAAGAAACCGCTCATCCTCTACCCCTCCACTGGCTGTGGCGGACTGCTCGTCCGCCGCTGGGACCGTCGAGTGTGCATTACGTGGCTGGGATCCGTCAAGGGGCTCCCGCGCGCCCGAGGTGCCGCGCAAGTCCGCCGGCGGTGCGCACCGAGCCGCGACGGCGGCAGAAAGCCTCAGCGCGGGCAACCCACCCGGCTGGTGCTGACCACGACGTTATCCAAGAGGATCCCCTCGACGCTGTGTCTGTCGTCGTGGTGGTAAAGGAAGAGCCAGAGGAAGTTGACTTTCAGGCTCGGCACGATACGCCACCAGAGGTCGGTCCACGGCCCTATCTCGAGCCCATCGATCCAGAAGTCGAGCTTGCCGTCGGCCAGCGCACCGTCGGTCACGGGCGTGCCGGCGTCGATCATCTGCTCGAGGCAGTACCAGCGACCGGTGGTCGTGCCCAGCTGTTCTGCCTTCGGCAGGTACTCCGGGCGGGTGCAGTACCTGGGTCCGGCGTAGCATGGGAAGTGATCACCCCAGCAACGACCGTTGGGGTCGGCACAGTCCATGAACATCCCGCGGCAGTAGGTGTAAGCGTAGACATAGTGCGGGTACTGGGTGCTCGGCTCCAGGGTGGACACGAAGTACTCGTCACCCCTGGGCCGGATCCCGGAGCGTCCGGTGTACCAGGCCGTGTCGGCGCCGAGGCCGCCAGGCCCGTGGTGCCGCGCCGTGAGGTCGTGGCCTGGCTCCCACTGCACGTACCAGCGCGCGTACAGGCGGTCGTTCTCCGGCAGCTTCTTCCAGATGCCGGTGCCCCCAGGACCGGGTGGTACGCGCAGCTGCGCCACGTGGTTCTGTTCCGCGCCGAATGGACCGGGATTGGGCAAGACCGTAGGCTCCTTCACAGCTCCGTCCCACGTAGCGCCGGCCTCGAAGTCATCGCAGAAGATCCAGTCGGCGGCCGGCTCGGCGCACTCGTTGACGCGCGGAATCGGTCCTGGCGTGGCGGTCGAGGATGGGGTGGCCGGTGGCGGCCAGGTCGGCGAGGGGCTGACCGCGGTGTCTGATGTTGGGGTGGGCGTGGGCGAAGAGGCGGCCCGAGTGGGTGGTGCTGTTGGGACGCGACGGGGCGCAGACGACTCGCGGAGCCCGAGTGGCAGGTAGGAGAGGTTCTGCTCCGACGTGGGATCATCCAGCGCGGCCGAGCGCGCCAATGGATGCCGATTTGGCCGGCTGACGACAAAGACCAGAATGGCCATCCCCGCGAGGCCGGACATGGTCGCCCGCCCAAGGATTGAACTCGGTCGGCTTGGAGATAGCATGAGCGATACTCCTTACGCGATTGCGTCCCCGCGTCAATCCGCTTCTGGTGGCCAACGCGGGCCGACAGCCCAACCGGTTCGGTGCCCGCCAGGCCACCCGGTTGCGGCGTCGCCCCAGGGAGGCGTCATCATCGTTGAGTCATGGCGCTTCACGCCAGTTACCGCACGGTGTGATTGGACTAAGCTTTGGCCGATGCGATTGCCCTCCGCTGGGCCGGCCCTGAGGTCTGGCTCACGATCAGAAACGGCGCTTCGCCGCCGGCACTGCCGCGCCCGACGGCGGGTCATCGTTTTCGCGGCGGCCGATTGCTCTGGCCAGCCGCGCCGCCTCGGCCAGACTCATTTGGCGGCCGGCGGCGAGGTGCCGCTCGAGGGCGGCGGCACCCAGACGGGTGCGTGCCGTCGCCAGCGCGGTGTCGACCCACGCCTGGCCGTCCGGAGGGCGGGCATCCCCAACAGCCTCCCGAACTGCGTCGGCACAGCCGACCAGAGCTGCTAACCGCCGGGCATCGTTCTTCGCTGCCGCGAGTCTCGCCAGGCCCTCGATGACCTCGACCGTGAACCGATCATCGACCAGCGACGTGCACATGTCGAGGCACTCGGCCAGCAGTTCGCCCGCCGCGCGCAGATCGCCCTGCTCGATGCACACGCCAGACAAGGCGCACGCTGAGCTAACCGTGCCCGGCCGATCGGCCATCGCGCGGCGCATCGCCAGGCTCCGCTCGTAGAGCAGGCGGGCGCGATCCAGCTCGCCCCCCTCGGCCGCCAGGCTGCCGAGATTATGCAGCGCCATCGCCTGGCCACGCACATCGCCTGCTTGCTCGAACAGCTCGAGCGCCTCCTGGCACAGTGCTTGCGCCGACTCGGACTCGCCACGGGTCCGCAGGATTCCGGCCATGTTCATTTGGACGGCCGCCCCTCCGCCTAGGTCCCCGATTCGTCGGGAGATCGCAAGCGCTTCCTCGTAGTGGGCCAGGGCTCCGTCGTCGTCGCCCGCTCGCCAGGCCACGAGACCCAGGTTGTTGAGGGCCGTCGATGCTCCCCATTCGTCGCCGATCGACCGACACACGGCCAGGCTCGCCTCGTAGTGTCGCCGGGCCGCCTCTCGGTTGCCCCGTCGGTGGGCGATCATCCCCAGCACGTTTAGCGCCATCGCCGTGCCAGGCTGGTCAGCCAGTCGTCTGCTCATCGCCGCTCCCTGCTCGCACCATCGAGCTGCAGCCGGTTGGTCGCCACTGGCCGAAGCCAGGTGTCCTCGTGCGGTGAGTGCCCGTGCGGCCGCGGGGCTGTCGCCGAGCGGCTGATTGGCCTCGATTGCGCGGTCGAGCAGGCGCTGGCCTTCCTCCCAGTGGCCGCGCAAGTACCAGAATCGCCACAAGGCAGCTGCCAGGCGAATGGCCGGCTCGGCACGGCCCTGATCCAGCGCCCAGTGCAGCGCCCGCCGCAGGCTGGCATGCTCCTGGTCCAGCCGCTCGAGCCAAGGCTTTCCACGTGGGCCGTCGAGAGCTGGTGCCGCTTCCTCCGCCATGGCCAGATAGTGCCACAGGTGGCGGTCGCGCCACTCGGCCTCGTCCCCAGACGCCGCAAGTTTGCCGGCCGCAAACTGGTGCACTGTCGATAGCATCGTGTACCTTGCCGACCGGCCTCGCGTGTCCACCACGAGGAGCGACTTGTCAACGAGCGCGGTCGCGAGCGGCACAACATCGGCCCGTTCGATGCCGTTACCTGCGCAGATGCTCTCGGCGGCCTCGAGCGACCAGCTGCCCCCAAACACGCTGAGACGAGCGAACAGGGCCTGCTCGGCGGATGTCAGGAGGCTGAAGCTCCATTCCATGGTCGCCCTCAAGCTGGCATGGTGGGGGACCGCGTCCCGCCGGTCGCCGCGGAGTTCGAGAAGCCGGTCGAGCATCCGCCCGACCACCTGCGCCGGCGTCAACGTGCGCACAAGAGCGGCGGCCATCTCGATCGCCAGCGGCAGGCCGTCCACCTCGCGGCAGATGCGGGCCACGTGTGCGGCGTTCTCGCGGCTGAGCCGGAACCCACCCTGGACGAGGCGCGCCCGCTCCTCGAACAGCCTTACGGCAGGGTATTCGGCCACCGCGTCCGGCTCCAGTTCCGTCGTTGCCAGTTCGCCCGGAGCGGCCAGCGGCGCGAGCTGGTACACCACCTCACCCCCGACGCGCAGTGCCTCGCGGCTGGTTGCCACCAGGCGCGCGTGCCGGCAACCACGCAGGATGGCGCTCGCCAGCCTCGCGCTGGCCTCGATGACGTGCTCGCAGTTGTCCAAGACCAGAAGCGCCTGGAGGCCTCTCAGGTGGTCGACGATGGCCGCCTCCGGCACGGCGTGCGCCTCGCGCCGCAACCCAAAGAGAGCACCGACTTCCTCCGCCACGCCGGCACCAGGTGGCAGATACGCCAGGTCCGCAAACCACGTGCCGTTGACGTACTCCCCGCTGACGCGCCTTGCGAGCTCGAGGGCCAGCCGAGTCTTGCCGACGCCACCCGGACCGACGATGGTGACGAGCCTCGCTCGCTCAAGCAGGTGCTCCAGCTCCGCCAGCTCGCCATCGCGCGCCAATAACACCGTTGCCGCTGTGGGCAGGTTGCCGGCGGCCGACAAGCCGGCGCTAGGGGGCTGGGCACCGAGTGCCTGGCCAGCGCGGACCTCTCGCTCGCGCAACACTTCAGCCAGGAGGCGGTGGCCGAGTCGCAGCCGGTTCTGGAGCGTTCGATCGGTGACGCCCAGCGCCTCGGCGATGCCGGTGACCGGCAGCTGGTCGGTCAGCCGGCTGAAGTAGCGCGTGTGCAGGTAAGCAAGAGCCTCAACGTCGCTCCGACCGGACTGGAATGCCTGGCGCAAGCAGGCAAGGAGATCCGCTGCTGCCAGCGGGCGCGGCGACGCCTGGGAGCCGGTGCGCTCGGCGATCGCCTCGAGAACCGCGTTCTCCAGGGCAACACCCAGTTGCCACTCGCGGGTGCGCGGGTTGTCAGATAGACCCTCCTGGCGAAGGGCGAGCGTCAGCAAGTCCAGCTCGAGCAAGGGGCTTCGCGACAGCGATCGCCCGGCGCGGATGTCGCGCAAGGCCCGCTGCAAGGACTCCTCGCTGATCGCGTCGACAGGCATTGGGGCGGCGCCCGGCGCGCCTCGCCGTCTCACCGGGCAACGGCATTATATCACCGCATCCTGACGCCTTCCCGGGCGCCTGTGCGCTCACCCGACCCGGCAGGCAGCTGTTCGGATCGCTTTCGGTTCGGCTTCCGAATGGGTCTCCCACGACCCAGTGCCATCGGCGACAATGGGGCCACACCGACTCAACAAGGAGAAGAAGAATGAACAGCAAGATGGGGCAGGACACGCAGGATGGTATCGACCACACGATGGCTATGCGGACGGCGTTCGATGGCCAGGGGCGACCGGAGAGCCGGCGTAACCGCCCGATGCGCTTCGTGGCCATGGCCGTGGGCCTGGTCATGATGAGCCGGGGCGTTATCCAGATGGCCAGCGGCATCAAGGAAGCGATGGGCGCCTCCAACCCGGCCCACGTGGTTGCGACGCCAGCACACAGCGAAATGGATCGGCCGGTACGCGACGCCACCCTCCCTACGTCGGGGCTCGACACCGGCGGAGACGAGGCGGTTGAGATCCCCCACGGCTACGACAAGTTCCAGAACATCACCGTCGAGTCTGACGAGTTCACAATGTCCGTCGACATCCCGGCTGCCTGGGGCCAGACTGAGGCCGGCGCCTGGGAGCTGGGCAGCGCTACCGTTGGAGACATGCTCTTCGCGGCGCCGGACATCCATGGCCTTCTCAGCAGCTACTATGTGCCGGGCTTGATGCTTGGCGCCTCGCACGACCTGGCCGAGTGGTACGAGACGCCGGGCGACATGCTCGACGACCTCGCTGACCGGGCGGGCACTGACGGCTGCGTGTACGAGGGCCGATCCGCGTACGCCGATGCCCTCTATACCGGGGTGCAGGACCTGTGGAGCGCTTGCGGCGAGGGCGGCGCCTCGATGCTCCTGGTTGCCGCTGAGCCACCGGAGGGCAACTTCCTGGTCTTCGTCCTGATCCAGATGGTCTCAGCGGCGGACGAAGCCGCTGCCCAGGCCGTGCTGGACAGCTTCACCGTTGAGTGAGTGCCCGACAACCGGGCCGCGCGCCGGCCCGCGGGCCCGACAGGGGGCGGCGTGATGCGCCGCCCCTCGTTCGTGCCACGCTTCTTGCCACGGCCATCGCGTGCTGGTGGCCAGCTCGGGCGCGCCTAGCGTTGCTTGTTTCTCCATTGCTACCGGCAGGCCAGCTTGTGGAACGCAGGCCTTCGGGTGTGGTCGATCCTCGTCTGTACCAGATTCTGGCTGAGGTCGCAGGGCAGGCCAGAAGCGCACGACCCGCTAGCCCGCCCGGGTCCGGAGTTCCCGATCCAATGTTCCTGTCCGAATACTATCGGAATCCCAGTAAGCGATTTCTGCACTGCTGTGGGAACCCCCAGATCTGCAAACGACCAATCCTCTCGCCTGCCACGTCACTCGGCCGCGGGATAGTCGCGCAACCGTACCTCCATTGCTCCAGCATGCCAGGAGCCCGGAGATTGATTGTGCGCCTCTCGAGCATCCGTCCTACGTCATCGTAGATGTACGACACTGTGGATTCCCACTCGTCGTATCGGTAGCCTTCCGACCGCATTAACCTCCCGTGCTCATCATAGGTGTAGTCGCCCCGCTCGTCGATCAAGCCATCATTCCCGCGATCAAACTCCGATCTGACGACCCTGCGGGCCTCGTCGTAGGTATTGGTAATAACCGACTCTATAGTCCCGTCAGCGTCATCGTCGCGGTACACGCGCTCAACTAACCCCGCAATCTCCCAAGTAAAGACGGTGACCGCAACGATCTCCCCACTCTCGATCACGATGAGCTCGTACCGAACATGATGGCCGGAGGCGTCGTAGTACCACTTGGCCACGGCTTCCGAATTCCCGTCACCGTTGGCGTCGATACCGACCCACACGATATTTCCGTCGGCGTCGTAGCCATATGTCTCAATGTCATCGAAGGCTCCGTCGCCGTCAAAGTCCCATCGCAGAGCTACAAGGCGCCCCGCGTTGTCGTATTCGCACTCCTCGATGAAATCGGGCGATCCGTCATTGCCGTCATCCCACACGTAACGCAGGCAGTGGCCGTGGTCATCGTACGTGGTCCAGGTCACTCCGTCGATCGTGCCATCGGCTCCTTTGTCGAACTCAGTGCGATAAGGGAAGCCACGGGTGTCATACAGGGTCACGGATAAGCTGTCCAACTGGCCGTCAGGCCCGGAGTCAGCCTCGTAGCGGGAAAAGCACTCTCCGAAGCTCACGGTCCCCGCGACAACCAGCGGCAGATAGATCGCCTGGCTCAACTCATCGCCCTTTGTCGTGTAGTCGCCGCGAACAGCCCGTCCTGGCGCTAGTGCGAGGCACACCAGCGTGACCGCCGCCGTCAACGTACACCCATTGCGCAATGCGCGGGCATTCAACCTCAGTCGACAGCGACCTTGCACGATAACCGCCACACCGCACCTCCATTTCACAGCCCAACTCGAACCACTCAGCAGCGCCCTGCGCAGCCTATTCGACCATGATATTGACCGTCGCGCTGGTGACAGCACCGCCGCTATCGGCGGCCAGAAATGTGATAGCGTGGGCTCCCGCCGACAGGACAGCCGTATTGACCGCCAGTCCGTTGCCGAGGAAGCCGTCCACACTACTATACCAGGCGACCGCCTGGTCGCCGAGCCAGCCATCCTCGGGATCGAAGACGCTAGCGAGGAACACGACGTTGGCGCCCCAGCCGTAGTGCCCGCCCTCCGTCGGTGATAGGACTGTCACCCGGGGGACGCGGTTGGGACCCAACTTCAGGTATGGTACGTCCGCTACCGTCGTGTTCAAGCCATCTGACACCCTCACCTGGATGGTGGCTTCGTCGGTCGCGGGTAGGTCCGTGGTCGCCCTGGTCAGTTCTGTGCCCTCGAATCTGGTGGCGATCACATCCTGGCGTCCGCCTGCGTCAGAGATATAGAGCACCGTTGTGTATCGTCCGAAATGCGATCTGACAAACGGCCCTGTGCCGTAAGGAGGCGGCGACCCATTGGTGCCGTCAGAGGTCTACGTGGAGGGGCGTCGCCCTGCTGCCGCCAGCAGCCGCCGGCGCGAGGTCAGGCGCAAGCGCGCAGAGCTCGAGTTGGAGGTAGCGTGATCATCGGACCGGGGGCTCTCAACATATGGTCCCGCGCCTCCGGTTGACAAGCGTGGCAAAGCATCTGCCGCTTCGGGCTTCGATGGTGCAGGTGGGGACAGACTAGCCTTCGGCGAGTGAAAGGCGGTCGAGACTGATCCCGACGGGTCTTGGCAGGCCAGGCCCCCGGACTGGCGTCAAATCAAGGTACCCCCGGCAGGACTCGAACCTGCGAGACGCGGTTTAGGAAATGGCGGGATGGAACCGAGGGGCACTTGAGGGCACGAGCAGAAGCCCGTCAAATCGCCCATCTGGCCCTCACTCCAGCGGCCCGCGGCGAGCCGGGCTTTAGGATCGCAGCCGGCCATGTTGCCAAGATTGTTGCCAGTAGCGAGGTCGCCGACGCGGAGTCCAAGTCGGCGGTGGCCGCTTTGGGTAGTGCCTGACACCTCTCGCGAAGCCCGTCAGACGGCCACTACCGGATGGGTACGTTCCGTGGTCTCGGGACTGCAACCGGCGCAATAGTTGCCACAACTGCTGCCGTTCACCGGACGTGCGGGCGTGCACCCTTCCGCTCGATGACCTGCCGCATCAGCTGCCGTGCGTTCGTCGGCTTCGACACCGAGACTTCTCGGCTCTCCACGTGTCGCACCCCTGGCCCGATGGGCGGGGATGCTGTGGGCGCAACGCTACCGCCTCTCAGGGCGTGCCATCGCTTGTGAGAGGAATCGCCGCCTCGTAGCGGGTCGCCATGGCTTCGGGCACTTGTCCGTCTAGCCAGACTAGGACATCGCCATTCTCGAACACCCACGAGAACCGCCCCACGCTCGCCTGGCCGGTGTAGTACCAACCGAAGTTCGACTGGTCCACGCCGTTGGCGCACACATAGACTCGCCCGACACCGTCCGCTCCGACACTCGGAATGAGGAGCTGCTTTCCTGTGCACAGAATGGGTTCATAGGCGGTTCGGTCAATCGACGCCGGCGATTCGAGGTCCAGTCCAGCCGCCTTGAACGCCGCGACTATCGAATCGGGCGTATTTCCCGATTGCCAGGGGAGTGGCCTGTGTTGTGGCCCTTGTGTCGCCTTGACAATACTACCACCGGCGTTGGTGCACGCAGTGGGATCTCGGTAGTTGGCAGTACGGCTGTCTGCGTCGGGGCCGTAGACACTGCCACGGTCCCGGCGGTACAGCCCGCGAGGAAGGTCGAGACAACGGCGACCGCCATGCCCCTGAACATCGGCTCCACCTCTCCCCTCGTTCGCAAGGCCATCGCAAGCTGGAGCTGTCGGTAGCAGCCGAGACTGCCCGCCCACTCACCGCCCTTCCGGCCCGGTCCCCAGCCGCTCGATGATCATAACGCTAGCCACGCCCAGTCCACCGAGCCCTCGCGGACCCAGACCGGACCACGGTGCTCCACCGCCCCTTCGAGCGCCTTGGTGATGTCCTCGTCCCAGTTGTGGGCGCACCGGACGACGGCATGGGCGGCGTCGAGTCCTGCGGGGACGACGCTAACGAAACCCACAGGGCGGGTGGGGTTTGGCTGGGTCGTGGGCATCGGTCGGGCGTTTGCGGCTAGGGGGCAGCGCTGGTTCCGAGGCGGCGTACGAAGGAAGCAACCACGCAGTACTCGTAGGGTCCGGGCGGAGCGGTACGCCAGGGTACCAGGGCAGGGCGCCGCGTCCCGACGGACCGACTGGCGAAGCCGCAACGCGATTCCGCCGAGCTTGACTCCGTGCCTGGTGCTCGTTGTGATTCTGGGCTCAGCGGGGAGGCCCAGATCCATGCCTCGAACTGCGAAGCAACATCAACCCCTACGGGCGGTACTCGTTCAAGGTCGAGGACCTGCCGGCCGATGGGGAACGCGACCTTGAGCAGCAGATGCAACCGGGGTTCCCCTAGAGTAATAACTGCCCCGTTACGACGGGAATCCCCATCTCGCTGACATGGGACGCGCCTCAATGGACCCAGTCGTAGGTCCCAGGCACGCGCTTCCAGTCGTCGAAGATGATCTCACTCTCCTTGCCGAAATAGCACCATGGGTTCTTCTCTTCTTGGCAGCCGCAAAACGGATCTCGCCACCACGGTATGTGCAGACGCTGGGTCGTCAACACGACCAAATCGTCATTCGCTTTACCTGGCGTTGTGTAGATGTACGTGGAATATGATGCGTTCACCTTGAGCCTCTTTAGATTGTAGAAGCCGATCGTATAGATCTTCGCGTCCGGGTTGTCGAACGCCTGCGTGTCGAGGTAGTAGTACTTGAAGTTGGATGTAAACCTGTTTATATTGGTCGAGAGGTAGCTCTTGCGGTCGCGATAGTCGTACGTCGCGTCCATCTCAAATGCCGGACACTCCTCTGAATCCTGCAGCCGCTGGAGTCGCGCCTAGTCTGTCCACTTGAAACGCTGGTAGACGTATCGCTGCTCCCCACTGGCATTGGTTGTGATTCTGCCATTGTTTGGGCCCCACAGCTGATTCGCCAATGCCACCTGGACATGACTCGGGCAGCGCTGAAGCAGCCGGGCTCCCCGACCCCGATCGATCGGGTTCGCGCCTAACTGCCCTCCATGCTGGTTGATGCGCTGTGTCATTGCTCTCGGGGATGCCATGTCCAGGGGCAAGCCTGCCTGGCCCTCACGACAAGCATCACCATATGGAAAGGCAGCGCCCACAAGTGGATGCTGCTCTATTGTCGCGAGTGCATCGCAGGTCGTGTACATGTCCATCTCTGTAACTACGAGGCCTTGCGCGTCTATGGCTGCGAGGACAGCGCTTCAATAGATCAAGTAAGCAGCGTATTCTGCAGGGGGCGTATCAACGCCGAGATCGTCGAGATGTGAGATTAGGAAGTCCGCATACTCAAGTTCTATGTCTTCCACGGAAGCGCCATCTGTCACGTCTAACATGCCGTATGCACCCAGATCCTCTCCGATGTCGTAGGCGTGATAGAGGGCGTCGAGTTGCACCGCGTCTAGCTCCCACGCAAGGGCAAAAGCCTCCCCGATAGTAACCGGCTGTACAATCGAGATGTGAGCCAGGACCGGACCATTTGCCTTGGTTACGGCGACGGAAGCATTCAAACTCACCAACAGGCCTAGTCCAGCGAACAAGGTGAAGATAAGCCGGTGCTTCATTAGACTGCGTTCCCCTTTCATCGTGTGTGACAGTCTAGCGGCTTGCCCCTTCGCAGTGCACTGTCATGGCGGCAAAGGGGATATTGGCCCAGGTGTAGAAACGCACAGCACCTATGTAGCGTGACTGACAATCAGCGGCTGACACGCCCATGCGGCAAATACCGCAAGTTATCCCATCTGACGGATTCGGGTCCGCAGATTGATCCGGGGTGACCCTCGAAACCCGAATGGCACGTAACCAGTGCGCCTCCATCGGATTGACAAAAGTATAGCTGTGCATTAGTGCGCCACTAGCGAACTCACGCTCATCTAGTGAAAGTCCGATTGGCACCGCTGGCGCCGTCCGCAGCCGAAATTCGCCGACCACGAATGCGACAACCATGGCCAGACCAAGCAGAGCAATAGTACGTCCACGATCATTCCGCATAGTTCACTCTAGGCACGGGTCGATTCAGGGTTGGCATAAAGACAACCACCTACAAGGATCTTGCTCGTCTTAGCTGTCATATACAATCGGCCCCGTTGTGCCCACACCTTCGGCTCTTGAGACCGGTTTCCAAAAGGAACGTGTTCTCGCCCAGACGCTACTTGGGGGTCAGGGACGGTTCCCATGATCCCATGTTTCTCGAGCTTTGACAAGTTGACCAGGTGACACCAAGCGTCGTGCCGTCTCCGGGGCGTGACCGGGGGAACCTGCGCCGGCGCATCCTGCGCCAGCTCAACCGGGCCGAGCTCCGGCCCGCAGGCGCGGCAGCGGGGGCGGCGTGATGCGCCGCCCCTCGTTCGTGCCATGGTTCTCAGCACTGCGATCGCGTGCTTGTGGTCAGCCGCCCTCGTGGCTGCTCTCGGCCCTTACTCGTCGGGACGCTGGCAAGCTGGCAAGTACAGCGACCACCGCTCGATGACGGGAGGCCAGGCTGTCGCCGTGGCAGTCGGACGCTCTGTGGGCGTGCTCTCCGGCGTCGCGGTCGATGGGCGGCGGGTGGGCGTCTCCGTCGGAGGACACGTGCCGGTACATCGCGTGGGAGTCGGACTAGGCGCGACCGTCCGCTCGGGAGTAGACGTCGGGGCGGGCACCCAGGGCGTGGCTTCAGGTGGCGCAACGGCGTAGCTTTCGACCCGGGCAGAACCCACCCACATGTTGGGGACGCCAGGCATCGTCTCGAGGTCGATCACTGTGCTCTCGAACGGGCACAGCGGGCCGAACCAACCCGTGCTCACGACGTCGCCCGAGCGAGCCAGCAGCGAGACTTTGAGCGTGGTTTGGCCCGGGCCCAGATCCTGAACGAACATGCGGCTCGTCCAGCCGTGGGAGTTCTTGATGAGCAGCGGGGCGAAGCTCACGCTGCCGCTCGCTCCGAGAAGCGGCTGGCCGTGCATGTCGCGCAGGCTCGTAGGCTTCGCGAGGTACGAGCCCAGTGTGATCTGTCGGGTGTCGTCGACGGCGATGGCCAGCGGCACGCTGCTCCTGATCACGGCCGAGCCCTCGAAGCCCCCCGGCCGGCAGTCGGCGAGGTCGACCAAGACGGACTCGCCCGGTGGGACCGGCGGCACAGCGCACGTCACAGGCGCTTCGCACCTGTTGGCGGCGGAACCCGCGGCGTACGTGGTGAGCTCGACCGTGCTGCACTGGTAGCCGGCGTTCTGGACGTGGATGACCGACCCATGGCCCGGCTCGAGCACGGCTACGCGGGGCAAGGCGTACGCGTAGCTCTCTCCGGCTGCAGCGTAGCCCAGGTCAGGCCCACTCGCACCGCTATACGAAGACTCGACCCCGAGGTCGATGCCCGGCGGGTCCTCGCAAGACCGGTGCACCTGAACGGCCAGCGGGGCGCCCCAGGCCCTCCGCATGGGAGTCACTCCGTAGGTGCTGCCGGTATCGTAGGCCAGTCGAAACACGTCGTAGCCACCGTAGATGCTCGCGGAACGCCGCAGCTCGTCGCAAAACGCGTCCGCCACTGGCACAGTCGCCGGCTGGTTCACCGGATGGACTCCTATCTCCGCGAACGTTTTCGTGGTCAGGCTGAAGACGATCGCGCTCCGCGACTGAGAGGGCAGTGGCGAGGCAAACTCCCAGGTAGCGCCTGGGCGGACCAGCCCTGAGCACAGCACAACACCCGGGGCGGGTCGGCCTGGCGCGCACGAGCCGGCGGGGCCCCAGATGGCGACAAGTGCCTTCGTATCCTCGACGCCGACGTTCTGGATTCGAACCGTCGCCAGGCACTCATCGTCCAGGCGAAGCTGTGCCAGCGCGGGCAGATTGACTTCGGGCGCACCAGGCGCGTAGGGCGGCGGAACGGCCGGGGTCGGGGTCGGGCTGGGGGTCGGTGTTGCCGAGGTGGCGATGGGGGTAGGCTTGGGTGTGGGGCTCGGCATCCACGGAGAACGGCCGCACACCCGGCCGCCTGCCATGGGCGCGGGGCCGTACTCGGGTCCCAGGCCGGCGATCAGCGGCACAGCCGCGCCGCCCGCCGCCAAGTCGCCACTCACGCTGCCGCGGTCGGACCACGAGTCGAACGCGACGCCGGCAAGCCCCACCAGGTCGCGCTGGAACTCGCCGACATCACTGTAGATCTCATGCTCCCAGAAGCACGCTGAGACGATGGCGCTGCCGATCCACCCCGGATTGATGAAGCCCCACGTTTCCAGGCTGATGTACTCCGTCTGTTGCTCGTTGAGCTTCCGCGGAACGTAGTCGACGAGACTGTTCTGGTCGTAGAGCAGAATCGCGAAGTCGGTCCAACCCGGCCTGGTGACGAGATTGGTGACGGCCAGCGTGGTCGTGCTCTGGCCGACCTCGGCCGCTCTCCCGAGCCGGGGCCAGGCGAACCGGGCCACCCCAGACGTCGTCCCGCCTGCGCCCGAGCCGGCTGGCCAGTCGAGGGCGCTCTGGGAGCTGGGCATGGCGTAGCTGATGGCGTCCACCACAACGCCACTGGGGTCGATCCGACGTAGCTCGACTACCCCGGAGATTGACGGTGCAGCCCTCGGTTCTGACTCGGCCGGCGGCTCCAGGCGCCGCTCTGGCGCCGCATTCTGCTCCCCGGATGCGTTGCCTGACGACGAGCGCGCACCCAGTACCAGGCCGGTCGATAGCGCGAGTAGACCGCTCAGCCCGGCCGCAACCAGGACCTGGCCGCTCGGGCGCGACGCATGACGGCCCACGCTGCCACCGGTGTTTCCGACGGACACAATCATCCTACCTCTCCTGACCCGGGGCGCCGACCAGCTCGGTTGTAAACGGCACAACCCGCGCTCCAGTGCGCAAGACGCAGCATCTGCAGCCAATTCTCGGCCGCGTCGCCCCAGCTGTCAAGCGCGTCTACCGCTGGGCGCAGTCGGCCGCCGGGCGTCCACGCTCGGTAGGGGCAACTGCGCACGCGGGCTGACGGCGCTCGACGAGATGCGGAGTCGCTCACTGGACAGCAGGCAACTCCACGCGCGGGCTGACGGCGCGTGCCAAGGCCCTGGAGCAGATCCTCCAGTACTGTCAACTCCGCGCGCGGGCTGATGGCGCCTGATAGGACGGCACTGCCACGCATTCCCACGAGGCAACTCCGCGCGCGGGCTGGCGGCGCATGGCTGGCTGAGGATCTGCTCGGCTGGCTTGAGGCAAATCCGCGCGCCGGCTGACGGCGCAGCCGTCGGTGGCCGACCCCGGCTGGGCGTCGCCAATGTCTGGCCGGCGTTGGTCCGCCACTCCCGGCGGCGACGTACCCACGGGGGGTTCACCAATCGTGTTGGTGGACCTCGCGCCAAGCGACCAATACGCCCTGGCCTTCGCCTGTCGCGTCGCTGCCGTGGACTAGGCGGAGCTCAACCGTGCGCCGCAAACCACTGGCCGTCATCCATTCCCGGAGCCGAAGAAGCGGAGCCAACCTAGTGGTGGACACGGTGGCACGGGACTTCACCGCACCCAGGATCAGTCGCTCGGCCGTCGACCTCCGTCCGCAGATAGCTCAGGAACTAAGGAATGTTATGGATTTCGCGAACTCCCGCGCCGCTACGATGGGCGGCAAGTTGTCGTCAGGGATCGAGGCGCGCGCAATCGCGGTTGTCGTGGGGTTCGCCCGACACGCAGGTGACGGGGGCACAGACTAACCTTCGGCGAGTGAAAGGCGGTCAAGACTGATCCCGACGGGTCTTGGCAGGCCAGGCCCCCAGACTGGCGTCAAATCAAGGTACCCCCGGCAGGACTCGAACCTGCGACACGCGGTTTAGGAAACCGCTGCTCTATCCCCTGAGCTACGGGGGCACGTGGCCTCACTACGACATTCTGCGCCATCGGCCGCGGCGCCATGGGCGCGTTGGCAACGATCTTGGCAACAATCTTGTCCGCTAGTCGCCGAAAAGGGCGTCGTCCATCCGCCTCGCCGCGTCTCGCTGAGCGTCCGACAGCGAGCGCTGGTATGCCGCGGTCGTCGACAGCTGCGCCTGCTCAAGTATAGCCCGGATATCCGGCAGTGGGGCGCCCGCCGGAGCCAACTTGACCACGAACCCGTCGTAGTCCCCCGCCAAGCGCACCTGAGCCACTCCGGCGGTCACGGGGAAGTCCGTGGACGACGTGCGGCCGACCACGACCACCTCGCCCGATTCGGCCACGGCGATCCCACGGATCAGGTCGTCGCCGCCGCCGCCCAGGTACGTGGCGTAGAGGACGCGAGACGCCGTGGCATCCAGCCTCACCAGCACTCCGTCGCCCGCACCGCCGCCGTAGTGCGGCTGGAAGGCGTCCGCCGTGATCGGGAATTCCCTCGAGGTGGACGTGCCGACCACGTAGATCTCGCCCGCGGCGTTCGGGACGGGCATCAGATAGAACTCGGTCCCGCTGCCCCCGAGCAAGGTCGAGAAGACGAGCGAGCCGTCGCGTGCCGATGCCTTGGCCGCGAAGCCGTCGTTCTGACCGCTGATCTGTCGCTGGACGACGCCGACGGTGGTTGGGAAGTCCGCCGACGAAGTGACCCCCGTGAAGAGCATGGCCATGTCCTCGACCCACCGCGGCCGATCCTCGGCCCACTCGTTCTGCGCTCCTCCGGAGATAGGAACTTGACTCCATGCCGGCGAGCATATGCTCCGCCCAACCCCGCGTCAGCCGCCTCGCCGCGCCGCCACCACCCGCCCAGCCGCTCCACCCGGCCCCGCCAACCGGGCACCACACGTTCCCGAGCTGACGTGGCCGACCTTCCGGCCCCCGATCGCGCTCGTGGCGCCCCCGCCGGCCGTCAGCGCCGCGTCCGCCAACCAGCCGCCATCGCCGCGGGTAGTCCGCCGCCCCGCTGGCTCCGCCGCCTATTCGCCCTCAACTCGCCCTCTCGCCCCCTCGGCGCTCGCCTCCTCCCCCGGCGGCCCCGTTGCCCACGGCCCGGCCCGCGCGTCCCGGCCCTTCGTGCGCAGGTGCCGTACGATCTTGTCGATGACCGCCGGCTCCCGGATCAGTGCGATCACTCGCATCTGGCCGCCGCACTTCGGGCAGACCATTGGGTCGACCTCGTACACCAGCCGGAGAATCGTGTTACCCTGCTGCGGGAGACAGCACGTGCTGGCCGACCAACGAGCGAGTGGCCGCGTCGGGGCGGTAGCCGTTGGCCGACAGCCGAGCGGGCCAGGGCTTGCTGTGGTCGCGGGCTTCGGCAGCATACGGAAGGAGCGAAGGTCATGCGGATGGCATCTCTCATCAGGCTGTTGACAATCGGCCTCTTGGCAGCGGCAGTCGTGAGCGCCGCAGCGGTCGGCCAAGTTAGCCACCGCAGACCTGCGATGGCCGACGAGTTCGACTACCGCACAGACCCGGACGTTGCGCCGCTCCTAGACTTCTTCGCTGACGAGACGGGCAACAGCACGCCTTACGAGGAGGTCATTTTCCAGAGCGAGGGGATCTACGTCTATCGGCTGGCGTACGCCGCCGACGCCAAGGTTGTTGTGGTTCAGGGCCCTGGCCTAAACACGGACCCTGAGGACGCGGACGCCATGGGGATGATGGCTGGGTGGGCGTACACGCACGATCCAGAGGCAGCGACGGTTGATGCGGTCGAGGTTACTGGCAACGGCTGCTCGTACGATCGTGCCATCTGCGACCAGATGTACAGGCTCTTCAAAGGCTTGGCGCGCCTCGCCTTCGCGGTGTGTAACAACCCAGCGGAGAAGCTCATAGCTGCACTCTGTGGTGCGGCGAATGCCGTGATCGACGAGATCAACGATTCATTCGGCTTGGCATTGCCGCACCTCCCGTGCAGTGCATCTGAGGTGTGCAGCGCGTTTCTTGGCCTGTGCACGTGGAAGAAGAGCATCTGCGTCCATATCATCAAACTCAAAGGCCCCAACAGCTCCCCACAAGAAACACAGCACAACCAAGCCAAAGGTGTGGCTGGTATATAAATCGAGGAAATAGATCAAGGACAAGAAAAAGCCAGGAATACCTATGGCGATGAATATAGCGAGCACAGTTCGCAGGAAATCCATAACTATTGCCACCCAGGTTCACATCCTCGAACCATCTCTATTGTAACATACCGACCGATGTTGGGCCCGGGTGTCCGTCATTCTGCCCCTTGATCAACAAGCTGGACAATTCTCCCGCCGATATCTGTACGCCGATGGATCTCAGTCTCAAACAGATGTCGAGAGAGACTTTTCGCTTCCCCCCGCACAGATCCCGGCGTGCGCCCTTCGGCTGCGCTCAGGGCATGGTTTTCCCGCACCGGGGCCTTCAGACAGCCTCCGTTCCACATTCTGGCTCCTGCTCTAGACCTGGCTCCTCCTCCATCGCTGCGACACCCGGCACGGGTGGGTGGTTAGCCTTTGCCCGATGGAGACTTGCACAAGAAGCACCAGGTTTGCTTGGCACACGAACGGTTGGCGCATCAGCCGCAGCCGCGAAGAGGCCGTCGGCTGGATGCGCGGGCTAGCCGCCATTTCTATCAAACTCCCACAATAGAACATTATCGGTGCCGTGTGGTGAGTCTGCCAAGAGTTCTCCGTTGCTATTGACAATCATTGCACCGCCAAAAGACGGGGTGGCAGTGTCTATTTCAAGAGAATTTACTATCAGCGTGGTTACACTCACTGCTCTGACGGCTTCAAGGTACACTTGCCGCTCTTCAGAAATCCACCGACTAATATCGGGCGAACGTATATCGAAACTGCGCGCCATCGGCACAATGAGCAAATTCAGCGAAGGGTCCAACTCCTGTGCAACTTCCTTGTTGAACAAATCGCCGCAAATCAGTAGCCCCAGTCGTCCCACTTCAGTATCAACGCTGCCTACAGTATTACCATTCGCAAAGGGGGCTTTTCCTCAATCTTCCGATGTCTTAGAATGATTTTGCCTGTTCTATCCAGCAAAACCGCTGAATTGTAGTACACACCAGATTCCGCAACTTCTAGCAATCCGAAGCAAAGGTGGGTCGCATATTTCCTGGCCAATGGTCCCATCTGTTCAGTGATAGGGCCCGGTATAGGCTCAGCAAATCGCTCGAGATCATCTTCATCATACAAGTGACCCGTGAAAGTACATTCTGGCAAACAAACCAAATCAGGACGGTAGTAGACTGCCTCTGCAAGGCATTGCACCGGGCGTTCCAAATTCGCTGGTGGATTACGAGGTTCAGTCTTGAGCGCAATAAGGCAAATAGGCATACTTGCAAGCCTTGTTTAGAGATAGTAGGCAGAAACGCCTCCGCCTCATCCAACATCAACAAAACGACGCCTTTTCCTCAATCTCGGTCAAAAGCGCCAGGACAGCCCGATCCCGCTCCGCCTGGCCATGGGTGCGGTATCACACCCGCACCTGAATACCCATCGCCTGGGCCGCTGCCCCGGGCTCTGCGAGGCCGCGGGGCGCTTTCTCGCAGTTCAGGCGATCCCCATTGCACTCAAACTGATGTGGAGGTTAGACTGTTGAGATGGGGTTTCTCGGACCCGCATTTCCTTCATCGCCACGTGGTCAACCACGCTGGCAGATCAGTCGGATGGAGTGCCAGGCCAACCCGCCTGGCCGCCTCCCATAGTCCTCGGTCAAAGGTGGAAAACGTCACCTGCTCTCCCAGGGCGTCTTGCCAGAGCGACGCAGCGGCCAGGTGCACCGCGTCATAGCCGCGCAGGCCATGCTCCCAAGCCGACGCATCGGCGCGGGTTACCAACATCTCGGTAACCTGGACACGCATCAGGTTGGGCCACTCCTGGCGAAAGGTCTGCAGGCACGCGGCCGCCTCTTCCTGCGTCAGCGCCTCCACGCGTACCGCCTTGGCCAGCGCGGCGGCGACCTCTGCACGGCTGACCAGCGCCGTGCCCACGATGTCGGCCTGGGCGATCGCTTCACCGACCTCTGCTGAACCGGGCTCTGCCACATAGCGCTTCACGAGCGCGCTGGCGTCCAGATAGAGGATCATTCGCGTGCCTCTAGCAACAGGTCGGCCACTGTTTGCTGGCTGCGCGTCCGTGCCAGCGGAGCTACCTGGGCCAGCTTCTGTCCGCTCCAGGCCACCAACCCGGCCTCGATCAGTTCTTGGGCGCGCTGCTCAACCGAGGGGCCGAGGGGCACAATGCGCCCGACCGGCACGCCGCGTTCCAGGATGACTACCGTGCCCCCCTCTTTGACTCGACGAATGTAGGCGCTCAAGCGCGCCTTCAATTCACGGATGCCCACAGCCGTATTCTCCATCGCCAATCACCCTCCCTTGATGTGGTTACATTATACATCGCGTAGTCACGATAGACAAGTCCGTTCGTGAGTGGCAGCGTCACAGTGACGCTGCAGGCGTGAGTAGCGCAGGGCGCGCGCCAGTTCTTCCAGCAGCTCCGGCGCGCTGACCACCCGCCTTCGTCCGCGCCCTCCCCAAAACGGTCAGCCGGCGGACCCCGCCTCTCCGTCCGGCTCTGTGTGGATCACCACCCGCTTCAACAGCGGCTACCGCCGCGCAGGCGCGCCTCTACAGCGGCGCTGGATTCGTGGGCCTCGGCCAGGGACATCTCGCCAGGCAGGAAACAATGCATCGAGATGGCCCAGCCGTCACCGTTGCGATAGACCTGCACCTGGTGACACGACGCCGCCTCCCCCCACCTCACCAACCAACCGCTCCGCCGCCTCCACAATCTGGGACTCTTCGAGGCCAGAACTGGCCGCCTGGACCAGTTGCCCCCTCGGCTCGATGTGCGTCGTCAGCTCGCGGAGGCGGGGGATCTCGGCGCGCGCCCGCTCTTCCAATTCAGAGACCAGAGCGTGGGCCTGGCGCAGGGTGAGGGCGATGTCAGCCTCCAGATGCGCCTCGGCATAGTGATTGCCCTCCACGTCGTACACCCACACGTCGTGGATCCCCAGCCCCAGGCAGCTCTCCCGGGCGCCGCTCCGGCCGTCCCCGCCACGGCCGTCGCCCAGCCGCCATCGCCGCGGGTCGTCCGCCGCCCGGCTCGCTCCGCCGCCTATTCGCCCTCAACTCGCCCTCACGCCGCCTCGGCCGTCGCGCCCGCCCCCGGCGGACCCGTCGCCCAAGGCCCATCCCGCGCGTCCCAGCCCTTCGTGCGCAGGTGCCGTAGGATCTTGTCGATCACCGCCGGCTGCTGGATCAGCGCGATCACTCGCATCTGGCCGCCGCACTTCGGGCAGACCATTGGGTCGACCTCGTACAGAATGGCCAACGGCGGCCTAACTCCTTACGGATATATGAGAGAAAGCCGCGCTACCGACTCGAAGAACTGGCGCCAGGCATGCTCCTCAGTGGTCGCATCACACAGCTGACCCAGTTCGGGGCGTTCGTTGAGGTTGGATCGGAAACCCAGGGACTGGCGCACGTGTCCGAAATCGGCTCGGGTTTCGTGGCCAACCCACGCGATATTCTGCACAACGGCGGCGAGGTCGAGATGGTTGTGAAGAGTGTCGACCTTGCACAGCGCCGCATCAGCCTGAGTATTCCGCACCTCCAGTCGGTGCTAGAGGAGCCACAAGAAGCCGAGGAGCGAGCACCCACAGCCATGGAGCTGGCTCTGCAGGCAGCACTGGGGCGCCCCGATCGGGACTCGAAGTCGGGCGGCCGCAGGGGCTCGCGCAAGCGTCCCTCGGACGAGCTGCTCAATGTCTTCGACCGCATGCTGACCGAGTGCCACCGTTCACGTGATAGCGAAGAGTCACAGATTTGATATACCGGGCACGGTGTCAGGCGGATCCGCTGCTGGTCAAGTCCACAGGTTGCTGTAAAAGCAGGGGCGTGAGCTACGCGGCACGGCGGACCTTCTGCCCGCTGGCTGGCGGTGGCGTCATCCCGAGCTCCCGTCGCAGGTGCTCGAGTTGCATGAGCTCGAACTCGGTCATGCGTACGTTCTGCCAGC
>FWPV01005590.1_pt1 | contig 24927 bp, 18 predicted proteins | sample 2228371 | NCBI WGS metagenome assembly FWPV01 (sample SAMEA103939776, study PRJEB20133) | metagenome | reverse complement strand
CGCTCTACCCCGCCAGAGCAAAAGGTCAGAACCCTTTTGTGATCTTTGGCCAGCGCTACACAGCCCGCTCCCACCCGGCTGAAATCAGGTATACTCCCGGCGGCTATCGTTCCCGCGCAGAGCAGGAGGCTTTCCATGCGCATCCTGATCACCGGCGTTAAGGGTCGCCTGGGAGGGCGTCTGGCCGGTTTGCTCGCCCCGGCGCATACGATCCTCGGCGTTGACCTGCCGGAAGTCGACCTGGCCGATCCGGCCAGCGTGGACATACTGACCGACCACGCGCCAGAACTGATCGTCCATTGCGCCGCCTGGACGGATGTTGACGGCTGCGCCCGCGATCCGGCCCGCGCCCTGCGGGTGAACGCCTACGGGACGAAGCATGTGGCCCTGGTCAGCCAGCGAACCGGCGCACCGCTGCTGTTCGTCAGCACCAACGAGGTCTTTGATGGTCAGGCCCACGCCCCATACCGCGAGTATGACGCCACCAGCCCGATTAACGCTTACGGCTACAGCAAGTGGGTCGCCGAGCAGATCGTGCGCGAGCTTGTGCCGCACCATTACATCGTTCGCACGTCCTGGCTGATCGCCCACGGCGGCCACAACTTTGTCCATGCCATCCTCAACCGGGCGCGGCAGGGTGAGGCCCTGCGTGTGGTGACCAACGAGATCGCCTCGCCGACTTACAACGATGACCTGGCGGAAGCGCTCGTCCGGCTGCTGGCCAGCGGGCACTACGGCACCTATCATCTGGTCAATGCCGGATATGTTTCCCGCTGGGGGCTGGCCCGCTTTGTGCTGGATCATACCGGGTATGCCGCCACGCCGATCGAGCCGATCGTCCTGGCTCAGTATCCGCGCCCGTCCTGCCCGCCGGAGTTCTCCGCGCTGGAAAACAGCGCCGCTGCCCTCCTGGGTATCACCCTGCGCCCCTGGCAGGAAGCCATCCGCGACTTCCTGGCAAAGGAACAGCTGCTGGCCCCGTGAACCCGATCCCGGATAGCGGCAGCAAAAAGCGGGGGAACCTGTCCCCCGCCTGTTGTAGCTGGATAGCCTGGTATCCTTTAATGCCCCCGGTGGCCCTGCGGCTCCATTGGCGTGCGCCAGCCGGGCGCGCCGCGCTGCATCATCATGCCGCGCCCCTGGCCCATCATCCCCCCGCGCGGGCCAAAAGCCATGCCCCGGCCAAACGGGCCAGGCATCCCCTGCGTAAAGTGCGCCTCCAGGTTGGCCCGCAGCAGGGCCTGCATGGCGTCCGCCTGGGCCTGGGTGAGTGTGCCGTCCTCCACGGCTGCGGCAAGCTGGTCAGCGCGGGCGGCCACCACGGCGTCAATGACATCGGCCAGGGCTACCCCCTGCGCTTCGGCGATCTCGGCCACGGTCTTGCCATCCCGCAACTGGGCCAGCAGGTCGTCCGTCTCCAGCCCCAGCGTTTCGGCGACAATGCTGAGCGGCATACCATCCGGACCGCCGCCCCACATCATGCCCCGGCCTCCCCAGGCCATCATGCCGCGCCCACCCCAGCAGGGGGGCACAGTTGTTGTTTCATCATCGCCATCGGTGCCACCCTGGGCAAAAACGGTCATCACACCCGCCACCAGAAGCAAAGCCAGCACCAATAGGACTGCCAGTGATTTGCGCATCTGTACATTCTCCTTTTTCGTCCATTGTCCCGCTCTCCACACCCTGAACTGACGCGGAGACCGGGACGATCTGCCATGCCAGCGTCCTCTATTATGCGAGGAGCGCTTGAAAAACCCGTGAAGCTTATATGACAATTTCATGAAGCTTGCATAAAGGGGCCGGGCAGGGCAACCTGCGTGCCCTGCCCGGCAGTGAGGGGAAATGCGGGGAAGTTAGCGGCCCATAAAGCCACCGGGCATCTGGCCCATACCGCCGGGGCCGCGCATCCCAAAACCGCCACCCATCCGGCCCATGCCGGGGTTGGCGCCCATCTGGAACCCGTGGAAGCGGCCATAGTCAGCGAACGGGCGATCGAACGCCGGCAGGGTGGTCGTGAAGTGCACCTCCAGGTTGGCCCGCAGCAGGGCGATCCGGGCATCCGCCTGAGCCTGGGTCAACGTCCCGGCTTCTACCGCCGCGGCCAGTTGCTCCGCCTCGGGGGCAACCACCGCATCGATCACGTCGCTCAGAGCCACATCCTGGGCCTCGGCGATCTCAGCCACGGTCTTGCCCGCCTGCAACTGCTCCTGCAGAGCATCCGTGTCCAGGCCGAGCGTCTCCGCGACGGTGCTCAGCGCCGCGCCAGCATAGACGCCGCGCCCGCCGGGAATCAGCCCGGCCATGCGGGCGACAGGATGCGCTGTGGAGAGCCAGGCTTCAAGCTCGGCCTTCTGCAGGGTCAGCCGTGCATCAGCCACTTCGCGGGTGATCGTGCCCGCCTCCACGGCGGCATCCAGCTGAGCCGCCTCATCCGCCGTCAGGGCGGCGATGATCTCGTCCAGGGCTACTCCCTGCGCCTCAGCGATCTCGGCCACCGTCTTGCCCGCCTGTAGTTCTTCCTGTAGGGCAGTCACATCGAGGTCAAGCGCCTCCGCGAGCGTCTCGAACGCCGTCATACCGTAACCGCCCCGTCCGCCCGGCCAGAAATCGCCGCCGCGCGGCCCCTGTGCGTAGACCGCTGCCACGCCCAGCACCAGGATCGCGGCCAGAGTCATGCCTGCCAGGATCATCTTACGCATTGTCTTCACTCCTTCCGTATCATCCAGTAAATCCACATGCTTCGCGCATGTGCCTGTATGATTGCAGCAGGCAATAAAGCTGCTGTATCGGAAGTGTGACGTTTCCGTGAAGGGTCGCTGAGTGTTCGCTGAGTGGCTCCGCGGTATACGGATGATGTTCAGCCCGCCAGCGGCAGGGTGAAATGGAAGGTGCTGCCCTTACCTGGCCCGGCGCTTTCCGCCCACAGCCGTCCCCCGTGCGCCTCGGCGATGTGACGGGCGATGGTCAGCCCGATGCCACTGCCGCCGCTGGCCCGCGCCCGCGATTTGTCCACCCGGTAGAAACGCTGGAAGATACGCTCCAGGTCTTCCGCTGCCAGGCCTACCCCTGTGTCGCTGACGGCAAAGTGCGCCATCGGCCCTTCCCGGCTGAGGCGCAGGGTCACCTGCCCGCCAGCAGGCGTGTACTGCAGCGCGTTGCCCAGCAGGTTGAGCAGCACCTGACGGGCGCGGTCGAAGTCGGCCTTCACCCGCAGCGGCGCTTCCGGCAGGATGACGGTCAGCGCCAGATCGCGATCCTCAAACTGTGGCCGCAGCCATTCCGCTGCGGAGGTGGCCAGTTCGCTGGCGTCATGGGGGCGGATATCCAGCATCAACTGGGAGGCTTCCGCGCGGGAAAGCTCCTGCAGATCATGGACCAGCCGCTGCAGGCGGTCAGCCTCCCGGTGCACCCGCTGGAACATCTCCGGCGTAGGCGGGATCACGCCGTCCTGCATGGCCTCCATGAAGCCCTGAATGCTGGCCAGCGGCGTCTTCAGTTCGTGGCTGACATCGGCGAGCAATTGCTGGCGCATGGCTTCCGTGCGGGCCAGCGCCTCGGCCATGGCGTTAAAGCTGCGCGTCAGTTCGCCCAGTTCATCGTCACCGAGGATGGGCAGCCGCTCCTCGTAGTGGCCGTTGGCGATATGGCGGCTGGCCGCGCCCAGCGCCTGGATGGACTGTACGATACGCTGGCTGAGGAACAGGCTGGCCCCGGCGGCAGCGATCACCGCCACCCCGCCGGACAGCAGCAGGGCACGGGTCACCGCCTGGCGGAAATTCGCGTTCAGGATATCCTCCAGGGCGTTCAGGTTGAGCATCAGCCCACCTGCCGCCCCCATGCGCATGCGGCCCTCCGGCATCATGCTGATCTCGCGCACACGCCCGGAGAAGTCAGCCGGAGCGACCAGGGCTGTTGCCACGGCCAGCGTCAGCAGAGCCAGGGCGATCACGGCCAGATAAGAGAGAAAGAACTTCCAGCGTAGACTCACAGCGGTTCGTCCTCAAACTTGTACCCGACACCGCGCACGGTGAGGATATGGCGCGGGTTAGCCGGGTCGGCCTCCAGCTTCTGGCGGATACGCCCGATGTGAACGTCCACCACACGCGGGTCGCCATAGAAATCGTAGCCCCACACCTGTTCCAGGAGCTTCTCCCGACTGAGCACCATCCCGGCGTAAGTGGCCAGCGTCCGCAGCAGCTTGAATTCCAGGGCGGTGAGGGGAATTTCCTCATCATCGCGCCAGACCTGGTAACGCTGGCTGTCGATCCGCACATGGCGGAAGGCCAGCACCGGCTCCTCGGCGGCGCTGCCCCGCCCCCGGCGCAGGATGGCTTTGACCCGCGCCGCCAGTTCCCGCGGGCTGAAGGGCTTGGTCAGGTAATCGTCCGCGCCGACGGTCAGGCCAATCACCCGATCGGTCTCTTCGGAGCGGGCGGTGAGCAGCATCACATACACATCGGACTCGCGGCGGATGGCCTGCAGGACATCCAGGCCGTCCATGCCGGGCAACATCACATCCAGCACAACCAGATCGGGATGGTAACGGCGGAAGGCTGCCAGCGCCTGCCCGCCATCGGCTGCCTCGTGAATGGTATGGCCTTCCGTTTCCAGATAGGCGCGGACCACCTGCCGGATGTTCGCCTCGTCATCGACAATCAGGATCGTCGCCATAACTTCCCTTCCCCTGCCCGGCAACAAGCCCCTCAGGAGGCGCTCAACAGCGTCCGGTTGACCTCCGCCGGGTCGGCGCCCAGCAGGATCGCGCCGACCTCGGCGGCATAGGCGGCGCTGGCCGGATCATCGGTCAACAGCGTGATCTGTTCCGGGCTGCCGACGCCCAGCCCCAGCGCCGCCGCGCGGGCGATCTTGGCCTGTTCAAAGATCGTACCCGCGCTGACCTCCGGCGTTGTACCGAAGTAGCGTAACAGGGCCACGCCTACCGCGTCAAGCGCCACCCGATCGGTCCCGGCCAGGATCACCTGCGAGTCCACCGTCGTGCCGCTGGCCGGCCCACCGGTGACGAAAGCCTGCACACCGTCCAGCACGATCAGGTCGGGTGTATACGCCAGGTTGATCTCGGCGATCATCTCCCGCATATGCCGGGAGCCATGCAGTTCGTTCATGTAATTGTGGCTCCCACCGGGTAGACGCGCCGCCACCAGGCCGACGCTGTTCTTGAGCGACAATGTGAAGTGCCCGCCGTAGCCATGCGTCTTGAGGCAGCAGGTCTGGACGACACCGTCCGCCTCCAGGGCCACCCGGACAAAGGGGAAGCCATCCGCCCAGTGGCTGTCTTCCGGGCGGATCATGGCCCAGTCTTCGGCACCCAGTTCGTCAAAGACCAGCGTGTCAAAACCCAGCTCCGCCGCCAGGTCAAAGACCCCCCGCGCCCGGAACACACGGCGTGTAGCGCCCATCCCGCTGCGGTCGCCAAGCGTGATCTGTGCTGCGCCGTGCTCGTTCAGCCAGCTCACCAGCGCGGCCAGGGTCTCCGGATGGGTGGAACCGGGCGTCGGGTCAGCGCTGTTGTAGTTGGCCTTCAAAAACAGGCGCTTACCCCGGACGGGATCAACGCCCAGCAGGTCCAGGGCGCGGCGGACACCCTCGGCGCGGTCGCGGGTGCGGATGAAGGCCACCGGGGCGGTGGATTCTGTGTCACGTGCCCGGCCTCGCGGGGTATCAGCTGGCGCCGCATGAGCCGCCGCCCCGCCGCCCGCCATCAGGCCCGCCGCCAGGACAGTCACCGCCCGGCAAAACGCTCTGCGATTCATGGGCAAGGCCTCTCCTCTCGATTCGATCACCTGCTGACCTGAGAATACCACAGGAAAACAGGCGGGGGCCGGTGGTGGCCCCCGCCTGATCTGATATCTGCCATTCGCGCGGACGATCAGCGCTGTTCGATCGGCGTGTACGTCAGGCCCATCTCGCCCACATACTGCGCCTTGGGACGCATCAGGCGGTTGTCGGCGGCCTGCTCCATGATGTGCGCCGTCCAGCCGACCACGCGGCTCATGGCAAACATGGTGGTCAGCATATCGACCGGGATGCCCACCACGTACAGGGCCAGGCCGCTGTAATAGTCCACATTGGGGTACAGATTGCGCTCCACGAAGTAGGGGTCGGAGCGGGCGATCTGCTCCAGATCATAGGCGATCTGGTAGATGTGGCCGTGGCCGGTCTTCTCCGCCAGGGTGCGGGCGTAGTCGCGCAGGATGCGGGCGCGGGGGTCTTCGGTCTTGTAGATACGGTGGCCGATGCCCATGATCCGGCGGCTACCCGCCCGCACCTGTTGGAACCACTCCTGCAGGGTCAGGCCGGAATCCTGAATTTCCAGGAACATCTTCATGGCCGCTTCAATCGCACCACCATGCAGAGGGCCTTTGAGCGAGCCAATGGCTGCCGTGACGGCGGAGTACATATCGCTGTTGGTGCTGGTGACCGCCCGCGAAGTGAACGTGCTGGCGTTCATCTCGTGGTCGGCCAGCAGGATCATGTAGCGATCGACGGCCTCAACGGCTGTTGGATCAGGGGTCTTGCCGGTGGCCATGTAAAGGAAGTTCTCGGCCAGCTTGACGTCGCCGCTCAGCGGGGCCAGTGGCTCCTGCCCGGTGCGGATGCGCATCCACGCGGCCAGGATGGTGGGGATGCGGGCGGTGATTGTCAGGGCCTTCTGCCGGTTGGCCTCCGGACTGTTGTCCTCGGCCAGGGGATCGTAGAGGCCGCTGGCACTGACCGCTGTGCGCAACACCGCCATCGGATGGGCTGTGCGGGGGTAAAGTTTCATCTGGTTCAGCAGGTCGGGCGGCAGGGCCATGCGGGCGTTGAGGTTCCTCTTCAGCTCGGCCAGCTCAGCCGCGGTGGGCAGGCGCAGGTTCCACAGCAGGTGAGCCACTTCCTCAAACGTGGCATGGGCCGCCAGGTCGGCGATGTCATAACCACAATAGGTCAGGCGCCCGGCCTGGCCGTCCACCTTGCTCAACCGGCTTTCCGCAACAATAATGCCTTCCAGGCCCTTGGCGAAGATTGGCGTGGCAGTCATGCAGCATTCTCCTTGCAAATACAAAAAAGCCCACAGGCACGCACTACTTTTGATGCAGATTGCGGTCAAATGTTACCCGAATTGTGGCCCAAAATCGAATTCCTGCCGGCCCTATCCCCCGGCGGCGCGCAGGGCCAGGAGCGCCAGCCCGACCGCCACCAGGATCGCCGTTGCCAGCCAGTCACGCCCGGTCATGACCAGTGTGCGCCGCTCGGTGCGCGGGCCGGTGTTCAGGGCGCGGACAGCCATCGCCATCGCCAGCTGGTCGCTCAGCCGCACGGAGGCGATTACCAGGGCCGTCAGGATGGGCACGAAGCTACGCGCCCGTGTCAGCAGCCCGCCGCGCGTCAGGTCGAGGCCGCGCGCTTCCTGGGCCTGTTTGATCGTGGTGTACAGGCCAGCGGCAACAGGGATGTAGCGCAGGGCCAGGGTGACGGTCAAACCGCTGGTATAGGGCAGGCCCAGCTGCACCAGCCCGCGTACCAGATCGTCGTGGCGGGTGGTGAACAGCGGCAACAAGGCCAACAGCGCCAGGACATTAGCCCGGATGGCGATGACCAGACCGGTAGCGATCCCACCCGTGGTCAGGCGGATCGGGCCGAGGGCGAACAATTCCCGCCCGGCGATCACAAACCACGGCTGGATGAGCAGGATCAGGATCGTCAATGGCAGCAGGCCGCGCAGCACCCAGCGGATGCGCGCCGCCGGAACACGCCCCAGCCGCAGGATGGCGATCATCGCGCCCAGGAAGACCAGCAAAGCTGGTGGCCCCTGCAGCAGGAAAGCCGCCGCCGTCCCCACCACCGCACCCAGCAGTTTGACGCGCGGATCCAGGTCGTGCAGCCAGGATGTCGTCGGGACGTACAGATCAACCGAAAGACTCATGACTCTCCTACCGGACGATCCGGGCCGTGCGCCGTCGGGGCCGTCAACGCCTCCAGCAGATCGCGGATGCGCAGGGCCGGCTGCGGCAGATCAAGCGCATAGCCCAGTGCCACGCTGAAATGGGCGGTCAATCCGGCGGCGGCCAGCGTCTCCGGATGGGCAAAGACCTCCCCCGGTGGGCCATCAGCCACCAGCCTGCCGCGGTGCATGACCAGCACGCGACGGGCCTTGCCTGCCAGGCGGAGCTGGTGCGTGACCAGCAGGGAAGTGCCGCCCGCTGCCAGATGAGCCTGCAACCAGGCGATCACCCGCCGCCGCCACAATCCATCCAGACCCACGAGCGGCTCATCCAGGGCCAGGATCGGTGTGCGCAGGGCGGCAATGCTGGCCAGCGCGATCAACCGCCGCTGGCTGAAGCTCATCACCGCCGGCGGGTAATCCGCCAGAGAGGAGAGGCCGAACTGAGCCAGCGTCTCGGCGACGCGCGCTTCCAGGGCCGCCCCGCGCAGACCCTGGTTGCGCGGTCCGAAAGCGATCTCCTCGCGTACCGTCGGGCTGAAGAGCTGGTGCTCCGGCTTCTGGAAGGCAAAGCCCACCTGGCGGGCCAGCATCGCCACGCTGACCTCGCGCGTGTCGATGCCCTTGATCCGCACGCTGCCCCGCTGGGGATGCAGCAGGCCGATCAGGTGGCGCAGAAGGGTGGTCTTGCCGCTGCCGTTGACGCCAATGATGGCCACCGACTCGCCGGCAGGGATGCTCAGGCTGATATCGCGCAGGACGGGCGGGCCATCGGGGTAGGCGAAGGTCACCCTGTCAAATTCGACTGCCGGAGGGGTTGGCGCGGACACTGTAGCTTCCTTCCCACAGAATCGCCGCCCCAGTGTAGCGCAAAATCGCCGTTCGCACAGGCGCACTCGCGCTCACGCAGGGCGGCATAGCAGGAAGAGCGCAGGGCAAAACGCTCCTCCCGCCAGCTACCTTCTTTCACCTGTCGCTCCCTATCGTCCCCGGTAGGGTATAATCCCGGCGCTTGAGCCACATGCTGCCCGCCTGCGAGGTGTCTTTATGCGCCGTCGTGCGCCCGACCTGCTGATCATCCTGTTGTTGCTGCTGCTGCCGCTGATCTACTACGCGCCGGTCACGCTGGGCGACCGCACCCTGCTCCCCGCCGACAACCTGTACCAGTGGCAGCCGTTCCGCGCCTATCGGGAAGTTGTCCGTGCTCCGGAAGTGCCACACAACGCCCTGCTTTCCGACCTGATTCTGGAGAACTATGTCTGGAAGCAGTTCATCCGGGAGAGCATCGCTAACCGCGAATTACCGCTGTGGAACCCGCACCTGTTCGCCGGCGTGCCCTTCCTGGCGGCGGGGCAGCACAGTGCGCTTTACCCGCTCAGCCTGCTGCATTACGTCCTGCCACTGCAGTCGTCCTACGGCTGGTATGCCGTGATCCAGATCTGGATCGCCGGACTGACCATGCTGGCGCTGGCGCGAGGGTTGGGACAGGGGCGGATCGGGGCGACAGTGGCCGCGGTAAGCTGGCAATTGAGCGGCTTCTTCCTGATCAGCACGGTCTTCCCCATGATCCAGAGCGCAGCGGCCTGGCTTCCTCTGCTGATCCTGCTGATCGAGTACGTGATCCGGAGCCAGCCGCTGTTCAACCGCCCGGCCACACTGCCCTGGGCGGCGGCAGGAGCCATCACCCTGGCGCTGGTTATCTATGCCGGGCACGTTGAGATCACCTATTACACCCTGCTGGTGATGGCTTTTTATGCGGCCTGGCGGCTGCTGGCCGGATGGTGGGCGATGCGGCGGGAAGTGGGCGCGGGGGGCTGGTTGCTGCGGCGCGGAGTCTGGCTGGCGGCCATGGTTGGCGGTGGTCTGCTGCTCGGCGCAGCGCAGATCGTCCCCCTGGTCGAACTGGTCAGCCAGAACTTCCGGGCAGGCTCGGCCACCCTGGAGCAAATTCTGGGCTGGGCCTATCCCAAACGGCGGCTGCTGGCCTTCCTGATGCCCAACTTCTTCGGCAACCCCTCTCACCATGCCTATTTCGACGTGTTCAGCCGCCAGATGGTCCCGGCCAGCGTCAATGCCCTGGGTCAGCCAATCACGATCATCGACTGGGGGATCAAGAACTACGTCGAAGGCGGGGCGTACCTGGGCATCCTGCCGCTGGCGCTGGCGGCTTACGCGCTGGTCAGTGCATGGCGGCGAGGAGCGGCCCGCGACCTGCCCGCCGGGCGGCCCTACCGGGCGATTTTCGCCGGGCTGGGCACAATCGCCCTGACCTTTGTCTTCGGCCTGCCGACCTACGCTGTGCTGTACTACCTGTTGCCGGGCATCAACCAGCTGCACAGCCCCTTCCGCTGGGTGTTCCCGCTGACTCTGGCCGTCGCCATCCTGGCCGGGTTCGGCGCGGATGCCCTGGCACGGCGGGCCGCCGATCGCCTGGCACGCGGATTCGGGTGGGGGCTGATCGGCGCGGGCGGGTTGACCCTGCTGGCACTGGCGGGCAGCTATATCTTCTATCCGCAGCTTGAGCCGTTGATCGACCGGGCATTGCGCTCCCTGGCACTGGCGGAAAGCGCCTTCGCCGATGCGCGGATGTTCTACAGCTACCAGTTCACCAATGTGCTGGTGCTGGGCGTCTTCCTGCTGCTGGCCGGGGCGGTGTTTCTGCTGAGCCAGCGGGCGTGGGCGCTGCCGCCGCGTCCGGGACGGCTGCCGCTCTGGGCGGCTCTGGCGGTAACCGTCGTCGCCCTCGATCTGCTGATTGCCTCGGCAGGCTTTAATCCGGCGGCGGATCCCGCCCTGCTGGACTTCACGCCGCCTGCCTTCGAATGGCTGCAGGGCAAGTATGCGGAGCATGGGCCGTTCCGGATCACCACGCTGGACGCGCCGGGGGCCAACACGGCCAACGCCAACATCCCCTGGATGTTCGGGCTGGAGGACGTGCGCGGCTACGACAGCATCATCCCCCGCCAGTACACGGACTATATGCGCCTGATCTCGCCGCAATTCCAGCTGGACTACAACCGCGTCGCACCACTGACAACCGATTACCTCCCCGCGCTTGGCTCATCGCTGCTGGATGCACTCAACGTGCGCTACATCATGACCGAGGGCACGATCGAGAACCCGATCTACCGCCTGGCTTACGAAGACGAGGCCGTGCGCATCTACGAGAACACACACGTTCTGCCCCGCGCCTACTCCCTGCCCCTGCGGGCGACACTGACGTACGACAGCCCGGCAGGTTTTGAGCAACTGCTGGCCACGCCGGGCGTCGACCCACACCATGTCGTGCTGCACTACGATCCAACCCGGCCCACCTCGGCTGAAGGTGCACTGCTGGACGCCGATCCTGTCCCGCAAACAATCACCCTTTACCGGGGTCTGACCGTGATGATCGATGTGACGGTCAGCGAGCCGTCATGGCTGGTACTGGCGGACAGCTACTTTGAGGGCTGGCGGGCGTTCGTCCGCCCTACCGGAGCGGGTGAGGACGATGAGCAGGAGTTGCCGGTAGCGCTGGTCAACGGCAACTTCCGCGCCGTGCCGATCGACCCGGCGGCGCTGGCAGAACGCTACGCGGACGCTGCCGCGTCCGGCGCGGTGACGCTCTCCGATACCTGGACGGTGCGCTTCCGTTACAGCCCGGCCTCATTCCAGATCGGCGCATTTCTCAGCTTCATCACCGCAGCGGCGATCGCCTTCGCTGCAGGGGTCTGGCTGTGGCGCACGTTTTACCGGAGCAGCGACGAGGAAGCCGGTACGGTGCAGCGCCTGGCCAAGAACAGCGCCGTGCCCATCGTGATGAACCTGTTCAACAAGGGCATCGACTTCGCCTTTGCCTTCATCATGCTGCGCGTGCTGGGACCGGAAAACGCGGGCGTCTACTACTATGCGGTGGTCGTCTTTGGCTGGTTCGACATCCTGACCAACTTCGGCCTGAATACCTTCCTGACGCGGGAAGTCGCCCGCCGCCGCGATCAGGCGGGCCGCTACCTGCTCAACACCAGCCTGCTGCGGATCGGGCTGGCCATCCTGGGCGTGCCGCTGCTGATCGGATTCCTGGCTATCCGCCAGACGACGGTCACGCCGCCGCTGACACCGGTCGCCATCGGCGCGATTGTCCTGCTGTACATCGGCCTGCTGCCCAACAGCCTGAGCACCGGCCTGAGCGCGCTGTTCTATGCCTTTGAGAAGGCCGAATATCCGGCGGCCATCGCCACGGTCAGCACGTTCTCCAAAGCCGTGCTGGGCCTGCTGGCGCTGCTGGCCGGCTGGGGCGTGCTGGGTCTGGCGGGGGTGAGCATTGCCACCAACCTGATCACGCTGGGACTGATGCTGGGGCTGGCCCGCCCGCTGATCGGGCCGCGCCGGGCCGCGGCCAGGTTGCCGGTCGGGCGCGGCCTGATCCGCCACATGCTCGGCGAGTCCTGGCCGCTGATGATCAACCATCTGCTGGCGACCATCTTCTACAAGATCGACGTGATCCTGATGGAGGCAATCAACGGGGCGACCGTCGTCGGCTGGTACAGCACCGCCTACAAGTGGCTGGACGCCCTGCAGGTCATCCCGGCCTTCCTGTCGGCGGCGCTGCTGCCGGTCATGAGCCGCCAGGCGCAGGAAGACCCGCCCGCCCTGGTGCGCAGCTACCGGCTGGCGGTTAAGCTGCTGGTGCTGGTCGCCCTGCCGGTGGCGGTGGCCACGACCTTCCTGGCGGGCGCGCTGGTGCTCTTCCTGGGTGGATCGGAATACCTGCCGGATGGCGCGGTAGCGCTGCAGATCATGGTCTGGAGCATCCCGCTGGGCTGGATTAACAGCGTGACTCAGTATGTGCTGATCGCGCTCGACCGGCAGCGCCTGTTGATGCGCGCCTTCGCTGTGGCCGTGGTGGTCAACATCACCGCCAATCTGATCCTGCTGCCGATCTACAGCTACCGCGCGGCTGCCATGATCCACATCATCAGCGAAGGGTTGCTGCTGGCCCTGTTCCTGCGGATGCTGGCTCCGGCGCTACAGGAGCGCATCCCCGGCAGGGCGGACAGGCGAGCGGTGGCCCTGCACTGGCTGCTGTGGCGGCCAGCCCTGGCGGCAGGGCTGATGCTCGGCGCGATGGCCCTGTTATGGGGGGTAAACGGCTTGCTGGCGCTGGCAGCAGGAATGGGGATTTACGCGGGCACGTTGATCCTGCTGCCGCCCTTTGACGCCGGGGAACGGGCGCAGCTGCGTCCCCTGCTGCCGGGACAACGGGTCAGGCCCGCGCCGGCAACCGAAACCGGCGGCCAGTGAGGGAAGGCTTGCCTGTAGCGTTCAGTTAACGCCGAGAACCTTGAAGGTGAATTTGTCCGCGTGGCGCACGGTGGTGATCTTCAGCCCCAGGCGTGGATCGCGCAGTAGCTGGCGGACAAACGGATTGCCCATCACCCGCATGGTGACCTGCTGATCGCCGCGCACCAGCGTCACCCGGTAGACATTGGTGTAACGCGCCTCACCAAACCAGTGGGTTTCCGCCAGGACTTCTTCCCCTAATCCCCAACCCTCCTGCAGGCAGCGGGCAAGCTGATCGCCGCTGGCGTAACGCTGGGAAGGTGACCAGTAACGGAACTGGCTGGGATCGGCGCTGGTGTATTCGTAATTGGATAGCACATTTCTGACCTGCATCTTTCCACTCCTTTGCAACACTAAATCGCGGACAAATGGAGCAGGCATCGGGCCTGCCATCCAACCGACAATAAGTTATAAAGCCGACCTATTAAGGCCAGTTAAAGGCTATCCTAAGATTTGTTAAAAGGCCTGCCAGAATCCCCTTCCTGTCGTGCCTGTCGTGTAACTCCTGTTGCTGTCCTCTACCACACCGAATCCTGATGCAGGGCCAGGTGGCAGGATCCGCCGATCCTTCTCCCGCCGTCTGGCATGAGACTGAGATCGCTCACGCGCTTAAGTCACCTCCTGTTCCAGGGCCGGTTCTCTCTCCGGTAAGGCGACCCCAAGCTCCTTCAGACGCTTCTGGAGGTACGTCCCGTCCATGTCCTCCACTTCCAGCAATTCCCGGGCGAGTACCTCCAGCGCGTGACGGTTCTCTTCCAGAAGGCGGACGGCGCGGTTGTAGTTTTCGTCCACAATGCGCCGGACCTCCTCATCGACCATTCGCTGCACCTCAGGGCCGGTCAGAACCTGCTCGCCAAAGCCAGGCAGGAATGCACCCCCTTCCCGCCTGACCACGGCATAGGGGCCGATCTGTTTGCTCATGCCGAACTCGGAGACCATCCGCCGGGCAAGATCGGAGACCCGCTGCAGGTCATCGGCGGCGCCGGTGGAGACCTCGCCCAAAACGACGAATTCCGCCGCACGACCGCCAAGCAACACAGCCAGGCGGTCATGCAGCTCGGCTTCGCTCAGCAGGTAGCGATCTTCAGCGGGCAACTGCATCGTAACGCCCAGCGCCGCAACGCCTCTCGGCACGATCGATACCCGGTGCACGGGGTCAGCATTGGGAAGCAGACTCGCCACCAGCGCATGACCCATCTCATGGTAGGCCACAACACGCCGTTCACGCTCGCTCAGGGCGCGGTTCTGGCGCTCCAATCCCATCATCACCCGGTCGGCGGCGTTCTCGAAATCCACCATCTGGACCCTGTCGGCGCCTCGCCGCGCGGCCAGCAGAGCCGCCTCATTGACCAGGTTCTCCAGTTCAGCGCCAGCAAAGCCGGGGGTGCGGGCGGCAATCACATCCAGGTCCACATTTTCGTCCAGGACAATGTTTCGGGTATGCACTTCCAGGATGGCGCGCCGCCCTTTACGGTCGGGCTTGTCGACCACGATCTGGCGGTCAAAGCGCCCCGGACGCAACAGGGCAGGGTCAAGCACTTCGGGCCGGTTGGTGGCCCCCATGATGATTACACCGGCGCGGCTGTCAAAGCCATCCATCTCCGAGAGAAGCTGGTTGAGGGTTTGTTCGCGTTCCTCATGGGTGACAGGGGATTGGTGCCCGCCCCGCGAGCGACCAATGGCGTCGATCTCGTCAATAAAGATGATGCAGGGGGCCTTTTCACGGGCCTGCTTGAACAGATCGCGCACGCGGGCCGCGCCAACCCCGACAAATATCTCAATGAAATCGGAGCCGGTCAGACTGAAGAAGGGAACGCGGGCCTCCCCGGCGACAGCCCTCGCCAGGAGCGTCTTGCCTGTACCGGGCGGGCCAACGAGCAACACACCTTTGGGCACCCGCCCACCAAGGCGCTGGTAGCGTTCCGGCGACTTGAGGAAGTCCACGATTTCACGCAGTTCGGCGACAGCTTCATCCGCACCAGCCACCTGATCGAAGGTGACATCCACACTGCCCTGATCCCAGACACGAGCGCGATTGTTGCCAAACATCAGCGCCTGGTGCTGCCCTGGCAGGCGCGTGATCAGGAAGCGCCAGGCCAGCACCAGCACAACGACAGGCGCGATCCAGGAGAGCAGAGTCATCAGAAAACCAGGTTCTTCCGGTTGCAGCCCGGCAAACTCCACCCCGGCAGCCTCCAGGCGCTCCAGCAGTTGCGAATCGTCCACATTGGGCAGACGTTGTACGGTGAAGATCTGCTCCTCTCCGCCGACGGTGGCAAACCACAGGATGTCTTTGTCGCGGATGAGCACGCTCTTCACCTCGCCCCTCTCCAGCGCAGTGAGGAATTCACTGTAGAGCCTGGTGGCTGGTTCAAGCGGGGGGAACATCAGCCATTGCACACCCAGCCAGATGCCTATCGAGATAACAACGTAAATGAATGAGAAGATCCACTGGCGTCTTCTGTTTTCACGTTGCAGTTTTTCCGCCTGTTGTTTCTCTTTCATCGTCTGTCCCCGCCAAATCCGCTGCTTCGAAGAAGCACAATGATCTGCCGGTGTTCCACTCGCTGGATGGTTCTGATTGTGGGTTCGCTCTGAACACTCCTGCCGCAGGCACTGGCCCAGGTTGCAGACAAACACCTTATACAAAGTATACAAGAATCTGGCAGGGAAGATAAACCCGACGAAGCCAGCGGGAAAACGCAACCGATCTGAGCGCCAATAAACGGGCGGCCCCGGATCGTGGTCATCCAGGGCCGCCCGGCGCGTCTTCAGGGAGTGCCCGGCTAGAAGCCGACGTAAAGTAGCGGATCGGTGGGGATATCGTTGTAACGAATCTCAAAGTGCAGGTGCGGGCCGCTGGAATTACCGGTGCTGCCCACCCCGCCGATCACCCCGCCAGCGGGAACCATCTGCCCGCAGCCAACATCGATGCGACTCAGATGGCCATAGAATGTGGTGAAGGGGCCATGCGCCAGGACGACCAGATAGCCGTAGCCCCAGTCATTCCAGCCGCGGTAGATCACTCGCCCCGGCGAAGCGGCATAGACCGGCGTGCCCGGCGAAGCGGAGAGATCGACGCCGGTGTGGAAAGCGGTGAAGCCACGCACCCACGCATAAGAGGATAGCGGACGGGAGAAGTAACCCGTGCCGCCCGGATTCGGCTGGCGACCGCAACTACCCGGCTGCCCCGGCGCAAAGGAGATATACCCGGCCTCGCTGGAACCACCGCCTCCCCCGCCGGAACGCTCCACCACCGGGTTGTATGTCCAGTCGTTGTAAGTGCTCGTCCCGCCGGGGACGACCACATACGTTCCGCTGCGGACGATCGTATCCGGCGTGGCCCCGAACAGGTTGTTGTATTCCGAGTTGATGATGTCGTACGGATCGACGTTGTACTTATCGGCGATAGCCTGGATGGTTTCATCGACCAGAGCGCGGTGGTAAACACCATCAACGGGCAAAATATAGAGCTGGTTGCCGGGCCGCAGGGCAAAGACGACGTTGCGGTCGTTCGACCAGGCAATGGTGTCTTTCTCCAGGCCGTACCGTTCGGCGATATCGGTGATGGTATCGCCTTCCTGAATGGTGTAGGTGATCACCTCGGCGCGGGGGCGTTCCGGCACGATGGTGAAGGGGCTGTCCCGGCGCTCCAGCGGCTCGGCAGCGGCACCGCGATCAACTGGCGGGCGGGAGAGCAGGGCTGCGATCTGCTCCGGGCCAAGCGTCGGCTCAGCGGCCAGCAAAGGGCCACCCTGGGGCGCAACGGGGGTCATGGCGTCGGTCGGTGTGGCCGTGATCGCCTGCGCGGGCAGGGCCGGGGTGACCGTGACCGTGCCACGCAGGAGCGGCAGGCCGACGATCAGGCCGGCGGTGATGGTCAGCGCGGCGGCCAGCAGGATCATGGCCAGGCCGAGCGCCCGCCGCCACACGGGCAACGCATCCGCTTCTTCTGCAATCTCCACCGCCCGCATGACCTGCGACGGGCTGGTGTCCGCCAGCGGATCGACAGGGGGTTCATCCTCCAGGCGCACCGGCGGCAGGCTGCCCGGTGGTGTCTTCTCAGGCTCCTCCGGCGTGTATTCAGGCTCGTCGGGGGCAGGTTCGTTAGCAGCAGTTGACCAGGTCATCTGTCCCTACCATCCTCACACAGTCTCTACAGGCCCCCCTGAATGCGTCCGGTAGCATAACACAAACCCTCCGGCAGGCCAAACGCCGGAGGGTTCAAAAGGCGGAGAGGGCGGGATTCGAACCCGCGAGGGGGTTAACCCTACTCGCGTTCCAGGCGAGCGCATTAGGCCATCTATGCTACCTCTCCGAACAAAGCCTATCGCCGGGCCGCAGCCCGGATATGTATTGCGATTATAGCAAATCCCTGCGGCGTTTCCAGAGCGGATTCACCCCCCGCGCAGGGCGATCAGGGTGGCCAGCAACGCGCCAAGATGCTCGAAGACATGATCGGGCTGGAAAGGACTGCCGGGCAGATCGTCGGCCCGCGTCTCCCCGCTGAGCACCAGCGCGGTCTGGATCGGCGCGGCACGGCCCATGGCGATATCGGTGTACAGCCGGTCGCCAACCATACACAGCGCTTCCAGCGGCAATCCCAACCGCGCGGCAGCCATATCTAGGATGTGGCGGTTGGGCTTGCCGATGACCACCTCCGGACGGCGGCCTGTGGATGCTTCCACAAAGGCGATGATCGCACCGATGTCCGGGATGACGCCGCCAGCAACCGGGCAGTTGAAGTCGGGGTGAGTGGCGATATAGGGCAGGCCGGAGCGCACCAGATCGCACAGACGCGTCAGACGGGCGTAGTCAATGGTGGTGTCGAAGCCCAGCAACACGCAGTCCGGCGAACGCATGTCGGAGTCGAAGCCAAAAGCGTGGAATTCCTCAACCAGCTCCGGCGTGCCGAAGATGGCCGGGCGGATGTAGGGTGTCTGCGTCCGCAGGTACTGGGCCGCTGCCGAGCCGGAAGTCAGGATGCCTTCCGGAGGGATGTTCAGCCCCAGCCCGGCCAGTTTGCGGACATACGCTGCGCTGCTGCGCGAGGAATTATTGGTCAGCAACAGGACGGGCAGCCCTTCCCGCGCTGTGTAGGCCAGGAACTCCGCTGCGCCGGGTAGCAGGCGGTCGCTCAGATAGAGCGTGCCGTCCATGTCCAGCAGAAAGCCGCGCACAGCAGCCAGCGTACGAGCAGTCCCACTCACCATGCGTCTCCTCACCGGTCAGACAACCGCCCGCGGGCGGGGCCAGTCATGGCCAGAGAGCATACAGCGCCCGCTCCCTTTACGCCATGCCGGAGATAGTTCCTGCCATAGCCCGCCCTGTTGCCGTATTTTTGCTTTTCACCACACCCCGAAATTGTTTTCATTTCGCCCCAGATCGACTACACTACAGTATGTCAGGGTTGGTCAGGGTGGCCGACTGGTTCCGGAAGGGAGCCAGCCGGCAGGCCGGGCACGTCGGCGGGTGCCCCGACCAGACCATTGTCAATGCGGCGGCGCTGTGCTATACTACGATGCACCAACGGGCGCGTGGCTCAGTCGGTTAGAGCGCACGGTTCACATCCGTGAGGTCAGGGGTTCGAGTCCCTTCGCGCCCACAGCAAAGCACAAAGCCCGTGTAGCCGCGTGAACGCCGTTCCGCGGCTTTTGTTTGTAGTGAGGGACACGTTCCTTGATGACACGCACCACGCTGTCCCGCCTGGATCGCTCCCTGTTTGTGTTGCGCTGGCTGCTGGTGGTCGGGGTCATTGTCCTGGCGTTATGGATGCCGACCGCTGACCCATCCCATGGGGTGGTTTTACGTGGGCGCCTGCTTGTGGCGGCAGTGGTTGGCGCGTTGCTGGCTCTGGCCAATGCCGGGCTGCTACTCTGGTCGACCTCGGACAGCCCGCTTCCTGGGCTGGTCAGCGTAGCGCTGGATACCATCTACACGCTGCTGCTGTTCTGGGCGTCTAACGGCCTGACGCCAGTCCTGCTGGGAGCAGGCACGCTGCCGATCGTGGTTGGCGCCCTGCGCGTCGGCAGTTATCACAGCATTGTTGCGGCAGTCACCCTGGCAACAACGGCTCCCCTGCTTTACCGCTTTGCCATCGCTCCGGAAGGCGGCGATCTGGGGCCGGTGCTGCTGGCCAGTGGCGTCCTGCTGCTGATCACTGCCTACATCAGCCTGCCGGTCAGCAGCGCATCCCTGGGCTGGATCGGGCACCAGGCGGTTCTCAAAGCGCGAGAAGAGGAATCGACACGCCTGCGGGCGGCGCGGGAACAGATGCGCGCCATCTATGAGATGGCCTCTACCCTGAGCGCCACGCTCAATTACCAGGCCGTGCTGGACGCGGCGCTGGATGTCGGCGTGCTGGGCCTCCACGAAATCGGCCCCAACGCCCGCCTGATCAGCGCGGTGCTGCTTTACGACAAAGACTCCGGACAGCTTAAGGTCGCCAACGCCCGCCGCCTGACCCACGCCGATATGAAGAAACAGGTGCCCGGTCGGCAGGGCGCCCTGGGACTGGCCCTCAAGCAGGCGGAGCCAGTTTTCATCAGTGACGCCCGCCGTGACCCGGAACTGCGCTATTTTGTCGCTTTCCAGGATGCGCGTAGCATCCTGTGTGTGCCCCTGCGGGCAGGCTTTGACAACTACGGCGTGCTGGTTTTTGGCAGCAGCGTGCCCAACGCCTTCAGCGAAGATCATGTCGAGTTGCTCTCCGCCATTGCCAGTCAGGCCACCATCGCCCTGCAGAACGCCACGCTCTACCAGAATCTGCTGGAAGAGAAAGAGCGGATCATCGAGGTCGAAGAAGACGCCCGCAAGCAACTCAGCCGTGAGTTGCACGACGGCCCCACCCAGTCTGTTGCGGCTATCGCCATGCGCATTAATTACATCCGCCGCCTGCTGGAGCGCGACCCGGATCAGGCGCCGGCGGAACTGGCCAAAGTGGAGGAGCTGGCCCGCAAGACCTCCAAAGAAATCCGCCACATGCTCTTTACCCTGCGCCCGCTGATTCTGGAAACCCAGGGGTTGCTCCCGGCGCTCAAAGAACTGGCCACCAAGATGCGGGAGACCCACGATCAGAACGTGATCCTGCAGATTCAGGAGAATGTTGACCGTTACATCTCCGCCCGCGATCAGACAGTGATCTTCAACATCGTGGAGGAAGCGGTCAATAACGCGCGCAAACACGCCGAAGCCGAGCACATCTGGGTGCGGCTGGCCCGCAAAGATCGGTACCTGGTGCTGGAAGTGGAGGACGACGGCGTTGGCTTTAACGTGGGCGCGGTAGACGCCAACTATGACCAGCGCGGCAGCCTGGGGATGCTCAGCCTGCGCGAGCGGGCCGAACTGCTGGACGGCACCCTGCGCATCGAAAGCGCCGAAGGGGAGGGCACCCGCATCACCCTGATTGTCGAGATCGAGCCGGAAGTGCTCGCTGCCGAATCATCCGGCGCGGAGAAGGCCGCCTCATCCCCCACCCGGCCAGGCATCACCACAGCGCTCAATGCGGCAAGCAGCGGCAATGCGCCTCCCCCCGGCCAGCATGATCGCTAACGCTGGCGGCCTCCCTGACCCGGCAGAGCAGCAAGCGACTCGGCAGCCAACCTGACGGCATATCCTTCCGGCGGGCGGGGAATGCTCACCCAGAAAGGTCGGGCCAGGCGGTAGGGACAGTCCCCGCTCACCCCCCAGACCACGTGCAGGGTCACTGTTTGCGTTGCCTCGTCAACGGCCAGCGCGGTCGGGTGAGTGTAGGCCCGGCAGCCGGTGCCCACATTCACCGCACCGACCAGGATACGCCCCTGCGTGAAGTCGAACGGGTGGCGAGTCACCGGGAAGCGGCACAGGCCGCTCTCGTCCACCTCGTTGTAAAAGGCGATATGAGCGAAGGCGCTGTCAATCACGTACACGCGATTGACCTGCTCAACCCAGTAGTCAAAACACACGCCGTCAAAGAGATCGCGCACGTCCTCATAAGGCGGCGGGTAAGGGCCGGGCGTAGCGGGCACCGTCGCCTCCGCCGGCGACACGCCGACGGGCAACGGCATCGTGCAACCAGCCAGTAGCAGGCCGGTCGCCAGAAACATCCTCATCCAGCGCTCTGTGCTCATCCGCTCAAACCCCTCGCCAGCCGTTCCCGCCCCGCCGCCGGGAATTGTAGCACAGGCGCGCGCCCGGATATACGGCCCGGCCACCCACCACAGGATAGCAGCACCGTGTAAAAAACCCGTGAATTCCGACGAATCACTGGCCTGTTAATAGCACATCTTATATAATCAATAACACAGGGTCTTACCCACACCGACGGGCGGGAACGGGGAACATGGTCGACAGGCTTGAAGGCTCCCTCATTGGCCGTTACAAGCTGATCAAGGAGATCGGCCGGGGCGGGACGTCGGTGGTCTACCTGGCCGAGCAACAGGACGACATCCGCCGCACGGTTGCGGTGAAAGTGATGCGCGTCGACCCCATTGAAAGCCCGGAATACGTCCAGCGCTTCAAGCGTGAGGCGCGCACCATCGCCCGCCTGGAACACCTCCACATCCTCAAACTGTACGACTACGGATCTCTGGATAACGATCACCTGTTGTACCTGGTGACGCCGCTGATGACCGGCAATCTCAAAGATCGCCTGCTGAGTCACGGCGTGTTTTCCCTGGCGGAAGTGATCACCCTGCTGGACAAAATCGGTGCGGCCCTGCACTTCGCTCACGAGAAGGGCGTCATCCACCGCGATATCAACCCGCGCAACATCCTGCTGGATGAGAACGACGAGCCATACCTCTCAGATTTTGGGCTGGCTCGCTCCGACGAAGGCCAGCAGATCACCAAGTACGGGACAATGGCCGGGACACGGGCCTACATGCCGCCAGAACAGTGGGTAGGCGAAGAACTGGATCGCCGCTGCGACATCTATTCGCTGGGCGTCACCCTCTTCGAGTTACTCAGCGGTGAACTGCCGTTCAAGGCCGATACCCCGCGCGAACTGGCCCTCCAGCATTTGCAGCAACCGCCGCCCAGCCTCTCGGCCCTGGCTCCCCACGTGCCGCGGGCCGTTGAGGCGGTGATCTTCAAGGCGATGGAAAAGCAGCCCGCCCATCGTTATGCGACCGTCGAGGAGATGATCGCCGCCTTCAAAGTGGCCGCCCGCAGCAAGCCTGAGCCAGCGGCCATCGTTCAGCCACCGCCATCGAAGGCGGAGAATCAGCAGGTTGAAGATTCCACCCTGACCTATATCCCTCCTGCCAGGAGCGACGCTACCGAACCAGATACCAGCGAGCGGGAGGAGATCGCTTTCACCTTTGACCTGCCGCGCACATCCTTCAGCACCGCCCGCTTCCTGGCGGCGGTCACCGGCACACTGATCGCGGATTACCCCGATCTGTCCATCGAAATCCTCTCGGTGCGCGAGAGCAGCACGATCCTGACGCTGGCCATGCCTGCGCCGGCTGCTGCCACGCTCTTTGCCCGTGTGCGGGAGAAACCTGATCTATTTGCCGAGTTCCGACTCGTCCAGGTGGTATTCCGCGGGGAGATCGTCACCCGCACGGTTACGCCGGTCGCCCGCGCCCGGGAACGGGCTTCATGGCGGGGCAGTGTGACGGTATTCCTCCTGGCAGGTGTGGCATTGCTCGTCCTGCTGGGCATTCCGGTTGTCCTGGGATCGGGCGGGGCGGCGACAGCATCGCCGACAGTGTCGCCGACCGACATCACGCCTGCCGTTATGGCTCCCACCGATACCCTGTTGCCAGCAACGAATACGTCCACGGCAACCACAACACCTACTGAAACCGCCACGCCCACCCCGACCGATACGGTGACGGACACGCCCACAACCATACCAACATCTACCGAACCGCCAACCGCGACCCTTACCGCCACCAACCCGCCGACAGCCACCGCAACAGCGACCGCCTCAGCAACGACCGCCCCTACTGCCACGCCGGAACCTTCGCCGATCCCGACTCCGGACCTCACCCTGCTGCGAACTCTGCGCTCCGGCCTGACCACGCTCATGAATCAGGGACAGATGCTGTCCAACATGCTGCTGGCAATGATTCCGGCACCAGCAGGGCCGTTCAGCGTTGAACTGACTCGCTCCCTGAGCATGCCAACCGCCACCCCGCCGCGCCTGTCGGCCAGCAGTCCAACTCCGACACCCAGCCGGACGAGCACAGCGACTCCGAGCCGCAGCGGCGGCGGGCCAACGCTGCCACCGCCGGCGACGCCACGCCCGCCGGCGACCTCGCTGCCGACAGCGACGCCTACCCCGCCGCCCACGGACACCCCTGTGCCACCGCCCACGGACACCCCTGTGCCACTGCCCACGGACACCCCTGTGCCGCCGCCCACGGACACTCCTGTGCCGCCACCGCCAAGCACACCGACAGATGTCCCCAAGGCAGTCTGCGGCAATGGGGTATGCGAGCCGGGCGAGAACAAGAACAAGTGCCCGGAGGATTGCCCCGGCTAGGCTTCTGCCAGTGAGGAAATCGCCGCTGCCTGCTGTATTGTTTGATGGCGGGCAGCACCGGGATCATACGACTGTCCTGCTGAAAGCGGTCAGGCTGTCCTGATTGTGGTCATCCCCCGGCCCTTCCTCCAGCGTTACGGGCGGTTGACAAGCAAAACTGGATAGGTGACAATCGTTTTGCCTGACACAAATGTGCCTGATGACTGCCGGCGGCCAGCGGCAAAACCGCCGGTTATCGGTAATGCCGGTTGAAGGAGAGCGTGCCATGATCAAGGAAGTGCAACATGATGCTGAGCAACGCATGAAATCGGCCCTTGCCGTCCTGGAGGAGGATCTGGCCGGGTTGCGGACCGGGCGCGCCAGCGCTGCTCTGGTCGAAAAGATCATGGTCAACTACTACGACATCCCCACGCCACTCTACCAGCTGGCCGGTATCTCCATTCCTGAACCCCAGCAGATCGCCATCCGGCCTTATGATCCCAAGACCCTTAAGCTGATCGAGAAGGCGATCCTGGCCTCCGATCTGGGCCTGACCCCTAACAACGACGGCACCAACATCCGCCTTAACCTGCCGCCTCTGACGGAAGAACGACGCAAGGAACTGGTTCGCCTTGTTGGCAAGCGGATGGAGGAGGCCAAGGTCGCCATCCGCAATGTCCGCCGCAGCGCGATCGACGACCTGCGGGAGATGGAACGGGAGAAGATGATCTCCGAAAACGACCGCGATCTGGCGATCGACAAGATTCAGGAGCTGACGGACAAGTACATTGCCGAGGTGGATGAAATCGGCAAGCGCAAGCAACACGAAGTGATGGAGGTCTAGACCAGCGTGGCTACCGATGCCAGTACCGTCCCGGAGCAACCGCTGCCCCATAACATCCCCCACCATGTAGCCATCATCATGGATGGCAACGGGCGCTGGGCCAGGGCACGCGGTCTGCCGCGCAGCGCCGGTCACGAGGCCGGCACCGAGAACCTGCGGCGGGTGATCCGTGCTGCTGTCGAGTTTGGCGTCAGAATCCTGACAATCTACGCCTTTTCCACCGAGAACTGGAATCGACCGCGCTGGGAAGTCCGTGCGCTGCTGCACATCCTGGAAAACGTGATTGACAGGGAGCTTGACGAGTTGAACGCGGAAGGCGTTCAACTGCGCCATCTGGGCGAACCGGATCGATTGCCGAAGAACCTGCAGCGC
>FWPV01005582.1_pt1 | contig 24942 bp, 18 predicted proteins | sample 2228371 | NCBI WGS metagenome assembly FWPV01 (sample SAMEA103939776, study PRJEB20133) | metagenome | reverse complement strand
TGAAAGGTCACGAAATAGGCCAGTTCGCCGCTGCCGGTGTTGCTGAGCGTAAGCTCGGCCTCGACACGCTGCCCCTCTTCCGCCTCCACGGTTATTTCTTCCGGCTCGACGTACAGTCCGGGGGGCAGCACGGCGCTTCCCCGCACAGGCAGCGTAACTTCCGCCTCGTCCCAATCGTTGCTCGCAAAGACCAGCTCGGCGCTTTTGTCGCCCGCCGATAAAGGCCGAAAGGTGACTTCGACGGTTTGAACGGCGCCCGGCTGCAGACGAGCACTTGCCGGTGAGGGTACGAATTCGGGCGAAGCGGAGCGAATGTCCCCAATTTCCAGCGTTTCATGACCCTCGTTGCGGATCTGCAGCGCTTTGACGGCGGCGTCGCCGACCATTACACTCTCGAATCGCAGGGTATCGATGGAGAGGCCGATATCCGGTTGAGGTGTGACCTGCATGCTCAGGGGCACTTCGACGGCGGCAAAGCTCGGCGCCGTGCTGCGGAAAATCAAACTGCCGCGATAATCGGCTCCCGGCAGATCGGTCGCATCGAACGTCACCGTAACCGGCGACGATGCAAAGGGCCCGACCTTGCCGCTCGTCGGCGCCAAACTCACCCAATCGAGTTCCTGATAGAAGCGTATGGCTGTATTGTTACCGACGATGCGCTCCTTGATCGCCAAGCCCGCGCTGCCGTCGTGATTTTCGATGCCGATCACAGCCGTAGGCAGAAGGTCCTTGCCCACTTCCAGGTATTGAAAAACGATTTCGCCGTTGCGGAAAAAGATGACCTCGAAGGTGTAGAACTGGCGATCGTCGTACCACGGATGCGCGCGGAAAAACTCGACGACGCACTTTTCATCGTCGCTGTAGAGATAGATCTCTTCGGAGTACAGGTCTTCCCAGAAAACGGCAACCGTGCCGTTCGGCTGCCAGGGAGAAGGAATTTCTCCCCAAACGGCGGTCGAGGGGCCGGCAAAGCTGACAAAGCCGTTGGTACAGACATAAAACTGCGTATAATCGGTGTCGAAGAGGCGGAAGGGGAAACCGAGGCTGAAGGGGCCGCCGTAGTCATCTTCGCCGGCAACGGGGAGTCGCCGACCCAGCGCCTTGGCATCGATCCAGTCGAAGAGGGGGCCGTTCGGTTGACCGCTGTGTTTCCAGCGATAGCGCTGCCCGGCCTGCACCGGCGCCGCCGCCTTGACGGCGTCGAAGGTCAGGGTGTCGCCGGTGAGATTGCGAACGGTCAATGAGCGTGAAATGACCTCATCTTCCCTGATATCGATTTGAAGCTCGGGAGGGATAATTTCAAATGGGGTTTGGGTGAGGACGGCCGTGCTGAAGACGGCTTGGAGGATCAACAGCCCCGTAAACAGGAATGGACTTTTCATCTCTTCCTCCGTCGATGGCTTGGGCAAAAGGCGGCGGCACCTTCGGCAATAGGCGCCGCCGCAGGCGAACGGCTGCGGCCGATCGGCAGCCGCAAAAAATCGAGAGCGTGCTCAGGGCGTCGAATACACTATTCCAGCACGCCCGCCAGTTTGAACGTCCAGGCATAGTCGCACGGGTTGTCGGCCGGGGTGACGGTCGGCGGCAACACCGAGAGCACGTTCTTTTTCCAGGCGGTTTTTACGACGCCGTTCCAGCCGAGCAAGGTAACCTGGGTCGTTTTCGGAAAGCCTTCGAACTGCAGCGGCTCCGTGGGGTATTTGGTGCAGATGGCGTACAGGTCCTTGCCCTTGCGGGTGTAATAGACGGTCGTCAGGGGCGTCACCTTGGGAGCTTTGTCCCACTTGCGCGTGCCGTAAATGGCCTCTCCGTTCACCTCGAGCCAACGGCCGATGTCGTAGAGCCGCTGCTGCATGATGACCGGGATGCGGCCGTCGGCCGTAGGCCCGATGTTGAGCAACAGGTTGCCGCCGCGCGCCACTTTGTTGATGAGGATATGCACCAGCTCTTTCGAGCTCGAATAGTTCTCCAAGTACTCGTTGCGGTTAAAGCCGAAGGAGGTGCCGATGCCGCGGCATTCCTCCCAATAGTGCTGAATTTCCATCTGAGCGGCGTTTGCGTCATGAATCAGGTCATATTCCGTCGTCCACACGCCGCCGTGAACGCCGCGCGTTTCCTTACCCCAGCGGTCGTTGACCACGATCTCTTCGCCCACCGGCGACTCGTTGAAGAGCCAGGCGAGAATTTCCGTGGCCCGCCACACGTCGCTGGGGTGATCCCATTCGCCGTCGGTCCAAAGGATGTCGGGCTTGTAACGCGTGACCAGGTCTTTGATCTGGGGGATCATGTGTTGTTCGACGTAAGCCTTTACATCGCTGCGGTAAAGGGGATTGAACCATTCATAGAGCGAATAATAAAAGCCCATACGCAGGCCGGCGTTCTTTACGGCGGCGATCAAATCGCCCGCCAGATCGCGATGCGGCCCGACGTCCACGGCGTTCCAGTTCCAGCTTTGCGGGCTGGGCCACAAACAAAAGCCTTCGTGATGCTTGGACGTCAGAACCACATAGCGCGCGCCGGACTGCCTAAAGATCCTCGCCCATTCCTCCGGTTCGAACATTTCGGCTTTGAACATTGAGGCGAAATCCTGGTACTTAAAGTCCGCCCCGTAGGCGCGGCGGTGAAAGTCGTTGAACTGTCGGTAGCTTTCACGATTCGGATTGGTGAGGCTCCACCAGTACCACTCGGCGTACTTTTCGTAGATACCGACGTCTTTGGTCGGCCCCCACGAGGGAACCGAATAGAGCCCCCAGTGAATAAAGATGCCGAACTTGGCGTCCTGGAACCATTCGGGAACCGGGCGGCTGTCGATGGACTCCCACGCGGCCTCGTAAGGCCCGTTCTGAGCCGCAGATGCCGCGGCAAAAGCCAACAGCAAAAGCAGGGTGAGTTTCATGGAGCACCTCCTGTTATGTGAATCGTTCTGCTCATCGTTTGCGACCCGAAGGAGAATCGGTACCTGCGTCGACGGAAGGAGGGCGGCCTTTCCGCATTCATGGAGCGCCTGCCTTGACGCGCGTCACGGCTCCGCCGGCGTGAGCGTCTAATCCGGTTCAAAATAGAAAAGAGCGGCTAAAGATCAAAGCGCTTTATTCGAACGCACAATTTCCTTATATTCGCTCAGAGATAAACGAAAAATGAACAGATCATGATCGACAGCCTTTTGCTTCAGGAAAACGCCGCGTCGCGCCGCATGACGGCCTTCGTCTTTGCGCTTGTTCTCTTTGTCTTGCTATGGTTGCTCAAAACCGTTTTTCGACGGTTCTTTGTCGCCATGGCGAAAAGAACCGAAAATGAGCTGGACGATCTGGCCGCCGATCTCATAAAACGGTTGAAAACGCCGATTCTCCTGGCCGCAGCTCTTTACGCCGGTTCCCGCTTCTTAGTGCTTACCCCCAAAATAAAAACCGTCCTCAATACGATGGCCGCGCTCCTATTGCTGCTGCAAACGGCACTGTTGGCCCACGGCCTGATCGATTATTACATTTCCCGGCGAAAGCGCCGAAAGTTGGAAGAGGACGCCGACAGCGTAACCACCCTTACGGCTTTGAGCTTTCTCCTCAAAGTTGCCCTCTGGTCTATCGTCGTTGTGCTGGCGCTCGACAATCTGGGCATCGACATCACGGCGCTTATCACCGGCCTCGGCATCGGCGGCGTGGCCGTTGCGCTGGCGCTGCAGCATATCCTCAGCGACCTCTTTGCTTCGCTCTCCATCGTGTTGGACAAGCCGTTCGTCATCGGCGACTTTATCACCGTCGACACCTTTATGGGGCATGTTGAACATATCGGCTTAAAGACCACCCGCGTGCGCAGCGTGTCGGGCGAACAGATGATCTTTTCAAACAGCGATCTGCTTTCCAGCCGTATCCGCAATTTCAAACGCATGCAGGAACGCCGCATCCTCTTCAACATCGGCGTGGTCTATCAAACGCCGGCGGAAAAGCTGGAAATGATTCCGCAACTGATCAGCGACATCATTGCCGGTATCGAGCACGCGCGCCTCGACCGCATACATTTTGCCCGTTTCGGCGATTTCAGCCTTATCTTTGAAGTCGTTTATTGGGTCACGGTGCCGGAATACCGCACCGCCATGGACATCCAACAGCAGATCAATCTGGCCATTTATCGCAAGTTCGGCGAGCTGGGCATCCAGTTCGCCTATCCCACCCAGACGGTGTTTGTCGAAAAAAGCGCATAACCGTCGCTCAAACGCCGCGTACCGAGCGTCGAACATCGCCGCAAATCAAGGGAGGCCATTATGAAGCTGAAATCTGTCGTTTTTTGCATTCTACTCTTCACCGCTCTGTACGCCGGCGACTATTGGCAGCAGGACGTTGCTTACCAAATCAAGGTGACGCTGGACACCGAGGCGCATACGCTGACCGGCACCGAGCTGCTGACCTACACCAACAACTCGCCGGATTCGCTGCCCTTCATCTGGCTGCACACCTACCCCAACGCCTACCGCGACGACAACAGCGTTTATGCCCGCGAAAAACGCGCCGCCGGTTCGACCCGCTTTCATCTGGCCAAAAAGGACGAGCGCGGTTTTATGGAAATCCGCTCGCTGAAACTGGAGGGGCAGGAGCTCGAACGCCGCGAAAAGCCGGACGACGGCACCGAGCTGCAGGTCTTTTTGCCGCAGCCGCTGCCGCCCGGCGGAAAAATTACGCTCGAGATCGACTTTTTCGTCAAGCTGCCGTTCATCTTTTCGCGCTTGGGGCACATCGGGCGGCATTACGAAATCTCGCAATGGTACCCCAAAATGGTGGTCTATGACCGCTTCGGTTGGCACCCGGACGGCTATCACGCGATCGGCGAGTTCTACGGCGAGTTCGGCACCTTCGACGTCGAAATCACCGCGCCCAAGGATTTGGTGATCGCCGCCACCGGCGTTTTGATCGAGCCGCAGGAGGAAATCGAACAGTTGAACGAACTGGCGCGCCAAGGGGCGGAACTCGACAGCCTGCGCAAAGACGGCTCGAAATCCGCACTCAAAAAGATCAAGGAGATTCGCAAAGAGGTGGAAAAACGCGAAAAGAGCGAGGAGAGCAAAACCGTGCGCTTTGTCGCCGAGCGCGTTCACGATTTCTGCTGGTGCGCGGACAACCGGTTCATCCTCAAGCGCGGCAAGTATGAGAACGTCGACATCAACATCTATGTCCTTCCCAAAAACGAAGAGAAATGGAAGGACGCCGTGTCCTACGTTCAGAACACGCTGCGCCTCGCCGGCGGCTGGTACATGCCGTTTCCGTACCCCCAACAAAGCGTGGTGGACGGCGACCTGTCCGCCGGCGGCGGCATGGAGTACCCCATGCTCACCATCATCTCCAGCGGCGGCTCGAAATTCGACCGCTTCCTCGAAGAGGTGATCATGAAATAGGTGCACAACTGGTTCTACGGCATTTTGGGCAACAACGAGATGGCCGAGGCATGGCTGGACGAGGGCATGACCACTTTTACTGAGCGGCGCTACATGCGCGAGCGCTACGGCAGCCAAGGCAACCTCTTTGTCTGGGGAGGAAAGAGCAGGCTGCTGCCTTCCATGAGCGACGACGAGATGCAGCAGTTGACGTGGTACCTTACTGCCGCCAACCACGACCAAGTACCGGTCATGACGGCGCCCTACGAAATGACCGAGCTGCAGTACGGGGCGCTGGTGTACGCCCAAGGCTCGTTCGTGCTCGACATGCTGCTGGACCGCTTCGGCGAAGAAACCTTCAATCGCATCATGCACACCTATTTCGAGCGCTGGGCCTTCAAACACCCCACCACGGGGGATTTTCGGCAAATCGTCGAGGAGATCACCGGCGAGGACCTTGAAGCGTTCTTCCGCCAATGGCTGTACGAAGATAAGAGCGCCGATCTGCGCATCCGTTCGGTGAAGAAACGCGCGGGTGCCTACGAGGTGACGGTCGAAAACCGCGGTGACGCCGATGTGTGCGCCGACGTAACGCTGGAAACCCGCGACGGCGAAAAACTGACGCAGCGCTGGAACGGCTCGTCGGCGCCGCTGATCTTTCAGGCGGCTTCGCTGAAATCGGTCGCCGTCGATCCGCAGAACGCCGTGCCCGAAGTGAACAACTGGAACAACTTTCGGCCGCGGCAGGTGCAGGTGCGGCCGTTCATTGCGTTTCCCCCGTTCGACAAGCATCTCATTCTGGTCAGCCCCACGCTGTGGTACGACGACGACGCGGACGGTTGGCGCCCCGGACTGGCCGTCAACGGCGGCAATTGGCGCACCCTCGGCCCCATTCCCGGCTTTCATGAATGGCGCGCGGGCGTCAGTTACGGTGCCAACAGCGGGCAGTGGAACTATGACTTGGGCTACGGCACCCACATCAGTCTGAACCGGCGGCTGTACCGCGTGCAGACCGAGATCACCGACCTCGAAGGCCGCGTGCGCTCCTACAGCCGCATCGGCACCGAGCTGCGCAAGTCGCCGTTTCGGGGGCCGTCGTTGAGCCTCGAGGCGGGTTGGCGTTATCATCGCCTCTACAACCTTGCTTATTGGGAAGAACAAGCGTGGAGCAAGGGCACGGTGTCGGCCGCTGTGTTGAACGCCGAGTTCCGGGGCGGCACTTTGCTCTTGAAGAACAAGACGCGCCTGTCGCTGCAGGCGGGCGGCGAGGCGCTGCGCAGCGATTTCAGCTTCGGTCGCGTTCAGCTTTCCTCGTCCTTCGACTGGCGCATTTTACGGTGGCTGCAGGCCGACCTGCGCCTGTTCGGCGGTGCAATCAGCGGCGAGTCCGCGCTGCAGGACCGCTTTTATCTGTACGGCGGCGTCGAGCCGCGCGGCCCGCTGTCGCCGCTGGCGGACGGCCGCGGGCGCTATTCGGCGCATCAACGACTGCAGCTCCCCGAAGAGGGCGGCGGCCTGAGCGGCTATTACGGCCGCTATTTATCGGGCAACCGCATCGCGGCGATGAACTTTGAAATCACCGTTCCGAGGGCGTTCGTAAAACTCTTTTTCGATGCGGGCAACGTGTGGGATGAAGGTTCGCCGACAGACAACGGCAAGTGGCGCTACGACGCCGGCGCACGCGTCAACATCGGCCCCGTCGCCGTCAACTTTCCTTTTTGGGTCAGCGATCCCCTTCCCGGCGAAAACGCGCTCGAATTCCGATGGCTGATCAGCCTTTACGAGACGGAGTTAAAGCTGGGATTCTGAATACACCGCCGCGGCGAGCGACCGGCTTGCCCCGCTTGCTGCACGTCATCGGCAGTGCCTGCGAAGCAGCTCCTCCGCCTGTTTGACGCCGAGCTGCAGCGCGGTCTGCAGGTCGCGGCAGCCAGCGTCCTTTTCACCCTTTTCCACATAAACCAAGCCGCGGCGGTAATAGGTGCGGCCGGAACGCGGGTTGAGCTGCAGCGCCTTGCTGTAGTCCGCTAAAGCGCCGTTAAGGTCCCTCAGCCGGTATTCGGCGTCGCCGCGGGCTTCGTACCACAGGCCGTTTTCGGGCTGCAGCGCCAGCGCTCGACTGTAGCTGTCGATCGCCTCGCGGTAGCGCTTCAGCGCGTATTGCGTGTTCGCCAGTTTTTCCAAAGTCAAAGCGTTCTCAGGGTCGAGTCGATGCGCGGTCTGAAAATCGCGCTCGGCGTTTTCATGATCGTTCATCAGCGCCCAACAGACGCCGCGCTCGTGAAAAACACGGGCATTGCCGGGGGCCAGTTGCGCGGCCCGGTCATAGTCCTTGAGGGCAAGGGCGTATTTCTCCTGTTGAGCAAAGGCCAACCCGCGGCCTAAAAGGGCATCGGGGTTGTCGGGCTTGAGCCGCAAGGCCTCGTTGAAGGCCGTTACCGCCTCCTCGAACCGGCGCAGCTTGTAGCAGGCGGTGCCGAGGTTTTGGTAGAGCTCGGGGTCGTCCTTGATGTGTTGTGTCGCCGAGCGGTAGGACTTGACCGCTTCTTCGAACAGGCCGTTGGCAAACTCGATGTGTCCCTTGAGTACATAAGTCTTGCCGTAGGTGGGGTCGAGGCGGATCGCCTCGGCAAATGCCGCCAACGCCTCCAGCGGTTTTTTTTCGCCCATGCGGTTGCGGCCGATGGTGAAATAATAATGCGCCTGATTGGAAAACTCATCCACCAACGCCCGCCATTCTCTTTTTCCCAAATTGACGAACTCGGGAATATTGACGGCATAGCCTTCGGCGGCGAAATGCTCCAGCAGCACCGGCGGCGACGCTTCGCCGTTCTCGTCGATGTGCGTGAGAAGCACATCGGTGTATGCCGAGCGCACCTTGGAGGCAAAGGCCAGCCAGCGGCCGTTGGGCGACCAGGAGTGCCACGAGTTCATCGAATCGGTGTTGCAGGCCAGCGGCCGCGCTTCGCCGCCGTCGATCGGAAGGATCATCAACTTGCTGTCCGGCTGCAGCAGCATAAAGTTGTTCGCTTGGCAAAACACCAACCGCCTGCCGTCCGGCGAAATGCGCGGAAAATAGTTGCTCTTGCCGTTGTGCGAGGCGCCCGGCAGCGGTTCGGCCTTGCCGCCGCGGCCTTGGTTGAAGGGGATGCGGTAGATGTCGAACTTGAACTCGCGCTTGCCGCTGATGAACTCTTCGGCGAGCTCGGTGGGCAGCACCACGTCGGTGGTCTGTTCGAGGGCGGCCGAAGTGTAGGCGCGGCTGCGGGCGAAATAAATCCAGCGACCGTCCGGGCTCCAACAGGGGTTGCTTTGTACGAACGTCGGGTCATCGGCGCCGGGCAGTGCAAAGAAGCGCTTGGTCTGCCGGTCATAGATGACGATGATGCCTTTGATGGGGAAAAAGAGCTGCGAGTAGTGCAGGTCGTCTTTGGGGACAAAGATCGATCGATCCTTGACCGTGCTGGCAACATAGCGTCCGTCGGGCGAAATCTGCGACAGCAGCCCGAAGGTGGGTCGCCGGTCTTCGCGGCGGTAGTCGCTCCAGGTGATGATCATCTCCGCCGTCAGCACGGTCTCCTCGCTGATGTCGCTGATGACGTAGGAACCTTTGTCGTTGGCGTAATCGACGTCCATGGCCAGCGTGCGTCCGTCGGCTGAAAAGGTGTGGCAGTTGCCGCACAGCGGCAGGTCCGTGAGCAGCGTCCGCGCCGGTTGCGACGAGGAAATGTAGCCCAATTTCCAACGGATTTCTTTGAGGTGATGCAGGGCGTAGAAGAAGGGCAGCGGCACGGCGCGGTAAAAGATGGGCGCACCGACGCTGTCCGGCGACACGCGGATAACGGCTCGGTCGCCGCTGACGATGCGGCCGCCCTGCACGCCGAGCACCGAGAGCGTCACCGGCTCGTGCAGCGCGGTCTGCTTGATCGCCGCCCACAGCGTCGAATCGGGCCGCCAACGATCGCCGGTCGTAAGGGTGCTGAACAGCACCTGCTTTCGGCCGTGCGAAACCGCCACCAGTTTGCGCTCGGTCTTTACGGCGCCGTCCTTCCACATCAGGCTCGCCGGCGCCATTTCCGGCGGGAAAAGCGTACCGTCTTTCGGCCACTCGATGGTCAGACCGCCGGGCAGCGACTCCAGTGCTCGCCAGCGGTCCAGCACTTTTTGCGGCGATTGACAAGCCGAGGCAAAAAGGATGAGCGCCGCTGCCGCCATTCGAACAGCAGCGCTTTTTCTGTTAAAACGCACCATTGAATTTCCCTTGTTCATTTTTCCGAATCTTCCGGCAAAATCATAACGGCGTCGACGGTTCCGCCGCAGAAGCGCTGCGCGCGCTCGGCGAAAAGCTGCGCCTGCTGCTGCAAACGCTCGTGCGGATGATCCTCGGGCGCCCAAATGCCCAGCAGCGCGGCGGTCGTTACAGGCGACACGGCGGTGCGCAGCGAGTCGGTCATGGGCGAGCCGAAGGGGCCGAGGTCGTCCGCCAGCACCAGGCGGCCCTCGAAATCCATGTCGCGGCCGTTGAGCGCCGCATAGCTTTCACCCGCCCGGCCGAGGCGCAGGACTATTTCACCCGAGATGCTACGCAGGTCGTAAATGCAGGTCGGCAGCAGAAACTCGAGCGAGCACCAGTTGCCGACGTCCACCAGTGTGTTGACGGCGCCGAGGCCTTTGCGCTTGAGCGCGCGATGCAGCAGCGCCTCGGACGAGGGGCGGCGCTTGGTGGGGTCGATGCCAACGGCGCGGAACAGCCTGCGCGCCTGCTGCACACCCGGGATTTCGCTCGGCGGCGTCCAGGCGTAGCGCTCGGCATACCCTTCGGCGCATTTCATCAGCTCGTCGAACGCCGTCGGTTCCTCGCTCACGCGCAGGTCGCTCATGAAGACGGCAGCAAAACGCAGCGGCGGCGCAGAAGCATCAATTCTGAGCATCGCCCCTCTCTGCCGCTGCTGCCGCGAGACTTTCAACCCAGGCATAGATCAGCCGCATGTCGGATTCACTCAGCTTGGCCTGCGGATGCAGCAGCGTGTAAGGCTTAAGCGGCATTTTGCCCTTTTCCACCTCTTTGCGAATTTCCGCGCCTGCATGGCGTCGGCTTTCCGGATCGAGCGTTTCCCAAATGGAAAAGTTGAGATACTCGCGCCCCTCTTTGACGTGATGGGCGATCATCCACGAGGCGGGCGCGATTCGGCTGTACCACGGCCAGGCGGTCTCGTGCGAATGACAATCGTAGCACGCCCGTTTAAACACCGCCTTGACCTCGGGCTCGGCCTGCAGATCCGCCTGCACCGCAGGATTGCTGCGATGAACCGGCAGGAATTGAAAGAGCAGCAGCAAAACAACCAGCGAAATCAACGTTCTTCGAGTCATGGTTGATTTCCTTTTTGAAAATGATTTTGCCAAAAACTGACGAGGATGATGGCTGCGCATGAAAACAGAAAACCGGGCACGATTTCATACAGCTCAAAAATGCCGCCGGAGAGCTGTTTCCAAATCAGCACGGTCATCCCGCCGACGACGACACCGGCCAGCGCGCCCGCGGACGTCATTTTTCTCCAAAAGAGAGAAAAGATAACCAACGGCCCGAAGGCGGCGCCGAATCCCGCCCAGGCGTAGGAGACCAGGTCAAAGACGCCCGAATTCGGATCGAGCGCCAGAAGCAATGCCGCCGCCGCGACGGCGACCACGGTGCCGCGGCTGATCCACATCAGCTCGCGCGTCGATGCATTTTTGCGCATCACGGCGTGGTAAAAGTCCTCGGTCAGCGCCGACGAGGCGACCAAAAGCTGCGAGTCGGCGGTGCTCATGATGGCGGCCAGAATGGCGGACAGCAGACAGCCGGCGAGAAACGGCGGCGCCAGTTTTCGAACGACGACCATGAACACGGTCTCGGCGCTCTCGGCGGGCAGGGCCGTCATCAGCAGCGTGTGCGCCGTCAGGCCGATGAGCACGGCGCCGGCGAGCGACAGCGTCACCCAAACCATGGCGATGCGGCGCGCCGGGGTGATTTCCTGGGGGGAACGGATCGCCATAAAACGCGCCAAGATGTGCGGCTGGCCGAAATAGCCGAGTCCCCAGCCGGTGAGCGATGCCAGGGCGATCCAGCCGAGCGGTCGGCCGTCCGAAGAGCGGAAAAGCGTCAGCAGTTGATCGTTGACCAAGACCAAGTGCCCGACAGCGGCCACGGCTCCGCCGATGCGGTCTATCAGCAGCATCGGCGTGACGAGAACGGCCAAAAACATGATCGAGCCTTGGATGACGTCGGTCCACGAAACGGCCCAAAAGCCGCCGAGAAAGGTGTAAGCGATGATGGCCGAGGCGCCGATCAGCAGGCCGACGATGTAGGGCACCTGCAGCACGGTGCTGAAGAGCTTGGCGCCGGCGACAAAGCCGGAGGCGGTGTAGATCAGAAAAAAGATGAGGATAAAGAGCGCCGAAACGATGCGCAGGGCGCGGGAATCGCCGAAGCGGTTGCCGAAATAGTTCGGCAGGGTGATGGCGTCGCCGTAGCGATAGGTGAACTCGCGCAGCCGCGCCGCGACAAAGCGCCAGTTGAGGTAGGTGCCGAGCAGCAGCCCGGCGGCAATCCAAAAGGCTTCGAGCCCGTGCAGATAGGCATAGCCGGGCAGGCCGAGCAGCAGCCAGCCGCTCATGTCCGACGCCTGAGCGCTCAGGGCGGTCACCCAGCGGTTGAGCCGCCTGCCGCCGAGATAGTAATCCGCCGGCTTTTTGCTGCGCGCGTAAAACAGCCCGCCGACGGCGATCATGGTTAAAAGATAGAGTAGAAAAGGAATCAACAGGCGAAAATCCATCGACGCTCCGTCCGTCATCCGAACCGACAAACGTTACTCATTCGGCGATAAAAAACCAAACGGTAAATTTCGGCCGCGGACGATCGAATCGACATGGCGGAAAACGGTCTGAAGAAAAACCATCCGCTTTCTTCAGCGCCGATGGGCAGAGATTACCCTTGGCATTTTCCTCAATGATGGCTAAATTGGCACGGCAAAAAAGATGGAGCGAAGAGAAATATTGCCGCAAGGTGTGCTGTTTTCTTCAGCAACAAAACAACGACGCCGGCTTGTGTTGAGGCGCCATTTCCGTTATAGTTTTCAAAAAGGAGGTTGTAATGAAAAAGGTCATTCTTCTACCGCTGTTGTTTTCGTTTCTCCTCGTTTCCGCAGGAACGGCGCAGGTTCAACTCGGCTTCAACGGAATCGGCGGCAAGCTGGGTTTCGTGATGCCCGAAGACCCCATCGACAATACCATCGGCTTCGGCGCGGTAGCCGCCGTGGGTAAAGTTTCCGTGGTTGATGTCTACGGCTATTTGGACTACTGGTCCAAAGGGTATGACGAAGGCGCCTATTGGGAATGGAGCTGGAGCGTTATTTCCCTGGCGGCCATCGGCAAGTATTCCTTCGACTCCAAAAGCGATTTCAAACCCTATGTTGGGGCGGGACTCGGCTTTGACATTTCCCGCTGGAAGAGCGAATACACTGGCCCGAACCTAGGGTACGATTGGGATACTTCCGACAGCGAACTCGATCTGGCCATTCATCTTCTGGGCGGCGCATCCTACAAGCTTTCGCCGGAATTGGACGGCTTTGCCGAAGCCAAATACACAAGCGGCGGCATCGACTATCTCGGCATTTACGTGGGCGTTATTTACAAACTCAAATAGACAACCCGGGCCGGACGTCTGTTAAAGGCCGTCCGGCTCTCTCCCCTTTCTCGTACAGAATCAAAAGCGATCCATAAACAGCAGCGATCTCCAATGACCGACCCCAAAAGTTTTTACCGCGAGCTGGACGCTCTGCTGGCCGGCATCCGTATAGAGCCGTCCAAGGGCAATCTGCTGATCGATGTGATGCAGCGCATCGAAGCAACTTTCGGTGAGCGGCTGCACATCGGCTCGGGGAGGATTTACGAGCTCCGCGGCCGCGATTTTGTACTCACGCATCCGGAGCCGCCGCGGCCGGAGTGGGCTTTGCGCCTCGCCGTCGATTCGCCCCCCATCACCCTGGCGGCCAAACATCGCAGCTACATTTACGACGATCCGCACACGGCGGCGCCTTTTTTTTCAGTTCCCGAAGCGGTCGTCAAAACGACGGCCATTTGGGTCCACAGCCAGGAGCAGCAGTGGCTGCTGGTCTTTGATCTGCTTTCGGGGTGGGAGCGCGAAGAGGTAACGCTTCTGCTCAACTCCGTGCGTCTCTCCCTCAACTATCGCCTGTTCACCGATCTGATCGGCGACCGCTTGGAACAGGCGGCGGAGCTTCACAAAAGTCTGCTGCCGAGCGCTACGCTTGAGGTGCCGGGCTATGATATTTACGCCTTTAGCCGATCGGCCGAGGTCATCGGCGGGGACTTTTACGATTACTACGAGAACGACGACGGAACCTTCGGCGTCAGCATCGGCGATGCCAGCGGCCACGGCATTCCCGCCGCCCTGTTGGTGCGCGACGTGGTCATCGGCTTACGAATGGGGCTGGAACAGGAGCTGCGCCTGATGTACCGCCTGAAAAAACTGAACAGCGTCATTCAGCGGAGCACCTATTCCACCAGCTTTGTCTCCCTCTTTATCGGCGAGTTCGAGAGCGACGGCCACCTCTTTTATGCCAACGCCGGTCATCCGCCGCCGCTTCTGATTACCGCCGACGGCGTGACCCGCCTCGAAGCCACCGGCGTCGCCCTCGGCTTTTTCCCCGAAATCAAGCTTAGGCGCTCGCATGTGGTGCTGCCGCCGGACAGCCTGCTGCTCCTTTATACCGACGGCATCATCGAACGCGGCGAATTCGAGAACCATTTCGGCATCGATCGCCTGGCGTCCGCTGCAAGTAAGCTGCGCCGAGCCGACAGTCGAGCCATCTGCGAAGGGCTGTTTCAACAGGTTTTGGAGTACGACGGCTTTTCACCGTTGGAAGACGACGCCACTTTGATGGTCATCAAGAGGCTTCCCCGCTAATTTTCTTCTGCCGGGTATAGACGAACCACGGCAATCTCGGGGCGACAGAACAGCCGAAACGGCACAAGGCTTGTGCCCGTGCCGCTGTTCACGAAAAGAGCCGTCCCTTCCCATTGATAAAGTCCGCGACTGTAATGCCGGCCGATATCGATGGAGGAAAAGATCGGCCCGATGAAGGGCAGTCGAATTTGGCCGCCGTGAGTGTGGCCGCTCAAGAGCGCATCGACGCCGGCAGGAGCGGCCCACTTGATCATATCCGGAGAGTGTGCGGCCAGCACGGTCGTAAGAGAATCCGGGACCTGCGCCATCAACCAAGGAATCGCCTCGTGTTCATAGTTGAAATCGACCCAGCCGAAGGGATCGCCGCCCGGCGGCATATCTTGGAAATCTTGCGCCATCAGCGTATCGCCGGAAAAAGTGCACACCAGCAGTTCGTCGAACTGATGTGTTCCCTCGCCGGCGCTCCACAAGCCCACAGTGCCGCAGGGAAAGGCCGCCGTCGAGTCGATCCATTCCGCCTGCCAAATGGCGGGCTCCGGCGAACCGAGAAGCCACAGTCGGGCTTGGAGACGAATTCCGCCCGAGTCTTTTCCGCAGTCTATGCGGAAGCAGTGCCACTCGCCGGCCTCGAGTTCGTAGGCGATTTTCACCTCTTCGGGCGAATGCACGCCGTGGTGAGAAAAGGTGAAGAACGGCTCGCCGGCGCGTCGGCGCAAACGGTAAAAGCGGTCATACCCTCGGTCGAATTGCGAGCAGACGATGAAACCGATGCCGGCGTGCTGCGGCTGCGAAAGGCGAAACCGGCCGCTGAAGCTGTAGTTATTCCAGGATGTTCGCCGATCGCCAATCAAATAGTGGCTGTAGGAATTCTTTAGAGAAGGGCCCGACTGCAAAACCTGTCCCGACGAAGCGGCGGCAACGGCAAAATCGGCGACTTCGCGGCGAAAGAACCACGGAAAGTCGATGCCCAAAAGCACGAGATCTTCTGCGAGCGCCGCGGTTTCGTTCACCAGCACATGAACGCCCGCCTGATGCAGCGTTTCCAGCAGCAGGTCGCTCTTTTCCTTGTCGTCGCTGAAATCGTTGTTGCCGCGGCAGGCGAAAATGCCATAGGGTGCCTCCAGTCCGCCGACAAACCGGCGTACCGCCTCGAAGGCTCGGCGGCTTTCAGGCGAGCTCGGTTCGTCGTACAGTCGCCGGCTTTTGATGAAATCGCCGGTGATCACCACCGCATCTGCCCCCTGGGCGTTGATGAGGCGAACCAGCCGCCTTTCATAACGACCGAAACGGCTGAGGTGAAGGTCGGAGACATGCACCAGGGTAAAGCCGTCCTTGGATATCATCTTGCGGCACGGTATATTCACCCGACGAATCTGCACGTTCGTCCGTTCCCACAAGCCCAAGCCAATGAGGATCAAAGCCGCCGCCGACATAAAGAGAGCAATTTTTTTCATAGAATCCTAAAGGCTGTTCAAGTGTCGAATCGGTGCTTTTGCAACGCTCGGACTGAAACGCCTCAGGTTCGGCAGGGTTTCATGGAATGACGAAGCCGGTGCGCGTGTTTGTTCGGCAAAACAATTCCTACGGTGAGAAGAAAATGACGGAAGAAATCCGCAACCCCCTTCGTGAAGGGCTTCACTACCGCCGCACGCCCGAAGCGGCGCTTTTGGTCATTTGGGGCGCCACCGGCGACTTGACCAAACGCAAGCTGATTCCCGCGCTGTTCAATCTCTATCGGCAGAACCTGCTGCCGCCGGACTTTCGCATCGTCGCATTCGGCCGCCGACGGAAAGACGAACAGGCCTTCCGCGAGGAGTTGAGCGAAGCGCTGAAAGAGCTCGGCGAAGAGGAGCCGCAACAGCAAGCCTTCCTCTCGAAGATCAGCTATCATAGCACCGACTTTGAGCAAGCCGAGTCGCAGGCCGATGCGGTGCGTTTTCTGGAAAAATTGGAGCAGGAGAACGGTTTGCCGGGCAATCGACTTTTTTACCTTTCCACACCGCCGTCGGCTTACGAAACGATCATCTCCGGCATCAAGCAGAGCGGACTGAACAAGAGCCGCGGTTGGACCCGCATCATCATCGAAAAGCCTTTCGGCCGCGACCTGCAGAGTGCGCGGCAGCTTAACCGCATCGTCAGCCGCGTCTTTCACGAGGACCAGATTTATCGAATCGATCACTACCTGGGCAAAGAGACGGTTCAGAACATCCTCGTCTTCCGCTTTGCCAACGGCATCTTCGAGCCGATATGGAACCGCCGCTACATTGATCACGTGCAGATCACCGTCGCCGAAACGCTCGGCGTCGAAGGCCGCGGCGCCTTTTTCGAAGAGACCGGCATCCTGCGCGACATCGTGCAGAACCACGTGCTGCAGCTTCTCTGTCTCTTCGCCATGGAACCGCCCTCCTCGCTGGACGCGGGGGCGGTTCGCGACGAAAAGGTCAAAGTGCTGCGGGCGATCAAGGAGCTCGAAGCGGCGCAAGTGGACGAAGCGACCGTGCGCGCGCAGTACGTCGCCGGTTCGCTGATGGGGCAGCGCCTGCCCGGCTACCGAGAGGAAGAGGGCGTGTCACCGAACTCCACCACCGAAACCTACGCCGCGTTGCGTTTGTGGGTGGACAACTGGCGTTGGGCGGGTGTGCCCTTTTACCTTCGTGCCGGAAAGCGTATGCCCAAGCGGATCAGCGAAATCGCCGTCTACTTTAAGAATCCGCCGCTGCCCATGTTCAGCAAAAGCACCCGTGAACAGGTCGGCGCCAACGTGCTGGCGCTGCGCATCCAGCCGGACGAAGGCATTTCTCTGCGCTTCGCCTCCAAGGTTCCGGGCCACTCCAGTCTCATTCGGCCGGTAACGATGGATTTTCGATACGGCACCAGTTTCGGCACCCGAACGCCGGACGCCTACGAACGCCTGCTTCTCGACGCGCTTCTCGGCGACGCCACTCTTTTCACCCGCTCGGATGAGAATCTGACCGCCTGGGAGATCTTGGAGCCCATTCTCAGCCGTTGGCAGTCTTTGCGGCCGGAAACTCTTCCCGTCTACCCCATCGGCTCCTGGGGTCCTCCCGAGGCTGACCTTTTGATCAACCGCGACGGTCGCCAATGGAGACGTCTATGAGGCAGATCGAAGAAAAACTTCTCGGCGACGCGGTGCCGCTTCAGGAAATCGAGTCCCGTTTCCGTCGCTTTTGGCGTGAAACCGCGGGCAGCGACAGCGAAGCCGTTCTGAAGGCGGCTACGCTCAATCTGGTGGTCCTTTGCCGCAGCCGCAAAGAGTTTGCTTCCGTAAGCGAAATGCTTCCGCAGCTTGTCTTTCATCACCCCGGTCGGCACATCGTCGTTCTGGCCGATGGCGAACGGAAACAGGATGAGATTCGCTGCCGTCTAGGGGCTTTTTTGCAAAAAACCACCGACGGTCGGCGACAAATAGTGGCCGAAACCGTGATGATGGAAAACGCCGGCGGCTTTCAGCATACGGCCGGAGCCGTGCTGCCGCTTCTGCTCGCTGATCTGCCCGTCTACCTGTGGCTTAACTTTCCTTTTGTTTCGCTCGAACCGAACCTGACGCCGCTGATCCATGCGGCCGATCGGCTGATTTTGACCACCTCCGACACGCTCGAATCGCCGGCGCAGCTCGCAGCGCAATTGCAGGCCGTCATCGACATCAGCCGGCGCTGCAGCGTGAGCGACCTCAACTGGGCTCAGATAACGCCCTGGCGCGAAGCCTTGGCCCGTTTTTTCGACCGCCCCGCCGACGGCGTCTATCTCAAGAACATAAACGCGGTCGAAATTCTGGACGCCGGCCATGCTCTTTCCGTGCAGGCGCTGCTGCTGGCGGGCTGGCTGGCGACGTCGCTGCCGGCGCCCGCTCCAAGCGAGGCCGACAGCGACTCGACGGTCGTTTTTCGGCGCGCCGGTGCCCAGGCGTCCGTCACGCTGAGACGCACCGCAATCGACGGCCTCACAGGCCCGGTGAAGGTAAAGCTCTTGGCAGAAACGCAGGGGAAAACAGCCATCTTTACCGCGGCCGCAATAGACGAGAGGCTTCAGGCAACCCTGCAGATCGGCGGGTCACTGCGCACCCTGCATACGGTTCCGATCGGCCGTCTCTGCAGCACCCTTTTATGCAACGAGCTGGATTCCACCGGCAGCGATGAAGCCTATCTGCGCAGTTGCAACAGCGTGCTCGAGTTCCTTCGCCATCAAATCGTCAGGCCCTGACACATCGACCACACGGCTTTCACCTGTCGCGGAGAACCGCCGCGAAGGGCGGCCGTCGCTCCGCCCGATCATCCAAGGAAAATGAATGCATGATTTACGGGACGTTTCTATGAAATTCGAAATCAAAACGTTGAAGGACCCGCAGGCGCTGACGGCTTATGCGGCGGACCGTTTTGCCGAACTGGCCGAAGAAAACATCGCCAAGCGCGGCGCCTTTAACGTCGCTCTGTCCGGAGGCTCTACACCGCTGCTGCTGTACGAAAAGCTGCTTTTGCAGGAAGTCAAGTGGGATGCCGTCACCTTTTTCTGGAGCGACGAACGCTTCGTTCCCTTTGAGCACCCCGAGAGCAACGCCGGCAACGCCTACCGCCGACTGCTTTCCCCCCTGCAGATCGACCGCAGCCGTTTCTTCCCGGTGCCGACGGAGCTTGCCGACGCCCGATCGGCGGCCTGGCAGTACGAAACGACCCTGCGCGCTCATTTCAAGGTTCTCGAGCAGGTGCCGCGCTTCGACCTCATCCTGCTCGGCCTGGGCAGCGACGGCCACACGGCATCGCTTTTCCCCGATACGGCGGCGCTCGAAGAAAACCGGCGGCTGGTTGCCGCCAATTGGGTGGAGGGTCTGAAAGCATGGCGCATCACCTTCACCTATCCCTTGATCAACGCCTCGCATCATGTGATTTTCATAGTGGCGGGCAAAGAAAAAGCGGAAGCCGTTCGGCGCGTAATCAAGGAAGGTGACGCTCGCCTTCCCGCCGCGCGTGTGTGTCCGGAATCGGGCAGCCTCTCGTTTCTGCTGGACGCCGAAGCGGCCGCCCTCTTGTAGTCATCAACTGTTTTCCGAAAAAAGAAAGGCAGCATCATGAACGAAATCGGCACCCAATTGACCGAAATCGCCGAAGCGATCGTTGAAACGTATGAAAAAGAGGGGGGCATCAATCGCATCGACGGCGCCAATCTGCCGGCAACCGGGCCTGTGGTGGAGATACTCGATGATCTTTTGGAAATTCTCTTCCCCGGCTATTTCGGCAGCCGCGTACCGGCGCGCGCCAATATGCTCTTCTTCGTCCAGAGCGCCATCGACCGCCTTTTTCTGCGCCTGATCGAAGAGTTTCAGCGGGCCTGCCAATACGCCCGTTCCATCGGCCGCTACGAAGGCGAGATCAGCCGCACCACCTGCGAAGAAAAGGCGCTGAAGCTGATCAGCGCCATTCCCTCGCTGCGCTCCATGCTCAAACTGGACATACAGGCCGGCTTTGAAGGTGACCCGGCAGCGACGAGCACCGAAGAGGTCATCTCCTGCTACCCGTACGTGTTCGCCATATCGGTGCATCGGATCGCCCACGAAATCCACCGCATGGAAATTCCTTTGATTCCGCGCATCATGTCGGAATGGGCGCACCGCCGAACCGGCATCGACATTCACCCGGGAGCGCAAATCGGCAAAAGCTTTTTCATCGATCACGGCACCGGCGTGGTGATCGGCGAAACGGCGGAGATCGGCGACAACGTCAAGATCTACCAGGGGGTAACGCTGGGGGCACTAAGCTTTCCCAAAAACCCCGACGGCACGCTCATCAAGGGCGGCAAACGCCACCCCACCATCCGAGATCGCGTGACAATTTATGCCGGCGCCACGATATTGGGCGGCAATACGGTCATCGGCGAAGACTGCATTATCGGCGCCAACACCTGGATCACCTCTTCGGTACCCCCGCGGACTCTCGTCACCTTCCAGGAACAGCAGCTCTATCGAACCATCGACAAATAAAGAAGGGGCAGGGAGAAAAAAAAGGCCCGAGCGCCGTCTTGACCGCTGTGGGGGGAAACGGTCAATGAGGGGGATTTTCAGCGCTCGGGCAGGGGGAACGGCTTGATCTCTGTGCCGAAGCCGTTTTGCATTTTTTCGATGCAGCTTTAGAAACAGTAACTCTCCCGCTTGTATTTCAACCTTTTCTCGAGCCGAACAAAAGCGTCAAGAAAAAAAGGGCGCCTTACGGCGCCCATCCAATCAAAGCCGGCCTGCCTACTTGATTTCGATCTGCCGCGGCTTTTCCTCTTCCGCTTTGGGGAGGATGAGGCGTAGAACACCGTCCTTAAAGTAGGCCTCTACCTTGCCGACCTCGATGCGGGCAGGCAAGGTGATGGTGCGCGAAAAAGTTCCGTAAACGCGCTCCATGCGGTGATAGTTGGCCTCCTTCTCCTCTTCTTCGCGCTTTTTCTCACCGGACAGATGCAGGATGTTGTCGCGAATGGAAACCTTGATGTCATCCTTGCTCATGCCCGGGAGCTCGGCAAAAACCTCCACCTTGTCGTTGGTTTCTTTCACATCGAGGCTCGGATACCAGGCCAGCTCGCCCGTCGCTTCATCCTCGAAATCACGGAAGAAGGACTCGAACATGCGGTTCATCTCTCTCTGCAGGCTGTTCAGCTCACGGAACGGCCTCCATCTGACGACTGCCATGGTTCTCTACCTCCTTTCTATTCGGTTTTGATCTCGATGGTTTTAGGAATTACGCTTTCGGCCTTGGGCAGCGACAACTCCAGCACACCGTCTCTGAAGGTCGCCGAAATCCCGGCCGTATCGATGTCGGTGTCTAAATAGAATCGGCGGCAGAAAGTACCGTGCCTTGACTCTTTGCGGTTGAACTGTTCGTTATCGCCCAACGTGCGCGGTTTCTTTTCGCCGCTGAGCTCGAGGATTCGGTCGCGGATGGAGAGACGAATGTCCTCCCGCTTCACGCCCGGCAGTTCGGCAAAGAGCATGAAACCGTCCTTCCCCTCTTTGATATCGACGGGAGGAATCCACGTGCCGCGACACTCGACCTCGCCCTCATCGTGAACCGCGTTAAAGGCTCGACGGTAGGCATTCTGCCAATTCTGAAAATCGTGCTCATGTCGGAAAGGCCGGTGATACATTTTCGATCTCCTTTTTTTGTTCGCCCTCAGCTCTTACAATTTTTGTGCCGGCGCGGCTCGGCCCATCGAAGCCATTGTTTTGACATAGATTAAACAGGGACCAAAGAAAATTTGCAAAGGCGATGGGGCTTGTCAGGATGGCAAAGTTGTCTCTGTCGGCCGGCCGGCCGACAGAGACGGGGTGTCAGTCGAGAGAAACTTCGCCCATTTTGGAATAGTCCAGTTGCGAACCGTGCAGGCTGTGAGGAACGAGAAAGGCGATCAACGTGATCAACGCCGCGGCAAAGATCCAAGCCCGCCCCTTGGGTTTCCGCATCCGCAGGAAGGCGACAAGCCAGGCGACGAAGGCGACCAAGGTCTTGTTGTCCGTAAGGTCGGTGCCGAAAGGCAATCCCGTCCAATATTCGGCGAAGGCAAATTTCTGTACCAACGGTCCGAAAACAAAGCCGCCCAGGAAGAGCAGGAGCAAGGTGATTTTGACCTTATTCGCCGTCGGAGTTCCGATGAGGGCCGCAAGGCCTGCAGCGGTCGAAAAAAGCATGGCCGCGAACATTAAAAGAATGTGAGGAATCAGCGCCCATGCCGGCACATCGTTTCGAAAACGAATGACGACGTTCTCTTTGTCCGGCAGCAGTAGGGTTTGCCCGTCGCGCTGCAGTTCAACATGATACTCCAATTTGCCGGCCGGCGGTTGATGCGGCAGCGTTGCCGTGAGCCGGGATTCCTGCCGAACCATCGGCTGCTTGCGCCAGGGCTCCTCGATCCCGTATCGCCTCCAAACCAGCGTGCCTTCGATTTCAGGCGAAGGCGGAGCAAGCTCGATGAGCTGATCGCCCGCCCCCGCGTGACTTCTGGGGAACTTGTAGCGGATCGTGCCGTCTAATTCGGCAACGCCGCGAACGGGATAGGTAGGACCGGTGAGACGTTGAAAAACCGCCGATCCCAGCGTAATCAAAAAAGCCGCAAACCAAAAAAGCACTTTTTTCATGTATGGCAGCCTCTTTTCAAAATGAAAAAATGCCCGCTACTGCAGCACTCATTGTTTTCCTTTCAAATTGAAAACCGCTGCGAAGCGGAATCCTGTAAATGAAAGATAGGTTTTCATCATCCAAATAGCAAAGAAATTTGTCGACGAATCGTTTGACTTTTCGCGAATTTTTGCCTAAATAGAGGCTGAAAACAGCGGCATGGAGAGGGAGATGAGAAGAAAAGCATATTTTCAAATCCTGTTGTTATTGCTGGTGATTTGGGGAACCGGGCGTGCGCAGTATTTCGGTAAAAATAAAGTTCAAACCACTACGTTCAAATGGCAGTATCTTCAGTCGGAGCATTTCGATATCTATTTTACTGAAGGGGGATTGTCCATTGCCGAATTCACGGCGCGGGTCGCCGAGGAAAGCTATCGATCGATCAGCCGCACGCTGCGCTTCGAGTTGCTCGACCGCGTCAAAATCATCGTGTACAACAGCCACAACGATTTCGGCCAAACCAATGTCGATCTCAGTCCGCCCGAAGAATCGGTCGGCGGCTTTACCGAATTCTTTAAGAACCGCGTCGTCATCCCTTATGAAGGAGAGTGGGAAAAATTCCGCCATGTTATCCATCACGAGCTGACGCATGCCGTGATGCTGCAGATGGTTTACGGCGCCGGAACCCAGTCGATCATCACCGGTCTGATGCAGTTCCAGTTGCCGCTCTGGTTGATCGAGGGGTTGGCCGAGTTCGAAAGCCGAGGGTGGGACTTTGAGAGCGACATGTTCATGCGCGACGCCGCCCTCAACGGCTATTTACCCGATATTCCGGAATTGAGCGGTTTTCTGGCTTATAAAGGCGGGCAGTCGGTGCTGCGTTATGTCTCTGAAACCTACGGCGAGGAGAAGATCAGCGAACTGATCAACAAAATGAAGATGAACAGAGGCTCCAATCGCGGCATGAAGCAGGCGATCGGCCTTGAGGATAAAGAGCTGAGCAAACGCTGGCAGCTTTTTCTGAAAAGAAGTTATTGGCCGGACATCGCCGACCGCAAGGAACCCGATGAGATCGGCAAACGCATCACCGATCACCGAAAATGGCGTAATTTCGTCAACACCAGCCCGGCGATCAGCCGTAAGGGCGACAAGATCGCCTTCCTTTCGGACAAGGATGACTATTTCGACATTTTCATCGCCAGCGCCATCGACGGTAAAATTCTCGACAAGGCGGTTCGCGGGCAGCGGGCGGGCAATCTCGAAGAGCTGCATTGGCTGCGCGGCCGCGGCATCGACTGGAGCCCGGACGACCGCTTCATCGTCTTTTCAGCCAAAGCGGGTGCCGAAGATCAACTGCACATCGTCGACCTTCGCCGTAAAAAGATCGTTCGCAGCATAAAGACCGGCCTGGAAGGCATTTACAACGCCTCGTGGAGTCCCAAAGGCGACGAAATCGCCTTCTCAGGCGTTTTTCACGGGCAATCCGACATCTACGCCTACAACCTCGAGGAAAATCGACTGCGCAAAATTACCGACGACCCCTTCAGCGACGTCGAGCCGTCTTGGGCGCCGGACGGCAGCCGGTTGGTGTTCGCCAGCGACCGCAACGACTACGGCAGCGAAGTCCCTCCGAACTTTCGGCCGGAAACGTTGAACATGAAGGACTATGACATCTTTGAAATCAACGCCGACGGCACAGGCCTGCGCAAGCTCGTCGATTCTGACTTTCTCGACCGTTCTCCGGTCTATTCACCTGCCGGCGATTATATCGCTTTTTCCAGCGACCGTTCGGGCGTTTCCAACATCTATTTGAAAAAGCTCGACGGCGGCGAAGAGTGGCCGATCACCAATGTCGTCACCGGCGCCTATTTGCCGAGCTGGGGCGGCAGCGCCAACCGCCTGGCCTTCACTTCCTTCTATTTCGCAGGATATGATGTCTTTGTGCTCAGAAATCCTGTTGACATCCAACCGGGCGACGTGGCGGTTCGGCCGACGCAGTTCGCCCTCAGTTTGGACCGTCCGGTCGAAAAAGCCCTTCCGAAAGAGCCCCTTCCGGCTCAGCCTTCCAAGGATCTCGAAAAATACCGCACTTTCATCTTCGACGAGCGCTTTGCCCAAGGGCAGATAGAATTTGAAGAAAGGCGGGTTTTTCTCGATTCGACGGATTACGTGCTGCCGACAGGCGAATACAAGGTTTCTGACTATGAGGTGCATTTTACCCCCGACCTGGTTTACGGCTCCGTGGGTTACGACCAGTTCTTCGGCACGCAAGGCTACACCAACATCATGCTGTCGGACGTTTTGGGCGATCACCGCATCATGATGGCGCTGAATCTCTACGGCGATTTCAAAAACGCCGACTATGCCGTCGCCTATTACTATCTCAAGAACCGACTCGACATCGGGGGCGGCTTTTACCACAACGCTTACTTTTTCTACTCGGGGAACGCCGGCTGGGTACGAGACCGCAATTACGGCATCAGCCTCATGGCCTCCAATCCCTTCGA
>FWPV01005578.1_pt1 | contig 24953 bp, 20 predicted proteins | sample 2228371 | NCBI WGS metagenome assembly FWPV01 (sample SAMEA103939776, study PRJEB20133) | metagenome | reverse complement strand
CGAGGACGGCGGGGCAATCCTGCTGCAGCCGGACCGGGAGGCGCCGGAGGGCGCCCGGGTTCGGTAGCTCGGGTCAGGCGTCCAGGCGGAGGACCCAGTCGCGGGTGTCCGGCGCCTCCACGCGGATCTTGGTTGGGGCCGGGCCGGGGCTGGGCATGGGCAGCAGCTCGCCGGTGCGGGGATCGTGCCAGGCGACGCGGCTGGGTTCGAATCGCGCCGTGAGGCGGAGTTCGCCGCCGAACGGCACCCACACCAGGGTCCAAGGTTTCGGTTCGTCGCCGTGCAGGGCCAGCCGGCCACCGATCAGGGGCTCCGGGCGCCTCCCGATCAGGCTCCTCTCTTGGAAAAGAGCCTGCAGCCAGCGCACCTGGCCCGCGCCCGGCAGGCGCAAGGCCTCCAGCCACGTTCGGTCCGAACCGAGGAACGGCGGCGGAACGATCGGGGAGATCGGCTCCCATTTCGGGTCCCAAACCATCCACACGTTGTTGCAGCCGTAGGTGATGCCAGCCGATCCGGCGAACACCGCGGCGTGCCAGTGCCGCCGCACGTCCGAGTCGTCCAGCTGCTCGTTGCGGGTGTCCAGCCGGTCGGGGACGTTCTCGTAGGCCGGCTCGCCGTCGATCACGGGCTTGGGCGGCTCGAGGTCCCAGTCGTGGCGGATCCACGGCGTCGGGTCCAGCTCGCGGATGTGGCCCGTCTGCACCATGTTGAAGTCCAGCCAGTCCTCCGAGTGGAACGGGTCCGACGAGGTGCACTGCCCGTGGGGGTGGTAGGTGATCAGGCAGCGGCGCCCGACGACCGAGCGGATCCCGCGGGCCATGGCGCGCCAGACGTCGGGCGCCGCCTTCGGGTGGCGGTCTCCGCCGAGCACGTACACCAGGATTGCTCGCGGGCCGATGGCCTCGGCGAGGCGCCGCGCGAAGGGCTCGGCGTTGCCCTCGTGGAAGATCCTCAGGTTGCGGAACAGGGGGTGGTTCTCGTCGAGCGCCCAGGAACCCCACGTTGGGAGCAGGGCGATGCGGATCCCCCTCGCCTCGGCCTCGTCGAGCAGGAAGCGGAGCAGGTCCAGGTACCCCTCCGAAGGGCGCGGGCTCTCCAGGTCGGCGAGCGGCAGGTTACCCTCGGCGTTGGGCACGAAGGGACCCTCCAGCTCGGCCACGAACACCGTCTGCACGACGTTGAAGCCCTGCTCGGCCCGCACGTCCAGGTAGCGCACCATCTCCTCCCGGGTGGCGTGATGGAGCAGCTCCCAGGCGGTGTCGGCCTGCCAGAAGAACGGCGAGCCGTCCTCGAGCGCGAGCGTTCTGCGGTCCGGTGCGATCTGGAGCCTCTGCATGGCCCATTTTGGGGCGGGCGAAGGCGGAGCGGGACAGGTTCGGCGGAGATCGCCTGAGGATTCCGGCAAAGCGGGCTGGGATTCTGGCGGAGGGGGTGGGATTCGAACCCACGGAGGCCGTGAGACCTCACCGCATTTCGAGTGCGGCGCACTAGACCACTATGCGACCCCTCCGGTCCGACGAGTTGTACCCGAACCGAGCGCGAACCCGCCACGAATGTCCTGCCCGTGCGTAGAAGGAGCCATGGACAGGAAGCGGGCGGTCGTGGTCGGTGCCGGCTTCGGCGGGAGCGCCGCGGCCTCGCGGCTCGCGCGGCTGTTGCCGGCGAGCGAGTGGGAGGTCGTGCTCGTCGACCGCAACAACTACCTTCTCTTCTATCCTCTGCTCCCCGAGGTGGCAGCGGGAACGCTGGAGCCCCGGCACGTCGTGGTGCCCGCAAGGAGCTTCCTGCCGAAGGGGAGGTTCGTGTGCGCCGAGGTTACGGGCCTGGACCTGAGGCGCCGGCGGATCCACCTGGCCAACGAGGACGAACCCGCTTGGTCGATGCCCTACGACCATCTGGTTCTGGCCCTCGGGTCGGTCACCCGCATGCCGCCGGTTCCCGGGCTCCGGGAGCACGGGTTCGAACTGAAGACCATCGCAGACGCCGCAAGCCTGCGGGACCACGGGATCTCGCTGCTAGAGCGGGCCGCGATCACAAAGGACCCCGAGCTGCGGCGGGAGCTGCTGCGCGTGGTGGTGGTCGGGGCCAACTTCACCGGAGTGGAGCTGGCCGGCGAGTATCAAGACTTCCTGCGCGACGCTTGCCGCGCGTATCCCGAGCTGAACCCGGACGACGTGGACGTGGTGGTCGTCGAGGCGCGATCCCGAATCCTGCCTGCGCTTCCCGAGGGCTTGGCGAACTACGCGCTGACCCACTTGGAGAGGCGAGGACTGCGCTTCGCCACCCAGCGGACTGTGGTGCGGGTCGATCGCCGAGGCGCCGAGCTGTCGGACGGCACCTGGCTGCCCTCGCGCACGGTTGTGTGGTGCGCGGGGATCGCGCCCAACCCGCTGATCGCAGAGTGCGGAGACCTGCCGAAGAACGACCTCGGCTACATCGAGACCTCATCCGACCTGAGATTGCGGGGATTCGACGACGTCTGGGCGATCGGCGATTCGGCGTTCGTGCCGCAGGCGGACGGCCAGGGCTACCCTGCTACCGCTCAAGTCGCCTCCAGGCAGGGCGAGCACGTTGCGCGGAACATCGCGCGGGCCGCGAGGGGCCAAGCCTTGACGGCGTTCTCCTTCCGATCGCGGGGAGCGCTGGCGGCGTTGGGGTGCCGGACCGCGGTCGCGGAGGTGTTCGGTCTGAGGATCGCGGGCTTCCCGGCGTGGTTCCTCTACCGAACCGTGTACCTCCTCAAGGTGCCGACGTTCGGGAGGAAGCTGTCGATCGTCACGGACTGGACGGTGGACCTGTTCGCCAAGCAGATGCCGGTTCAGCTGGGTCTGCACCGCAGGGCTTCGGAGCAGAACGGGGCGCCACGACAGGACGAGGTCAGGCTCTGACTCAAGCCTCCCCAACAGCCAGCCGGATCATGCGCTCGATCTTGGCGATCTGGCTTCTTCGATCGAACCGCCGCATCGCGGCCTCTCTTCCGCGGGCGCCGAGCGTTCGCCGGTCCGCCTCCGGCATGTCGGCCAGCTGCACGATCGCACTAGCCATCGCGGCCGGGTCCTCCGGCGGACAGACGACGCCGGCTCCGGCCTCCTCGACGATGCTTCTGGGATCGCCCTCCAAGGCGCACACGATCGGCTTGCCGACCGCCAGATAGGACTGCACCTTGTGCGGGATGGTGATCGCCGCGAGCGGGTCCTTTCGCAGGTGCACCAGAAGGGCGTCCGCCAGCGCGTAGACCGGGGTCATCTCGCTGGTCTTGAAGCTGCCGAGGAACCGCACGTTGGCTAAGCCCTCGTCTTGGACGCGGCGCTGCAGAGCCTCGCGTTCGACCCCGTCTCCGGCGATGCAGATCTGAATCTCCGGTCGGTCCCGCAGCAGGGCGGCGGCGTCGATCAGCACGCCCAGATTCTGCATCAGGCCTATGTTGCCGGCGTACAGCACGTTGAACCGGCCCGCCATGCCGAGCCGCTCGGCGAGAACTGGGTCTGGCTCGCACGGCCGGTAGAAGTCGGTGTCCACCCAGTTCTCGATCACGTCGATCTTTTCGGCGGGCACGCCCTTGCCCACGAGGTTGTCACGGAAGCCGGGGGAGATAACGCGGATGCGACTCGCCCACCGGTAGGTGGCGTCGCAAAGCCGCCCCACCGCATTCAGCCCCCGCTGAGAGGACACCATGCCCGTGGCCGCCAGGGTCTCCGGCCAGAGGTCTTGGATCTCCACCGTGTGCGGCACCCGCCAGAGGCCGCCGACCCATCGCGCCGAGGCGCACAGCGTGGCCAGCTGCACCACGTGGATGCAAGCTGGGCGGCGAACCAGCCAAGGTCCGAGCAGGGCGAACGACGAAGCCAGCGAGAACAGGTTCATGACCCGCCGCAGCGGGGACTTCGAGTGGTCGGCGAACGTCTTCAGGCGCAGCACCGGCACTCCCAAGTGCTCGTCCCACTGACGCCACCGGTTCTGGTAACCATCGTAGATGCGCCCGGAGGGCCAGTTGGGGTAGCCGGTGACCACCACCACGTCGTGTCCCAGCCCCTTCAGGCCCACGGCCAGCTCGCCGTACAGCTGCGTCGGCTCCGGTGGGAAGTACTGGGTGAGGAGCACGATGCGCACGGCTAGACCTTGGACCAGACCGTGCGGTTCACGTAGTGCACGTAGCTGTGGATGATCCGCACCACCTTCTCCGAGACGTTGGGAACGTCGTAGTCTGCCACGATCCGCAGGTCTCGGCGCTCGCCACGGCCCTGGCCCATCACCAGCCGCAGACCCCGCAGCACGGAGTCCGGCTCGAGCCCAGTCATCACGACGGCCGCTTCCTCCATTCCCTCGGGCCGTTCGTGCGCCTGGCGGATGTTGACCGCAGGGAAGTTGAGGATCGAGGACTCCTCGGTGATCGTGCCGCTGTCCGACAGAACCGCCGCGGCCTCCATCTGCAGGCGCACGTAGTCGGATAGGCCGAGCGGCTTCATCAGCTCCACCTCGGGGGGCAGCTCCACCCCCTCGGCCTCGATGCGCTTGCGGGTCCTGGGGTGCGTTGAGAAGATCATCCGTAGCCCGAACTCCGAGGCCACCGCCCGCAGGGTCCCCACGAGGTTCGCGAACTGGGCGGGGGAGTCGATGTTCTCCTCCCGGTGCGCGCTGACGACGAAATACCGGCGCGGTTCCAAGCCCAGCCGATCGAGGACCGTCGAGGCGAGGATCTTGGGCATGTAGTGGTGGAGCACCTCGTACATCGGGCTGCCGGTCTTGATCACGCGGTCCGGGGGCAGTCCTTCCCGGAGCAGGTATTCGCGCGAGATCGAGCTGTACGGCAGGTTGATGTCGCTGATGTGGTCCACGATGCGCCGGTTGATCTCTTCCGGCACGCGCTGGTCGAAGCAACGGTTGCCCGCCTCCATGTGGAAGATCGGGATTTTGCGCCGCTTGGCGGGGATGGCCGCCAGGCAGCTGTTGGTGTCGCCCAGCACCAAGAAGGCGTCGGGCTGGATCTCGGCCAGCACCGGATCCACGCGCGCGATGACCTGTCCGATGGTCTCCGCGGCGGTCGCTCCGGCCGCCTCGAGGAAACGGTCCGGCCTGCGGATCTCCAGATCCTCGAAGAAGATCTCGTTCAACTCATAGTCGTAGTTCTGGCCCGTGTGCACCAGGGTGTGCTCGGTGTGGCGCTCGAGCGCCGCGATCACCCGCGACAGCCGGATGATCTCTGGGCGCGTGCCGACGACCGTCATCACCTTCAGCCGGTTCACGGCCCCACCTCCTCGAAGATCGTGTCGGGCCGGTTCGGGTCGAACGGCTCGCTGGCCCAGAAGAGGGTGACCAGGTCTCGGTCGCCGACGTTCTCGATGCAGTGGGTGTATCCGGGCGGGATGTCGATCGGCCGGAGGTCCTCGCCGGACACCCGGACGTCGACGCGAGCGCCGGTGTCGATGTGGCGGAACCGCACCACCGCCTCGCCCTCCATAACCAGGAACTTCTCCGTCTTGGTGCGATGGTGGTGGTTTCCCCGGACGATCCCCGGCTTGGTGCGCGACACGAAGATCTGTCCGGCGGTCGTGCTCTTGACGAACTCGGCGAGCACCCCGCGAGCGTCGGTCCGTTGCGTCAGCGGGTAGGCGAACTCCCCCTCGGGCAGGTACGAGAGGTAGGTGGCGTACAGCCTGTGGGTCAGCGGGTCGGAGAAGTCGGGAAGCCAGAGCTCGGTGCGCAGGTTCCGGAACTCTCGGATCCGCTCGGCCAGTTCCCCCAGGCGAATGCGCCCGGTCGGCGGCACCGAGCGACGCTGGAAGCCTTCGGGACGCTCCTCGGCGGTCGTTAGAAAGGCGTCCACCACGTCGTCGATGTACACCAGCTCCAGCTCTCGGTCAGGGTCGTGGACCTCGATCGGCTCGTCCCGTGCGATGCGGTGGCAGAACGTGGCCACGACGCTGTTGTAGTTCGGCCGGCTCCACTTGCCGAACAGGTTGCCGAGTCGGAAGGCGACGGCGTCGAGCAGGCCGTTCTCGGCGGCCCGCTCCAGGTGCCGCTCGGCCTGCAGCTTGCTGCGTCCGTAGGGGTTGTCCAGCTCGGCCTGGATGCTGGAGCTGAGGATCACGAGCGGGCGCGAGCCGAGGTCAGCGGCCGCGCGGCACAGCTCCTCGGTGAGGCCCGCGTTCACGGTCTCGAACTCCGCGGGGTCGGGCGGGCGGTTGGCGCCGGCCAGGTGGAACACCGTGTCGCAGCCCTCCAGCGCCTCGCGGAGCGTCCTCGGTCCGACGCCCACGTCGAAGCGGACCACCTCCACGTCCGGGACGGTGCGGAGCGCGGCGCGCAGGTTCCGACCAATGAACCCCTCGGAGCCCGTGACGAGAACCCGCTTCATGCCCGGACTCCCTGCAGGGCCTCTTGAACGAAAGGAAGCGAGGCGAGCAGGTCGCGCATCTGCTCGACCGTGAGCCGCTGGGTGTTGTGCGAGTGGTAGTCCTCCATCTCGTTGATCCGGGGCGACCCCTCGGTGAAGTAGAGCGCGTAGTTCAGGTCGCGGGTGTCGGCCGGCACGCGGTAGTAGCCCCCGTGGTCCTCCGCGCGGGCCATCTCCTCGCGGGTCAGCAGGGTCTCGTACAGCTTCTCGCCGTGGCGGGTGCCGATGATCTGCACCGGGTTGTCCGCTCCGAACAGCAGTTTGAGCGCCTGCACAACCGTCTCGAGCGTGGCGGCGGGGGCCTTCTGCACGAAGATGTCGCCCGGCTGGGCGTGGTCGAAGGCATACAGGACCAGGTCCACCGCGTCGTCGATCGACATCATGAACCGCGTCATGTGCGGGTCGGTGACCGTGAGCGGCTCTCCGGAGAGAATCTGATCGATCCACAGGGGGATCACGGAGCCACGGGAGCCCATGACGTTGCCGTAGCGGGTGGCGCACAGCACGGTGCCCCTGGCCGCGGCGACGCGCGACTTGGCGAGCATCAGCTTCTCCATCAGCGCCTTGCTGAGCCCCATGGCGTTGATCGGCGCGACGGCCTTGTCCGTGCTGAGCAGCACGACCGACCGCACTCCCGCGTCGATGGCCGCGTTCATCACGTTCTCGGTGCCCAGGGAGTTCGTTCGGATCGCCTCGAGCGGATAGAACTCGCAGGACGGCACTTGCTTCAGGGCCGCCGCGTGGAACACGATGTCGACCCCTACCATCGCGTCCTTCAGGCTGTCGGCGTCCCGGACGTCCCCGATGTAGAACCGGAGCTTGGGGTCGCGGTAGGCGTTCCGCATGTCCTCCTGCTTCTTCTCGTCCCGGCTGAACACGCGGATCTCGCGGATGTCGGTCTGGAGGAACCTCCGCAGGACCGCGTTGCCGAACGTGCCCGTGCCTCCGGTCACGAGGAGGGTTTTTCCTTGGAAGGAGGAGGAAGGAGTCGTGCTCATCTGGGCTTCACCGGACTCGGGGAGCATACCCCTCGGCGCGCGGGAGTCCGGAGCCCGAACGGGGCAGGGGTAGACTGGCCTGCGTTCCTCGGGAGGCCATGGGAGGCTGCATGGGATCGAAGACTCGGTGGGCCGTGGCGATCGGCGCGGCGCTGGGTGTGGCGCTGATGGCGCTGTACACCTACCTGGTGCCGCCGCGATGGCTGGCACGGGCCGCGCTGCTGATCCCGTATGACGAGAACGCGACCACGAGGCTGGGCCTTCCAACCATGATCCAGCAGGCCGACCCGCTCTCCGTGCTGCGGGGCATCGTGCTGAGCCGGTCCTCCTTGGTGCGGGTGTCGCAGGCGACCGGCCTGTCGGTCCGCGAGCTGGAGGAGAGGTTCGACGTGCAGGTCAGCCCCGAGGACAACCAGCTGCTGCTGGCGTGCCAGCACACCAACAAGGCGCTGGCCGAGGAGGTGGTTCGGCAGTCGATTCGAAGCTTGGCGTATCTGGCGCGCACCAACACCGTGTCGGTCGGCTCCCGGCAGGCGAAGTATCTGGAAGAGGCGATCGCCCGCAGGAAGGACGAGTTGGACTCCGCCCAGCGGGAGCTTGCGCGGTACGTGCGCGATTCCCGCACGGTGCTGGACCCCTCGTCTCCCTTGTCCAACGCGGAGTACGTCCGCAGGTTCCGGGACGCACAGCTGGAGTTGGCGAAGGTTGAGCAACAGATCGGAGCGGTGCGCGACTCGGCGACCCGTCTCGGAGGGCCGACCCTCGAGGTGCCTTCGGGAATCCCCGAGATCGAGGCTTGGCGCGCGAAAACCGCGCAGGCGGAGTACGACCTGAAGGTGGCCCGATCGCAGTACGGCGAGGAGGCGCCCGCCGTGGTCCGTGCGAAGCAGGCCTTGGAGGCCGCCCGGGGGTCGCTTCGGCAGGAGGTGAGCCGGTACGTGCAGTCGGTCAACCAAGGAATCACGCAGAAGGTGGCGGACCTGGTGGCCCAACGCACCGTGCTGCAGTGGCAGGTGGAGACCCTGCGCAGGTTGGCCGACGCCACGCCGGAGGAGGCGGTGGAGTTCTCGAAGAGGCTCCAACGGGTGCAGGAGCTGACCGCATCTTTGGGGCTGCTGCAGGAGCAGTACGAGCAGGCGAAGGCCAAGGCGGAGGTGGAGCGGGTGCGATGGAGCCTGCTGACTCCGCCCTACGTGGAGGATAAGCCGGTGAACAAGAGCTACACGCGCAACGGTCTGATCGGGCTTCTGCTGGGCGGGCTGGCGGGGCTGTTCGTTTCCAGCCGGAGGCGGGTTCCGGAGCCGTGAGCCCGGCGCGATCGCGGCTGTTCAAAGGTTTGGCGGCGCTCGTTTCGGGGACGGCGGGCGCCCAGGTCGTGACCCTTCTGGCGACGCCGTTCCTCGTGCGGCTGTACGGGATGGAGCGGTGGGGAGAGTTCGGGGCGTTCTCGGCTCTCTACCTGACCGCACTGACCGTGGCGGCCATGCGCTTCGACCAGGCGGTACCGGTCGCCAAGGACGACGCGGAGGCGCGCGCGGTTCTGGCTCTGGGCCAGCTGGCGGCGCTTTCGCTCGCCGCTGGGGTGTTCGTCGCGTCGCTGGCGTTCGGGCCTTGGCTGGCGGAGGCCACCAAGGTCACCGCGCTGCGCGACCAGCCTTGGCTGCTTCCGCTGGCCCTGCTCGGAGGAGGCCTCTACGTCGCGTTCAGCTCGTGGCACCTGCGCCGAGGGACATTCCGCGTGGTGGCCGCCACGACGTTCACGCAGTCGCTGGCGATGGCGGCCGTGCAGTTCGCCGGCTGGCTGATTCCTGCGGCTCGGGGCTTCGCCTTGGCTCTGGGGCTGGCGGTCGGGCGTTCGGCGGGGTTCTTGAACCTCTGGCGCTGCTACCGTCGCGACGTGGGGACCGGTGTGGGAAGGTCGAGCCTTCGAGAGGCGTGGCGGTCTCACAGCCGCTTCGCTCTGCTGGGGGTTCCCTCCGCGCTGGCGAACGCCGCCGGGCTGCAGGCGCCGACGGTGCTGCTGAGCGCCCTGCATGGGCCTTGGGCCGCGGGCCAGTTCTACACGTCGATGCGCATCTTGGGGCTTCCGATGGTTTTCCTTGGGGCGGCGGTGTCGCAAGTGTATCTGTCCGAGTTCGGACGTCTGCTGCGGGAGAGCCCTGCGGGCCTGCACCGGTTCTTTCGCGGCGCGGTGCGCCGGTTGCTCCTGGTGTCGCCGGTGCTCGCCTTGATGGGTTTCACCGCGCCTTGGTGGTTTCCGCTGGTGTTCGGCGCGGAGGCGAGCAAGGCCGGCGTGTGGAGCCTCTGGCTCACTCCGAGCCTGTGCCTCGGCCTGGTCTGCTCGCCCGTCAGTTCCACCGCGAACTCGCTGGGTCGGCAAGACCTTCAGCTCGGCATGGACGTCTTGCGGCTGGCGCTCACCGTGGCTTGCTTCGCCCTGCCGGTCCGCGGGTGGTCCGCTGACTCGCGGGTGGCTGTGTACGGAGCGATGATGGCGGCGACCTACCTGGCTTACCTGCTGTTGTACGATCGGCTGGTCGCGCGGGCCAGGCCCGCCGCTCCCGCCGGGGAGGCTGCATGAAGCGACTTGCAACGCGGCTGTTCAACCTGCTGGTCGGCGGCCCGCTGTGGCTGTTGGCCCCGCTTCTCGGCTTCGATCGGCGCTATTTCCGTGGACGGCACTTCGAGCGGCACACGTCGGGCTACCGCATGGTGCTCCGGGCGATCCTGTTCCAGAAGATCCTGGGGTTCAACCGATCCTGCCGTTTCCCAGTGAGCCACCAGTCGGTAGTGTCGAACGGTCGGAACCTGATCTTCGACCCCGACGACTTCAACAATCTGTGGCACTTCGGGTGCTACTTCCAGAACTTCGACGCGAGGATCGAGATCGGCAAGGGGACGTACATCGCCCCCAACGTTGGAATCATCACCGCCGACCACGACCTGGAGGACCTGGACGCTCACCAGCCTGGCAAGCCCGTGGTCATCGGGGAGAGGTGCTGGATCGGAATGAACGCGGTGATCCTGCCCGGGGTGGTTCTGGGAGACCGCACGGTGGTGGGCGCGGGCGCCGTGGTCACCAAGAGCTTCCCCGAGGGCCGGTGCGTGCTGGGAGGCGTTCCGGCCCGCAAGATCCGCGACTTGTAGGAGAGGCATGGGCGGCGAGGGCGCTTTGGGGTGGGCCTATCTGCTGGCTGGCGCGGCTGCTCTGGCCGGTGCGGTCCGTGCCTCCAGGCGGTCGCTCTCGGGCTTCGGTCGTTCGCCTCTGGCCGTTGCCCTCGCCTATTTCGGTTTCGCGTTCCTGATCGTTCCCGGCTTGAACCTCCTGTTCGGGATCTCCTTCTGGCAAAGCTCCTATCGGGGGGAGACGCTGGAACGCGGTCTGTGGCTGTCGCTCGCCTTCGTCGTTCTCCTGGCGGCTGGGTACCGTTGCTCGGCACCAACGGGCGGCCACGGCCACGTAGAGGTGAGGCCGATCGCGCAGCCGGCCTGGTCGATGACGGTGGCGGCTCTAGCCATGATGGGTGCTTTGGGCTTGGCGCTCCTGGCGAGGAGCGTCCTGGAGGCGGGCGGGCTCGCCAACTACTTCATCCTGCGCAACACGCTCGCCGCCGGCGAGGGTCCCTCGCTGATTCTGACTGCGCTTTGGCAGGCGATTCCGGCGCTGATCGTGGTGCAGGTGGTCGCTTGGAGCAGGGGGAACGTGCCGGTGGGTCGCTGGCGGGTCGTTCTCGCGGCGACGCTCTTGGTGGCGGTGGCGATCGGGCTGTTCCAGGGCAGCCGAACCAAAGCCCTTTTTCCCTTGCTGGCGGCAGGCATGACCTGGGTCGCGCTGCAGCCCGGAGACCTGCCCCGGCGGCTCAAGGCGGCGCTGCTTTCGTCGGTGGCAGGTCTGGCGCTGATCGGCGGCGTGCTGGGGATCGCCCGCGAGTCGGTGGCGGCGGGCCGGGCGGTCCGCTCCGACGCCTTCGCCGGTCCGCGGCTGGTGACCGAGGCGTTCCGCGAGTATGAAAACCTCTGGTACCTGCTGGACCATGAGGCGCGTCTCAGGCCCCTCGGCGGCTCTACATTTCTGGCCGGCTTCGTGTTCTGGGTGCCGCGCAGCATCTGGCCGGACAAGCCGCTTGGCGGAGGGCCGGAGATCGTGAACTTCATCTGGCCTTGGGGCTACGAGCCGGGTCGGAAGGACAACCGGTCGTCGATCACTCCGGGCCTGATGGCCGAGGGGTTTCTCAACTTCGGCGCACCGGGGGTGCTGGTGGCTGGCGGCTTCTACGGCCTGTTCCTCGGCCTGCTGGCCAGGCTGTGGAGCCGCCGCGGAAGCGCCGTCCTAGCCGGTCTGGCGGTCTGCCTGTCGCTGCGGGCCGCTGAGTTCCTCGGGATGGAGTTCTTCGGCGGGCTGTTCAACCTGCTGGCGGTGGCCCTGCCTTTCCTCGTGGCCCTTGGGGCGGAATCGGTCTTTGCGGCAAGGACGCCGGCTCTCTCCGAGAGCGGCTAGCCGATCCACTCCCTTACGACCTCGGCCATCGCCTCGTCCCAGGGTCGGAACGGGAGTCGGGCGAGACGCTCCCCCATCTCCACGGGTTCGGAGGGGTCGGCGGCCCAGCGGGCCAGTAGGCCCGCCAGGGCGTTGGGATCGGAGTAGGGGACTGCAGCGGCGCCGCCGACCTCGCGGTAGGGAGCCGCGGTGACCACCTCCTCGTTCACCAAGATGGCGCACCGGGTGAGCACGCAGTCGCCCCACTTGTTCGACTCCGCTAGGCGGTTGATGGCGAGCGACGGGTCGTAGAAGGTGAGGCAGGCGTGGGCCCGGTGGTACAGCGCCAGCGACTCGCTGGGCTTCACCTCGCCGACGTACTCGGCGAAGGGGTGTTGGGTCAACTGGGAGGCCTGCGGCACGGTCGGATCGATCCGCCCCGCGAGAAGCAGCCGGAACGGAGGTCCCTGGTAGACCTCGAGCGCTCTGGCCAACGACTCGAGGCCGCGGGTAGGCGCCAGCCAACCGTTCACGTAAAGGGTGAACGCGCCGTCGCGAGCGTAGCCTCTGGAGCGGGCGATCTCCTCGGCCTGCGCGAGGTCGCTCTGGAGCGGATAGTTGGGCACGACGCGGAGGTTGGGGTCCGGGGTCGGCCAGCGCGCGGCGGAGGGGACCAAATGGATGGTCGCGGCTGCGGCCGCTCGGCGCTCCATGCGGGCGATGATCGGACGGATCGGCTTGGGCCACGGATAGGCGAGGCTGAGGGTGTCGTTGTCGTCGAAGAACAGGCGGAGTCTTTTCCGGCGGGCTAGGGTAGCGGCTGGGAAGGCGGACCACAGGCTCAGCGCGTACACCGCCGAACCCTCCGGGAGGTCCGCCAAGGCGCGCCGCAGGGCGGCCATGTAGCGCAGGTACCAGCGGATCAGCGAGCGGTTCTTGTACCCGCCGCCGACGAGCACCGTCCGCGTTCCGATCGGCGGGTCGTTGTCCGGCTCCCCGGGGTCCCTCTTCCAAGCCAGGTGCTGGATGGCTAGTCCCTCGGACGACAGCACGGCCGCGATCTTCCGGGTGCGGACGAGGGCACTCACGTTGGCGACAGGAGCCAGCAGGAAGACAGTCTGGCTCATGCCTTTCGGGCGATGCCGCAGAAGTCGAGCAGCCGGTCCTTCGGAAGGTTGGCGTCGCGGAACGCGGTGTGGGCGACGAGCCCCACCAGAACGTCCGCGCGCTCGAGGGCCTCCCGCAGCTCGACGAGCTCGGCGTCCACCTTGGAATCGGGCGCTGCGTAGGGCTCCACGGCGATCACCCGGAGTCCCTCGGCCTGCAGCGTGCGGCAGATGCGCAACGCGGGGCTCTCGCGAAAGTCGTCGATGTCCGGCTTGAACGCCAAGCCTAGGCAAGCCACAACCGGCTCCTTCCCTTGGTGGCGGAGCTGGGCCACCCTGCGCAGAACCTGCGCCACCACCCACTCGGGCTTGTTGTCGTTCACTCGCCTAGCGGAATGGATCAGGCGCGCCAGATCCGGGTGGGCGTCGACGAGGAACCACGGATCCACCGCGATGCAGTGGCCTCCGACTCCGCAACCGGGCTGCAGGATGTTCACCCGCGGGTGGCGGTTGGCCAGCGCGATCAGCTCCCAGACGTCGATGCCCTCCCGCTCGCAGATCATGGACAGCTCGTTGGCGAACGCGATGTTCACGTCTCGGTAGCTGTTCTCCACCAGCTTGGCCATCTCGGCGGTCTTGGCGTCGGTGAGGTGGATTCCGCCCTGCACGAAGGTTCGGTAGATCGCTGCGGCGGCCTCGGCGGCCTCCGGGGTCAGCCCGCCGACGATCCGGTCGTTGTGCACCAACTCGTGCAGGATCCTCCCCGGAAGAACGCGCTCGGGGCAGTAGGCCACGTGGAAGCGCACTCCCGGAGCCGCCTCCTCGAGGTCGCGGGCCAGCCGCTCGGTGGTTCCGACGGGAGACGTGGATTCGAGGACCACCACGGACTCGTCTCGCAAGAAAGGCGCGATCGACCGTCCGGCGGAGAACACGTAGCTGAGATCGGGGGAGGGGATGTCGCCGCTGGCGCGGAACGGCGTGGGCACGCACAGGAAGTAGGCGTCGGCGTGCGTCGGCTCGGACTGCGCCGTCAGCCGCCCGGAGGCCACCGCGTCTCTCAGTGCCGCCTCCAGGTCTGGCTCGACGATGTGGGGGACGGCGGAGTTGACGGCGTTCACGGCATCGGGGTTCACGTCGACGCCGATCACGCGGAGGCCGGCCTGAGCCATCACCACCGCGGTCGGCAGACCGATGTAGCCCAAGCCGACCACGCACACGGTTTGGGTGGGCATGATGCCGACATTATGGCCACCAAGGCGTCCCGGCTGGCGAGCCGTCGGCGCGTAGGTAAACTGGCCGGGTTCGGGAGGCGGTTTTCGATGCTTGGACGATCTGTGGCTCGGTTGGTCCTGCTCCTCGGCTCGGTCCTCGCGCTGGTTGGCGGGCAGAGTCTGGCGTCCGCCGTGGCCGCCGAAATCCGCGTCGCGCCGATCCCAGAGCGAACGGTGCGGGTCGGCGAGACGGTGCGGTTCCGGGCGGCGGCCACGGGAGGGGACGTGGTGTTCGCTCTCTCGGGCGGCCCCAAGGGCGCTGCCATCGGCGACGCGGACGGCGTGTTCGTTTGGACGCCGTCGGAGAGGGGCCTCTTCGTGTTCGAGGTCGTCGCGGCTTCGGTGAGCGACCCGAAATCCAAAGGGTCCACGGTGGTGCGGATCCGCGTGGTGGATCCAGACGCCCCCTCCTTCCGGGACATCCCTTCGCAGGTGGTCACCCTCGGTTCGGTGGTCCGCTTCCAAGCCATGGCGGAGCCGAGGCCGGGAACGCTCGGCAAGATCGTTTACTCGCTGGCGAATCCGCCGGAAGGGGCAAGCATCGACGCGTACAGCGGACGCTTCGCTTGGAGGCCGTCCCGCCCCGGCACTTACGAGATCGAGGTGGTCGCCGCCCCGGAGGGCGCGCCGTGGCTTCTGAACGTCCAGAGGGTGAGCATCACCGTCCAAGGCACCGACCGACCGGAACTGGAGCCGATCCCGCCGAAGTCGTTGGCGGTCGGTGGAACCTACTCGGTGGTGGTGCGCCAGAAGGCCACCAGCCGGCCCAGCGCCGAGCTGCTCTTCTCGCTGAAGGGCGCGCCGGAAGGCATGACGATTGATCCAAGGTCCGGGCGGATCACATGGACACCGTCGGCGGGCGGGACGTACAGCTTCACGGTGGTCGGCACCGACGCGAACGACGCCGACCTGCAGACGAGCATGCCCGTCGAGGTGCGGGTGTTCGGCGTGTTCGGCCACAGCTTCTTCGAGGGGGCACGGGCAACCTTGGATGGGAGGCTCGCCGCGATCCGGGAGGGGCGGTTCGTTCCGGGTTCCGTAACCGTCCCCGTCCCGACCAGGGAGGGCGAGGGCCGGGCCAACGAGACGGTGGAGCCGCTCCGCAACTACGTCGGTCCGGATGCGATGGCCGCGTTCAACATCGCTACTCCCGATCCGGAGCGCTATCAGCTGGGGCCCGGCGACGTCCTGAAGGTGAGGGTCTGGAGTCCGGCGCTCGAGCCGAAGGAGCAGACAGTCAAGGTGGATGCGCGGGGCACCCTCGCGCTTCCCGACACCAGCGTGAGGGTCGTGGTGCGCGGCCGCACGGTGGGCCAAGCGGAGAGCCTCCTGCGCACCGAGCTGCGCAGGTTGATCCGCAATGCGGAGGTGCTCGTCCAGCTGGACGAGGTGCGCACCATGGCGATCACCGTGATGGGCGAGGCGCACCTGCCCGGCCGGTACCAGGTCCCGTCGGTGGCTACGCTGTTCAACGCGGTGTACCTGTTCGGCGGACCGACCGCGGAGGGCTCCTTCCGTCGGATCGAGCTGCGCCGCTCCGACGGGACGCGCCGCACCCTGGACCTGTACCGCTACCTGTTGCTCGGCGATGCGAGCCAGGACACGCCGCTGCAGCCGGGAGACGCGATCTTCGTTTCAAGGGCGGAGCGCCGCGTGGTGGTGAGCGGCGAGGTGGTGCGCCCCGCCGTGTACGAGCTGCTGCCGGGGGAGCGCCTGCAGGACGCCATCCGCTTCGCGGGCGGTCTGCGGGCTTCGGCGGTCGCCTCGTCCGCGGTTCTGGAGACGGTGGATGAGGGCCGCAACCGTGTGCTGCTCGCCTTGGACGCGCGGACCGCGAACCCCGAGCTGAAGGACAACGACGTGCTCGAGGTGCCCAGCGTCGCCAGCGAGATCGTCAACGCAGTGCTGCTGGAGGGCGCGGTGGAGCGGCCCGGCCGCTACCCGGTCGGACCGGAGACCACGGTGGCGGAGCTTCTGGGGCTCGCGGGAGGCTTGCGGCCCGACGCGTGGATCCAGCGGTTCGACCTCTTCCGACGGAACGACGACGACACCACCACCCTGCTTCCGGTCGACGGCGCCAAGGCCTCGCAGACCAGGGTGCAGCCGCGAGACCGCGTGGTGGTGTACCGCCTGTCGGACGTGGCGTGGACCGGGGACCGGATCGTGGAGGCGTCCGGCGCCGTGCGGAAGGCCGGCACGTTCACGCGGGCCGAGGGCATGCGTGTGCTCGACCTTCTGATCCAAGCGAACGGTCTGGCTCCGGACGCCCAGCTCGAGCGGGCCTTTCTGCAGAGGACGGAGCCGGACGGCACGCCCGGCGAGCTCGTGACGATCGACTTGCGCAAGGTGCTGGCCGGCGACGAGCAGGCCAACCTGGTGCTGCGGGACCGGGACCGGCTGGTGGTGCAGACCGTCGCGGAGAGCCGCTATCTGCCCGAGCAGACCGTTCAGGTCCTAGGGGCGATCCAGGCTCCGGGAGTGTACACGCGGTCGAGCAACCTGACCATCGGGGACCTGCTGAAGCTGGCGGGCGGCCCCACTCCGGACGCCGGCGAGTACGTGGAGATCGCCAAGTCCCGCGTCCCGGAGGGCACGCCGGTCGTGCGCCTCAGCCTGAAGGAGGCCTGGGAGGGCGGCCCCGCCGCCGCGACGCGCCTGGAGGACGGCGACTTGGTGACGATCGCGTCCCGGCAGGACCTGATCGTGGTGCCGCGCACCGTCACGATCCTCGGCGAGGTGGCGAACCCTGGCCCCTACACGCTGGGTCGGAAGGGCGAGACCCTGAGCGACCTGGTGGCCAGAGCGGGCGGCTTGACGGACGCGGCGTTCCCCGAGGGAGCGCAATTCCTGAGGAACCCGCGGAAGCTCCGCACCGACCCCCAGCAGGCTGTGGCGCCCAAGGTTCGGGAGATGATCGACCTGGTGAACGAGGCGGAGTACCGCCGGGCCTTGGCCCGCGGCGAGCTGGAGAGGGTGCGGATCGCCTCGGGGCTGAAGAGCCAGCCGATCGTGCTGGGCCTGCCGGGAGGCGGCGCCACAACCCAGCCGCAGGCCGGACCAATCCCGGAGCTGAAGGGCGAGACGGTGACGCCGGCCCGCACGTTGGGATTGGCCGAGCTGAGCCCCGCCGGGAACATCAACGTGAGCCTGACGGAAGCCTTGGCGCGCAAGGGCGGACCGAAGGACCTCCCGCTGGAGGACGGCGACGTGCTGGTGATCCCCGCGCGGCCGACCACCGTGGCCGTGACCGGAGCGGTGGTGGCCCCCTCCTCGAGCCTGTACGAGAAGGGCCGGAACGTGGAGTGGTACGTGGAGAGGTCCGGCGGCTACACGCTGGACGCGGCGAAGGACGGGATCTTGCTGATCAAGCCAAACGGCCAGGTGGTTCGGGCTACCCGCCGGACCCAGCCCGGCGTGGGAGACGTGATCTTCGTCCCGACCCGCGTGATGGCGGCGAGGCTGGCGGACCGGCAGGCCGAAATCGACGCGATCTCCAGGAACGTCACAGGAGCGGCGATCGTGTTCGCTCTGCTCCGATCGCTGGTTCCGTAAGGACCCGCGGTGCAAGGACCGGTTCGGTGACGATTCGGGGGATGGCCGCGTCATAATGACCGAGAGGCGAGACCCGCTGGTTCTGCGGGGCGCGGGCTCTCGCCGGAGGAAACCTGGATGAACCGTTGCTTGGCAACTTGGATCGGTGTGGTCGCGGCGGGGCTGGCATACGCGCAGGCTCCGTTCACGATCGTTCGGCCGGCGGACGGCTCGAAGGTGCGCGAGAAGGTGCGCGTGTTGCTGCCCAAGGACAGCGTTCCGGACGGCGGATACGTGGGCGTCTTCGTGGGCGGCAAGTTCCTCGAGGCGACCGTTCCCCCGGTGCAGGGGAAGTACCGCGAGTACGTTCTGGACACGAAGTCGAGGGGCATCCCGGACGGGCAGACGACGATTGAGCTCGTGCTGTTCGTGGACTCCAACGACCAGCCTAGAGTCGTGGATCGCTCGTCCGTCGAGGTCAACATCGCCAACTCCTCGTCCATCAACATTCCCGAGGACGGGGTGAAGCTGCGGTACCGATGGCGGCCCGGCATGGAGCTCGTGTACAACCTCGAGGTCCGCACGCAGCTGGCGACACTGACCGAGGCGCAGAACAAGCTGGGAGCTCGGGGCGCCGACCTGCCGATCGAGGCGGAGAAGGTCCGCCTGCTGTACGCCGTGGACAACGTGTATCCGAACGGCGACGGATTGGTGCGCATCCAGGCGATGCCGCTGAAGGGCAAGGATTACGCTTGGCTCACCATCGGGGACGAGACCACGCCGCGGCGGTTCATGGACTACGAGATGCACTCCGTGTACATGCGGCTCACGTCGACGGGCATGGAGGTGTTCGGCTCCGTGCCGTTCTACGTGCCGCTGGAGGGCACCGCGGGCGAGGCGCGCCGGACGGACCTGTTCGCGGTGTATCCGCTTCCGACGCTGCCATCCAAGCCCGTCGTTCCGGGCGACATCTGGCAGGCCCGATTCCTCGACAGCGCGTTGGACCTCGACAAGCTGTACGAGCAGGACAAGCTCACCGACCCGCTCTTGGCCCGGGGCGAGTTCCTGGGCGTGGAGTGGGAGTCCGGCTTCCCGTGCGCCAAGATCAAGCACACGCTGGAGGCAGGTCAGAAGCGCAAAAAGGATGAGGAGAAGGAGAAACAGGCGCAGGCCCAGGGACAGGCGGCCAGCGGCTCCTCTTCCGGCATCGAGGACGAGAAGCTCTCGCTCGAGGAGACGATCTGGTTCGCGCTGGATCGCGGCGTCGTGGTGAAGCTGGTCCGCGAGGAGACGATCGACCGGAAGATCACCACGCCGGCGTACGGCGGAGCCGGCATGGGTGGTCCGCAGATGGGCCCGATGGGACCGATGGGCGGGCCTCAGATGGGACCCATGGGTCCGATGGGTCCCGGCGCGATGCCTCCGGGTTACTCGGGCGGTCCCGGCTTCGGACCGTTCGGCCCTCCCGGCATGGGTAGGAACAACGTGACCGACCTGCGGCAGGTGGTCGGCCCAGCGGGCAACAAGGGCGGTGGCGCCCAGGGCGGCGCGATGGGCGGACCGATGATGGGCCCTCCGGGAGGCATGGGCGGCATGTTCGGTGGCAACCGGGGCATGGTTGGCGGCGGCACGGCGGCTCAGACGCGCTACTTCCGGATCAAGAGGCAGCTGACCTTCACCCTCGAGCAGTGAGGTAGGGCCAGGGTCTGCGGACGTGGCCTTCTGGAAGCGCAGAACGATCGAAAGCGGCTCCTCGGAGGACTCCGAGGAGCCGCGCATGTCTCTGGGCGATCATCTGGAGGAGCTCCGAACCCGCATCGTCCGGAGCCTGCTCTGGCTCACGGTCGGCTGGGTGATCGGCTGGCAGATCCAGCCGTGGCTGTACGACCAGCTGAACGCGATGATCGTGGCCAACGTGCGCGGGCCGGGCATCGACTACAAGGAGGTGTTCCGGAACGCCACCGAGCCGTTCATGCTCAAGTTCCGCCTGAGCTTCCTGATCGGGCTGATCCTCGCGTTCCCGTTCATCGTGCTGCAGCTCTGGGGGTTCGTCGAGCCCGGGCTGCGGCCCCACGAGAGCCGTCCGGTGAAACGGCTCGCGCCCGTGAGCGTGCTGCTGTTCGGCACGGGCGTTTTCTTCTGTTGGCTGATCCTGCCCAGCGCGTTCCGGTGGTTCGTCAGCTATCTGGCCGAGTTCCCCGGCACGGCGCTGTACCAGGAGCCGGGGACGCTGGTGTTCTTCGTGCTGAAGATGCTTCTGGCGTTCGGCTTCGGTTTCCAGCTGCCGCTGGTGGTGTTCCTGCTGGGCAGGGTTGGACTCCTTGAGCCTGCCGTGATGATGCGGTATTGGCGCCAAGCGGCGGTGGCGATCTTCACGCTGTCGGCAATCGTGACGCCGAGCAACGACGCGTTCAGCATGCTGATGATGGCGGTGCCTCTCACCATCCTATTCTCGGTGAGCGTGTGGATGATCCGGCTGACCAGCCGGCGCAAGCCCGCCGAGGAGGAGGCGGCCGAGCTGAGCGCCGCGGCGGACGAGCCGTGAGCTTGCAGGAGTTCGTGGAGGAAGTCCGGGCTCGGGGCATCCTGGGAGTGCCCGCCCAGAGGATCGTCGAGCTTCCCGCGCAGGAGCCGACCTTCGCAGAGATCGCCTCTCCATTGCGCGAATCCACCCGGCGGGCGCTGGATGCGGTGGGCGTCCGACGCTTCTTCCGGCACCAAGCCCAGGCGATCGACGCCGCGCTGGCGGGTCGGGACGTCGTGCTCGCCACGGGCACCAACAGTGGCAAGTCGCTGGCGTACCAAGTGCCCGCGCTCGAGGCGCTCGCCGCGGAGCCGTCCGCGCGCGTGCTGATGCTGTTTCCGACGAAGGCGCTGGCGCAGGACCAGCTGGGCAAGGTGGAGGCGATGCTGCCCCCCGGTGTGCGTTGCGCCACGTACGATGGGGACACTCCTCCGGCCCAACGCTCGGCGATCCGGCGCAACGCGCAGGTGATTCTGACGAACCCGGACATGCTGCACGTCGGGGTGCTGCCCAACCACGATCTGTGGAGCAGGGTGCTGAAGTCGCTCCGCCTGATCGTGATCGACGAGATGCACGTGTACCGGGGCGTGTTCGGCTCGCACGTGGCGTCGGTGCTGTGGCGCCTGTTGCGGCTGTGCGAGTGGTACGGGTCGCGTCCGCAGATCGTGGCCGCCAGCGCAACCATCGCCAACCCCCTTCGGGCGTTCCGTCTGCTCACCGGACGCGACGCGGCCCTGGTCTGGGACGACGCTTCGGCGAAGGGACGGCGCACGTTCGTGTTCTGGTCGCCGCCGATCGTCGACTCCGAGATGGAGGGAAGCCCGAACTGGGCCACCGCGTGGCTGCTGGCGGCACTGGCCTCCGCCGGAATCCGAACGCTGGCGTTCTCGCGGGCCCGCAGCTCCGCGGAGATCGTTCTGCGCCGGGCGCGGCGCGCTGCGGAGAGCTCCGGCCTGCTGGACCCGTCCAAGCTCGAATCGTACCGGGCGGGCTATTCCCCGTCTGAGAGGCGGGAGATCGAGCGGGCGCTCTTCCAGGGCGAGCTGCTGGGCCTGTCGTCCACCAACGCGTTGGAGCTGGGTGTGGACGTCGGGGGGCTGGATGCGGTGATCCTGAACGGGTATCCCGGCTCGGTGGCCAGCTTCTGGCAGCAGGCTGGGCGCGCAGGCAGAGGCGTGCGCGACGGCTTGGTGCTGTTCGTGGCGCACGGCGACGCGCTGGACCAGTTCCTGTGCCGAGAGCCGGAACGGTTGCTGGAGGCCCGCTCAGAGTCGGTGGCGCTGAACCCGGAGAACCCGGTGATCCTCGGCCGGCACCTTCTTTGTGCGGCGCACGAGAGGCCGCTCGCGCCGACTGAGCTGGCGGAACGGTCGGAGCGCTGCCTCCCGGTGGCCGAGGGCCTCGAGCAGGAGGGGTCGCTGCGGTTCACAGCGGGCCGATTCTTCTATCCGCTGCACGAGCCGCCCGCGCCGGCAGTGGACATCCGCGGCACCGGCGGAGACACGTTCGTGCTGACGGTTGACGGTCAGCCGCTGGGAACGATGGAGTCGTGGCGCGTGCTCCGGCAGGCGCACCCGGGCGCCGTCTACCTTCACCGAGACGCCGCTTACGAGTGCGTGGAGCTGGACCTCCACGCTCGGGTGGCCCGGCTGAAGCCCAGCGACACGAACATGGTGACGCAGGCCTTGGTGCAGACGTCCATCGAGATCCTTGGAGAGAGCGACTCGGGGCCTTGGGGTCCTTGGACCGTGCGCTTCGGCGCGCTGCGCGTGACGGACCAGGTGGTGGGCTTCCGCTACTACCCGTTCGAGGGGCGCGGCCCGCAAGGGGAGAAGGAGCTGGACCTTCCGCCGACGAGCTACGAGACGATCGGCCTGTGGCTCGAACTCCCGCCCGTTGGGGAGCCGGAGGCGGTCGGAGCCCTGCACGGACTGGAGCACGCGTTGCTGGCGGTCGGTCCGCTGCTGGCGGGTTGCGACCGGGCCGACCTGGGCAGCTCGTGGTACAGCGTGTTCCCCGACACCCTGCAGGCGGAGCTGTTCGTGTTCGACCAAGCGCCGGGCGGCGTGGGTTTGACCACCGAGCTGTACAACCAGCGGGAGGCTTGGGCCAAGGCCGCGGCGCAGCTGCTGGCCGGGTGCGCCTGCGCCGAGGGCTGCCCCGCGTGCCTGCTGAGCCCACGGTGCCCGGCAGGCAACGCGGCGCTCAGCAAGGTAGGAGCGCTGGCGCTCTTGAGGAAGCTAGGGGAGGCTGGAGGCGCCGGGCGGATTCGAACCGCCGAATGAGGGTTTTGCAGACCCTTCCCTTAACCACTTGGGTACGACGCCCCGCTGGCTGATTTATACCCCGAAAGGCCGCCCGGTCCAAGTCCTTGTTCGGCGCCTTGTTAGGGAGGGGTGGAGAGCTCTCGGCAACGGAGAGGGGACCCGGGCTCTCGCCCGGGTCCACCGCTCGTCTCGGCCCCCTTCCGGCTCACTTGGGCGCGGGCGGCGCCGCGGGACCCCCTCCTCCCTTCTGGGATTCGATGATCCCGCGAACCTTCTCGCGCATCTCGGGAGGAACCTTGTTGATGTCGAACTCGCCCTTGCCCGCTTCCAGCGCGTCGCGCATCTTGTCCTCCTCGGCTTTGGAGAGCTGCGTGTCCGACGAGCACCCTGCCGAGAGGATCGCGGTTGTCAGCGAGGCAAGAATCCAGATCGTCCTCATGCGTGATCCTTCTCCCGGCGTGCTAGTTGCGCAGGGCGTCCCACATGTTGTCGGACGGCCGGGTCAACGGGTCGGGGTTGGTGGCGACGGGCTTCAGGGCCTTGGCGTGTCCGTCGGCGAACACCATGTTCGCGCTGTTGTTGACCACGGACATCGAGCCGTCCTGCCCGAAGGGCCAAGCGGCCGTGGTGGCCATCCGGCCGCTCGGCGTGGCGGCGCACTGGTCCTGATAGTAGTCGTCGGTGCCGTCCGGGACCCACAGGAACACGTTGGTCGGCCAGTAGAACGCGTAGTTGCCTCCGAGCCACGCCGGATGGGCCGGGCACTTCCGCACGTCGGCGGAGTACTTGGGCGCGAACATGACCGTGGACGCCGGGTTGGTCACGGCCGTCGTGGCGGTGCCGGCGCCCGGGGTGAACCAGGTCGCCCAGCTCTGCCAGTCGTCGTTGCGCAGCGCGAAGATGCCGCGCGACACGTTGTCGGGGTTCACGCCGCCTCCGAACACGGCGTTGGCTCCCCAAGCGATCCAGGGACCGGTCCATCCGGAGTTGTCCCCTGCCGTGATGCCGGAATCGAGCGGGGAGCGGAAGATGCCGAGGTTCTTGACGTACGGCAGGTGCTTGGGCACCCAGTAGCGGTCGTTCGCCGGACCGGTCCAGTCGTACAGGTGGGTGGTCGCGAACACGTCGTCGTAGTCGGCCGCGTACATGATGGCGGCGAGGCCGAGCTGCTTGACGTTGGAGAGCTCCGACGCCTTCTTGGCGGAGACCTTGGCCTGCGCGAAGACCGGGAACAGGATGGCCGCCAGGATCGCGATGATCGCGATGACGACCAGAAGCTCGATGAGGGTGAACGCTTTTCGCATCGAACAGACCTCCATTGGTCGTGCCCGAGGGGGCACTGATGCCATTGTACGAAACATTCGACCAATCGCGTCAAGAAAAACGCGTTAGCTTTCTAGAAATCTCTGGGCGGCACCGCGAAGGCAAGGGGGCGCCATCCCCCTTCAGGAATACTCCGATGAGGGTCGCTGGTTGAGAGGTCCCATCCGCCGGGGCGATCAAACGCTTTCGGAAAGCAGCTCGTCGTGCGCCAGGAAGAAGCTGTGCGTCTGTTCGCCGGGGCGGAAGAACACGACGCCCGTGGGCACGCCCACGAGCACCCAGGCCGCCACGGCGCGGGCGTCCGCCTCGGAGAAGGGCCGCTCGTCGGGCCTCCACACCATCAGGTGCAGCAGGTCGTCCTCGCCCTCGAACCGGTAGGCGAAGGGTCCGATCGAGCCGCTGAAAGGGTCCGGCCCGCCCGGCGCGGCCATCGGAATCTTGCGGCCAGAGAGCACGCACCGCCGAATGTCGTCGAGGATGCGGTCGCGCTGCTCGATCTCTGAGGAGGTGGGCTGCAGGGGCATCTCCGTCTCAGCTGGCGGAGCGGGTGGGATTCGAACCCACGACCCGGCTTTCGCCGAGTACGCGATTTCCAGTCGCGCTCCTTAGACCACTCGGACACCACTCCGCGCCAAGGCTTATTATGGCCGATTCGCAGGCCCCTAGAGAGCGAGAGGACCCGGGCTTCCGCCCGGGTCCACCGCTCGTCTCGGCTGCCCGTCGGATCAGTTCGGCGCGGGAGGCGCCGCGGGACCCCCTCCTCCCTTTTGGGACTCGATGATCCCACGAACCTTCTCGCGCATCTCCGGCGGGACTCTGTTGATGTCGAACTCGCCCTTGCCGGCCTCGAGCGACTGGCGCATCTTGTCCTCCTCGGCCTTGGAGAGCTGCGTGTCCGACGAGCACCCCGCCATGAGGATCGTGGCGGCCAGCGTGGCGAGAATCCAAATGGTCCTCATCCGAGATCCTTCCAACCTACACCCGCCCGATCAGTTGCGCAGGGCGTCCCACATGTTTTCGGACGGCCGGGCAATCGGGTCGGGGTTGGTGGCCACGGGCTTC
>FWPV01005574.1_pt1 | contig 24956 bp, 19 predicted proteins | sample 2228371 | NCBI WGS metagenome assembly FWPV01 (sample SAMEA103939776, study PRJEB20133) | metagenome | reverse complement strand
TTGTCGGTGCGCATGTCCATTGTCTAAGGTTGAGAAAGCTGGCCAAACAAGACTCGCGCCTGATTCCCGTTGCTTTGACTTCTCCCCAAAGGATTATGGATAAAATAATAGCGGACGAACCCGAAGGTGCACTCCTACTCGGCATGGGAAACATGGGTGGACTGGGGGCGAAGTTGGTTGAGCTCTGGGAAAGGATGGGTAAGCCCCATGCAATTTGAAACTTTTTTCCTTGGTATTCTGGTGGCCCTCTTTTATGCCGAAGCTACGGGCATTTATCCGGGAGGGATTATCGTCCCCGCTTTCCTGGCGCTTTCAATCGACCATCCGGAGCGCATTCTAGCAACCGTTCTTGTTGCTTGCCTCAGCCTCATCCTTTACAAAATGCTGGCTCGCTATTTTATCCTTTTCGGCCGCCGAAGGTTTGTTCTCCTGCTTGTCCTCGGTGGTTTGGGGGCTCAAGCCTTGCTCGTCCTCGTTCCTTCTTTCGCCAGCGGTGCGCCAGATTTTCGGGCTGTCGGCTGGATTGTTCCTGGGCTTCTGGCCAATAACCTTGAAAGGCAAAAATTCCTCCCCACCCTTGCCTCTCTTATCACGGTGATTGTGCTCACCTATTTTCTTTCTAACGTAGTGAAGTTGCTGGCCTGATTTTGAAAAAGAAGCATGAGCGAGAGAGAAAGGGCAAGCCCGGAGCGACGAAAAAAGATGAGGGAAAAGGCTGTTTTTCTTCTGTCTCTGCTCAGCCTTTTGTTTTTTTCTCTGGTGAAGCTAATTGGAGAAAAACCGCCGGAGATACGGAAGGAAATGGTCCAAGCGGCGAAGCTGATGAGTGAGGCAACGTTGGCCGTGCGGCATTGCCGGGAGGAGAAGGGAGTCGGGATTGACCCTCGCTTTGACCCAAATCGCACAGGACTCATCGGGCTTGATTATTCTCCGATTACCACTTCGCTCGGCAACCTGGAGGCGAAGAGGACAACCACCAACCCAAACTTGGCCGGCCTTCTGGTTCACCTCCTCTGGGAAGCAGGGGCGAGAAGGGGAGATGCTGTCGCCATCGGTGCTTCCAGCTCTTTCCCCGCCCTCATCATCGCCTCGCTCTGTGCAGCTCAGGCATTGGGGTTAGAACCTCTCCTCATTTGTTCTTTGGGTGCCTCTCAATGGGGGGCCAACAACCCTGATTTCCACTGGCTGGACATTCGTGATTGTCTGGAAAAGACTGGTTTGCTCCGGATGCAACCACTGGCCATCTCTCTTGGAGGAGAGGGAGATAGGGGCCAGGATATGGACCCCCAAGGCCGGGATTTCCTGCTGGCCGAGGCCGAGCGGAGAGGCTATTCCGTTCTCCCCGGGGCAGACCTTCCCCAATTGGTTAGGGAAAGGATTCGTCTTTACAATGAAGCAGCGGGCGGAAAACAGATTAAGGTTTTTATCAACATCGGGGGAAGCTTCACCAACCTGGGCACGGATTCAAAAATATTGAACCTCAAACCCGGGCTGACTGAATTCCGTAATTTCCCTCCGCCCGAAAAACGCGGTCTTATTTTCGAGATGGGAAGCCACGGCATTCCAGTCATCCATCTTCTTTACATCAGAGGTCTCATCGAGCGTTACGAGTTTCCCTGGGACCCGCGTCCGCTGCCTGCGGTCGGAGTGGGGGCAATTTATGACAAGAAGCGCCTCGATTCTCGCTTGTTTTTTATTCTTGCGGCTTTCTACTTGGTGCTTGTGGGTGGGCTTTTTCCCTTTATCTGGAATAAATAGTCACCGAGACGATGCAGTGGTAGGACTCAATCTTATCTCTGTCCTGGCATATTCCTCTTTCAATAACCAAAATGCCCGGAGGATAATCGTCCCAGCGGTAAAGGTTAAGGTCATTCTTGGAACCCGTGATCGAAGCTAACTCCGGCACGGCCGTCTTCACTTTTTCCAGGCCGAGATATTCAAGAACCCGGTTCACTGAGTGAACATTCTTGATATGAAAGTACTGGTGGGTTGGGTCCAGGGAGAGGGAGAGTTTAGGCCCCAGGCTCTCGAAGTAGTACTGGACAAAGCGACGGTTTCCCTTAACTCCCTCATTCTTGATATACGCGTAATTCAACGGCTTCTCCGGAAAAAAGGTGCTTCGAAAGTCCTCTTTAACTTTAGCCCAAGTTATTCTCTCCTCTCGGTAATTCTGGACATAAAAGAAAGCCGCAAGAAGGAGAGCGAGGACGATGACCGTGCGCAACACATTTTCCCATTCTTTTTTAGCGACCACCCGGATGACCCAGAGCGCCACCAGACCGATAAGGACAAGCAGGATTGTTTTCAACGTGCTGACAGCCATCCTGGCCTCCTTGTTCGTTTCATTATTTTATCAAAAAATATATTTTTTCTTAAATTTATTCCTAATTTTTACTTTACTTCTTTTCCTTGAAGCCTAAAATGAAGGCCTTGAGGTTATCCATGAAAAAGATAGTTTTCCTGGTCGTTTGTTTTTTGGTCCTTTTTGATTATCTTTTGGCCCCAACCCCCCCTCTTCCCGTTCCCAAGACTCTTCTTCCTCCTGAGTTGCTCCTGGACATCATCCACGAAGCTTCGGGCGAGCTGGCCCTCCAGAACGAGGTCTTGCTTGCCGGCGTGAACCGAAATCGGCCGCCGCAAGAATATGCCGACGTCTACTTCGAATGCGAATTCATCCTCAAGAAGCTTCGAGAATACGGCCTCGACGAATCGGAAATCATCGATTTGCCGGCCCGCCCGACGCCGACCTGGGATGCAGAAATGGCTGAACTTTGGGTCGTTTCTCCTGGGCTTGCCAAGATTGCCGACCTCAAAGAAATCGCCGCTTCGCTGTGTCCGGGGAGCACCTCGGTTGATCTCACAGCCGAACTCGTCTATGTGGGACCTGGTCATAAGGAAGTCTATTATCAAGGAAAAGATGTCAAGAACAAAGTCGTTCTGGTCAACGGGCCCCCTGAAGCGGCCAGACGCTTAGCTGTCGAGAAGTTCGGCGCTGCAGGTCTTGTCGCCTATTCTTCGAGCCATCCTGAGTTTGACCCAGACCAGGTGGGATGGAGCTCCATCCGAATTGCGGCTCAGGAGAAGCCAACTTTCGCTTTCATGATTTCAACCCGGCAAGGCCAGCAACTTCGCGATGCTCTTGAAAGGGAAGAAAAGATTATCGTCCGGGCGGTCACGAAGACGCAGATAATTCCAGCCAAGGAACAAATGGTCTCCGCTCGGCTGGTGGGGAGAGAATTTCCCGAGGAAGAGCTTGTCTTCGTCGCTCATCTTTTTGAAGGGTTCGCCAAACAGGGGGCGAACGATAACGCCAGCGGTTGTGTGGCCATCCTGGAAACAGCCCGGGTGTTGAAACAGTTGATGGAAAAAGGAAAGATACCGCCCCTGCGGCGTTCTGTTCGGTTTCTTTTTGTCCCGGAAATATCGGGCTCCGCCGCTTTTATCCAGGAACGCCCAGAATTGGCCAGGCGCTTTTTCGCCGTCATCAACGAAGACATGGTCGGGGAAGGTCTCCTGAAAAATCGAGCCTTCTTCAACCTCGAGACCACTCCTCACTCCCTTCCCTCCTATCTCAACGATGTTCTCCACTCTTTCATCGAATGGGTAGGAGAGACCCAGAAAATCAGCCCTGAATTTCGGGGCGAGGTTCCCGAGATTGTCTCGCCGACCGGGAGCAGGGACCCCTTTTATTACGCCATTACTCGCTACAGCGGTGGAAGCGACCACGTGGTTTTCTTGGACGGAGGCGTTCGAGTGCCGGCGGTGTTGCTCATCGTCTGGCCTGACATGTGGTACCACACGAGCGGCGATACACCCGATAAATCCGACTCGACTCAACTGAAAAGGGTTGCTTTCATCTCCGCAGCAGCGGCAACTTTCCTGGCCAACGCCGGGTTCGAAGAAACGCTCAGGATGATTCATGAAACTTCCAGCCGGGGGCTGGCCCGGCTGAGCAAAGAAAAATTGCGGGCCGAGGCGATGCTCATCGATGCTCCGGCCAGCTCTCTTGGCGAGGCTTTCAAAGAAGCCCTCAACATCCTTCAGCAGTCCTTTGACCGAGAGAAGCAAGCCCTTTCTTCGATTCGATTTTTTATCAGGGGAGAAAAAGACCTGGAACGTCATCTTCAGGCGAAATTGGCGGGAATAGAGAGGCTGAGGCAGGTTGCCGTGGCCGAGCTCGAGGCCGCATACAAGTTCGCTTCGGAAAGGCATGGGCTCAAGCCGCAAATACCAGCCCCGACAAAAGATGAAATTCGGCTCAGCCAGCTCATCCCGGTCAGGACAGAGAAAATGCGCGGCTATTTCAACAGCCGGGAGTTTAATGCCAGGAGGAGAGAGATGGGCCGGGATTTGCCTTCTTACGAGCTTGGCCGGATGGAATTCGAAGCCCGTAACTTCATCGATGGCCGCCGTTCAATCCTCGATATCCGGAATGCTCTGGCGGTTGAGTATGGACCGGTGTCCCTCCAGGACGTGGAGAACTTCGTCCGGACGCTCGAAAAAACTGGATTTGTCGAAGTCCGGTCGAAAAAAAGATGATTCATCACCGGCGGGCCATCCTCAAGGCGCATCGCGAGAAAAAAGAAGCTCTCGCAGCTTAAGGCAGTTGCGAACGGCATAGGCCTGATAGTCGTTATTGAAATAAACATAAGTTTCCTCTGCCTCCGCTCCTTTTATGGTGTCTGCCCAGGCGGCAAGTTCATCTTCGCTGTAGTTATACCTGTATCCTCCAGTTAACCCGTGGAATCTGAAATAGGCGACGCTGGAAGTCACCACAGCTGTCGGCGGAACCTGTTCAGAGGAAACTGTGCAGAAGGCGACCCCGGCTCGACGGAGGTTTTCATAGACCTTTTCCTCGTACCAGCTGGGGTGGCGGAATTCGATGACATTTCGATATCTGGATTCCAGGGTTGCCAGAAAATCCTGCAGCAAAACCAGGTCGAGCTTGATGGAGGGGGGGAGCTGAAAAAGGATACATCCCAGCCTTGCCTCGAGGGAGTTGGCCAGAATGTAAAAATAGCGGACGTCGCCTCGGACATTGTGGAGCTTTTTTTGATGGGTGATTTGGCGATTGGCTTTGAGGGTGAAGGTAAAATGGTCGGGCGTCCGGCTCAACCAGCTCTTCAGGGTTTCCGGCTTGGGGAAGCGATAGAAAGTCATGTTGATTTCGACCGTCGAAAAATGGTTCGCGTAGAAAGCAAGCCAATCTCGGCTCGGAAGTTCAGCCGGATAGAATCTACCCTTCCAGCCGGGATAGCTCCAACCCGAAGTGCCAAGGTGGTAGGCCACGCGTCTCCTTCCCCGAGTCAATTCTACCTCCCGGAAATATAAAACCCGGGGCTTCCTGTGTCAACTGCGCTTGGCTGAGCTTGCTTTTTTCACTTCCCTCCCTTAAGATTTTGGCTCTCCATTTGCTGGTGCCTCCGATGAGCAAAGAAAAAGGCGAGGTCTTTGGTGTTGTCGGAACCGTTACCCAGGACTTCATTTCATTTTCTTCGGGCCGTTTTTTTTCTGGCCTTGGTGGCATTCTTTATCAGGCAGCAGCACTCTGCGGGCTGGGAAAAAAAGTCCGCCTTTTTTCCAACCTGGGGGAGGAGCTCTTGCCCGTTTTCGATAAAATCGTTGCCAGCTTCAAGGGCTGCCTAACCGACGGCATTTGCGTTGTTCCCGGTCCGGGCAACAGGGTTCACCTCCGCTATCCAAAAAAGGGCGAACGGGTCGAAATTCTGGAATCCCATGTCCCTCCGCTCAACCCAAAATATTTAATCGATCAAGCACCCCGGCTTGACTTTTTGATCTCGGTGGTCAATTCCGGACGGGATTTCACTTTCGCGAGCTGGCGCAAAATCGTTGCCTCAGTCAAGGCTCCCATCTGGCTGGATATCCATTCCCTGCCGCTCTCATTTGTCCTTCATCAGCCGAGGAGCTACCGGGCGTTGACGGAGTGGAAAGACTGGATTAAAGGCATAACCTATCTCCAGGCTAACGAACGGGAAGTGGCTTCGATGCTTGGACAGCCTGGTGTTCTGCCCTCGCTCGGCAAGATTAGGTGCCTGGGCGAGGAAGCCTTGGAGTGTGGTCTGAGGGCAGTTTTCATCACCCTGGGCAAGAAAGGCGTTCTGGTCATGGCCGAAAAGAGTTCTCGGGTTCTCCCGGCTCCGGCTGTTGGCAGCGTCGTCGACACGACAGGATGCGGCGATGTCTTCTGTGCTGGCACCGCCGTCGAGCTCGCGACTGGTTCAGACCCGATAAAAGCAGCTTCAGTCGGGGTTCGTCTGGCGGCAAAAGCAGCCCGGGTGGCTGGAGTCATGAGGACCTACAGGCTCATCCGCCGTCTGGACTCGAAAGGTGAACTATCTCCTTAAGGCAAGCACTCCCACTCAATTTTAACCCGTCTCAGAGCGTAACCCACTTCCCGGAGAAAGTCCCCGTATCCTGTCATCCAGTGGAAGCCGGGCATTTTTTTCGCCAACAGATGGCTGTCAGCGGAGAAGCTTACCTCAATCTGAGAGCGACAGATGGGAAGGAACGGAGTTTCTTCAATCCTCCCCCGAAGCCCTACCCACCGCTTGGCCATAAAATCGGGAATGATGTTGGTCACCACCTGGCCGGCGCGCATTTCCACTTTCGGTGCCGCTCCGTAGTCTGATTCAAAATGGGTCAGGACCCTCGCCGGCTCCATGCTCTGGCCATCCATTTTTCTCGGAGCGGTGCAGTGGGCGAGGGTGATAATGCCCTCATGCGGATAGGTGGGGTCGTTGAGAAAGACTGGCCGGCCAGAGATATTGGCCAGCAGCACACCTGCCGGGATGACCACAAAATCAGACTCGCAGAAGGCCAAATAACCGGCGTCGTTGAGGAGGCTGAGGGTCAGGCAAGCAGTCGTCTCAGCTACAGGCATGATGGTTCCCATGCACCCATTGATGGTGATGGCTCGACAGTTGGCCTGGCGCATCAAAGCCAGGAAGATGTGCTCGAGAAGGAAAGCATTCTCCACGAATTGGAATTCAGTTTCGAGCGTTGTCCCTGGAAGGCTGAGGTATTCCCTTGCCGCCTGACGAGCTCTTTTCTGACTCTCAGCGTCCAGTCGAGCCTCCTTCATTAACCCCTCCAGTTCCTGGTAAGAGACGGTCTTGATGTCAAATTTCCATTTTTCTTCAACCAGCTTCGCAACGGCACCGGGCGGCTGAGACCAGGCGTCAGGGCCGCCAATAGCGATAATTCGCGTTCCTAAGGTATTGTGGAGACCGGCAAGAGACCGGAGCCGCCATAGGAGCTCTTCCTGGCTATCGATGACCACATCCTCATCCCCGATTCTGGCGAGAGCATGGTGGTCTGTGTGCTGGCGGAGATAGCGAGGGCTGATGATTTCGTACCAAAGATAAACAGGACCAGACTTGTGCCGGCAGAAGAAAATCATATCTTTCCCGGTTTCTTCTAATTTGCGGAAGATATCCATCCACCCGCCTGCGGCGTAGACGAGAAGGACATCCGATGAATTGAGGTCAGGCATTGCTGACAGCTCACCAGCCTCCCTTATGGCTAAAACAGGGAGAATATCCAGGGGGAAATCGGCTTTCTTCTTCAAAGTTGCAAGCTCATTTCGGATGCGAGCGACCTCTTCTTCAGCATCCTGCTGGGTCTGGATTCCTCCCCAGGAGCGCCAGCTCGTTTGATGGGCTCGCGCTGGCGTGCTGTAAACGAGGATGGGCTTGACCTTGAGCTGAAGTCTCTCGTCCAGGCTGGTTTTTTCAGTTTTGCCCGAGAGAGAGGACCAGCTGAGGTTTCTCAGAGCAAACGTACCAAGAGTGGTAAACCCCATCCCTTTAAGAAAACTCCGGCGAGTCCACAGGTTTTTCGCTCGACCTTCGCTACCCCCATCCGGACAACAGCACGAGCGCGCCGAGAAATTCCATTGGCCGTTGTTGTTAACCATTTTTTCCTCCCTCTTCCTTATTATTACCTTTGCTGTCAAAAATCAACCGCCGAGCGAGGTGGTTGGTGCCTCCTCTTCTTGGACTCGAAGCCCTTTCCACCCAAATTTGCCGATAGGAAATTTCTCTGATCCGAAAATGGATGATATTCCAAGAAATGAGCATGATAAAGAGGCGCACCTGATGGGTGGCGTGGTTCGGGGGCCGACCTTACCCGAGACGCCAACCTTTATCCCCTCCTGATTGTTCAGGAGGGGTAGGGGTGGAGCGCTTGGTGCCACCCATCTTTATGGTTGAAAATAAACAAGGTCGATCGCGAAGGGGCGCCGGGGGTGAACCGCGACAGGACCCGTCGGGTGATTCTAACGGCAAATTTCGGTCTCCGGGTTAGCCTTTACTTGGATGAAATTTATGGTAGAATAAAATTCTAATGGCTAACAGGATCGCAAGCCATTCCTTTTCTGATTTCCTCAAACCTTCTCAGGTCATCTTCGAGCTCAAAGCCAGGGGCAAAGTCCAGGCCGTCGAGGAGCTCCTCGACGTCCTCGCCAGGGAGAAGCTAATCAAGAACAAGAAATTAATCCTCACCCGCGTGATTGACCGGGAAAGGCTTGAATCCACCGCCATCGGTGACCACATCGCCCTTCCTCATGCACGCGTGGATACGGAGAAGGATATCGCTGTGGCCGTGGGCCGGTCGGAGAAGGGGATAGACTTCGATGCCATCGACAAGAAAAAAGTCCACCTCATTATCCTTGTTGTTTGGAATCCTGCCATCCCCGGCCTGTTCAACCACCTCTTTGCCGGCCTGGCTCGCTTTTTACGGCGAGCGGATTTTCGCAAAAGAATTTTCGAAGCCACGAGCCGGGCAGAGCTATGGGATGTCCTTTCCGAGATTCAACTCCAGTTGCCGCAAGAAGAGAGGATTATCAGCCGGGCGAGCCTTCTCAACAAACTCCAGGAGATTGAAATCCGGAAGAGGAAAGCGACCAAAGAGCAGCTCAAAGAACTCCAGAAGCAGGCCAACCTTATCCGGGAGGAACTAGATGAGGCGCTCGTCACTCGCTTCGACAAGCTCATGCAAAGATATGGTTTTGCCGTGGCCGAAGTTGAAGAAGGCGTCTGCCAGGGGTGCAACATTAACGTGGCGACGCAAACCAGCTCGGCCATCGAAGGGAGCAACGATATCTACGTCTGCGAGAACTGCGGCAAGTTTCTCATCTCCTCCCGTAAAAAGAAGAAATAGGCCTAGGGTCTTCCCTGCGCGGCCACTCGGAGAGAACGAGAAGGAAATAGGCGTTATGCGGCAGCCAGGGCTCGTTGGTTTGCCAGGCACTCCCTTCCAGGTCTAAATAGGGCCGGTCGACCTCAGGGCTCAACCGAGTGATACCATTAGGGATAGCCCCGGGGATGCGGCCGTCTTTGCCGTTTGGGACCTGATTGTAGCGATGATGGTATTTTTTAAGATGGACACTTCCTGCCCCTTCCAGCATGCAGATTCCGAAAGGATTGACCCCTAAAACCCAGTCGAGACATCCGGCCGCCCAGGTTTGGAGGCGACGAGCTTCCCCGGGGATGGCTTTGCTGACGAGCAAACCCGCCCAGGCTTGCGACAAATAGAGCGAGTTCTGACCCACATACCATTCCTTCGGCTGAAAAGGATAAAAGATGTCGACCGAACTCCATTTTGGAATAAAGAAGGCTTTGACCATTTTCGAGGACCAGCTTTCCACAGCCCGAACGAGGGCCGTCTGGACGGAGGGAGAGAGGGGATTTGGAGGAAAGGCGAGAAGAAATTGAGCTAAGGCGGCAGTCGGCAGCCCATAGTCTACAATGGCCAGCGGCCAGAGAGGCCAGGAGCCGTCAGATTCCTGTCCGGAGAGGAGAAAGACCGACTCCTTCAGGCCTGCCTCGAAAAACTGGAAGTCGCCCGTAATCCTGTAAAGCTCTGCCGCGGCGATCAGACGCTTGGCTCCTTGAACCAGGGAGGGAACGAACCTCCGGGCCGAGACGACCTTCCAGAGGTTGAGAGCACGGTTCATCCAGAACGGATCTCCAGTTATTTGGTAGACGGAAGCCCAGGCGGCGACGGTCATCTCGTTTTCGTTCCATTCGAAGACATCAACTTTCCGGTCGTCGGCATTCCCTGGCCAGTTGTCCGTCTCGAACTCCGGTGGACCCCAGTATTCGAACCCGGAGAAAACGCGGCCAATAATTTTCCCCGTTTTTTCATCCTGGCACTTAATCAACCACCGTGCACCCCAAAGAGCCTCTTCCTCCGGGGTGGGGACACTTTTTCCCCAGAAAGCTACGGGAAGGCCAGGGCTCTGGGCTAACCTGGCAAGAGCGTAGACAGCCAGTGGTGTGTAACCATTGTACTTGTTGTAATCGCCGCCATCATGCCAGCCACCCACTAAATCCAGGTGAGAACCATCGGGCAGGCAGCCGTCATCGAGGTGGCAAGCAGCATGCCAACCCGGAACCTCAACGCCGCAACGCTGGGCATAGAAAAAGTAAGTAGCCAGAGGAGCTGTGTGTTCGAAGAGGCGGTCCTTTTGGACGGCAAAGGGAGGGGAATCAACCTTTTTTTCTGGCCCGTGGATGCGGACGAAAAAACGCCCGGGGGCGGAAATGGGAAGCAGAGCCTCGCGATACCAAAGCTCCCAGGCTTCTATTTTCTGAGGCTTGCCCCATTTTCCCCGGCAGTGGACCCGGTCGTTATTTACGACTTCGTATTCGGTGATGGAGTCAGGCGGAAAATTGGTCTGAAGAAGGACCCGTTTTGGAGAGAGTAAATCGTAGCCTGCCTGATTGACGAGGAGCTTGATTTCAAGTCCTTCGCTTTTTTCTTGCCCGGCCGCAGGGCATTTCCCGGCCGCGCATAAGAGCGAGAAAAAAATCAGCCAGGAAACTTTGCTCCCCATTTCTCCCCTCATCCCCGACCATCAAAATGAGGAAGTTATCTCATCACTTCTTTGGGCAAGTGGACTGGCTTCAAGAGCTTATAGACAGGATAGGTTTGGAGCTCGCGGCTCCACTGAGGAACCAGGTGGCGGTCGAAGAAATTCCAGACGAGGAGGCCGTCATCGCTTTCCGGCTCGAGAAGATAGGCAGCCAGATTTCCGAGAGGCTGAGCCAGGGGGACAAAAATTGTCCCGGCGGCAAATTCTTTAACGACGAGCGCATACTCGCCCTTGACCTGATTCAGGCGGTGCCCCTGGTAAGGACGCTCGGCAGCTTTGATTTCTTTCGGATGGAAGGCTTCCACCTCCAGCGAAACAGGTGCGGTCAGCTTTTCAACAACCAGGCCGTGCTGGAGCATCTTCCGGATGATCTCGGCGTCGGGAACAGTGATAAGATAGGCAAACGGACGGCGAACTCCTTTCTTACCAATCCAATCAGAATAGTAGGGAATGGTCAGGGGGTTGACTTTTGCCGTGGGACGAATTTGGGGACGCTGGCCTTCGGCCGCCGGCAGGACCTCAACTTCATAAGCATGGACGGTGACCGGTTTTGCCAGCGGCCGCAGCTCGTACTCGGTAAAGAACAAATCTTGCTCCGAAGGGTTGAGCCCCCGGAGGACAGTTTTTCGGTCGGCCTCAGCAACGAGGTATTTGAGCTCCTGTGCATGAGACCAGACATAATCCAGAATCGCGCGCAGGAAGTGATAATTGCCCATAACCCGGGACTTGAAATCCGCATAAACATAGTTTTCATCAAGGATGGACAACCGGTTGCGAAGACCGATATAGTTCGTGATGAACCGGGGCTGGGGTTCCATTGTTTGCCAGCCTTTTTCTGGGGCCCGGAAATCCCGGAAACCGCCATACCCCACGGCCATTGTCCTGTATTTATTCTCGAGGATGGACTCGATCTCGGGCATCATTCGGTCTCGCTGGTAGGCCACAAGTTCAGAGGCGCCGTTGGGGTTAAGAGCCCAGGAATAGGTCACTACCTCCTGGTGATATGAGCCATTAGTCGTATGACAGTCAACCATGAGGACAGGGTCCCAGCGGAGGAGCACGTTCTGGACGAGCCCCTGGACTTCAAGGCTTTCGAGCTTCATCCCATCCCGGTTGAGGTCGAGGTTCTGGCTGTTATGGCGGACACCCACTCCCTCAGCAGGACCGGGTTGGTGGCGTCTGTTTTCAGGGCTAATTTTTTCGTTTCCATCCGGGTTGAAGAGAGGAGCGATGAGGACAATCAGCCGGTCGAGATAAGGCAGGTCTTTCGAGAGGAGCAAATCCCGGGCCAGCATGAGTGAGGCCTCTTTTCCTTCCACTTCTCCGGCATGGATGTTGGCCTGGATATAGACAACCGCACGCCGGTCATAAGCAAGGGAAGAGGGGGTTGCGGGCAGAGGATTGCCGATGACGAGGAGCGGAACCTGACGGCCCTCGGCACTGACTCCAATTGACTCCAACCGCAGATGGGGACTTTGGCGCTGGAGCTCAGCGATAAAATTGATGACATCCGCATAACGGGATGTCGCTTGATAGTTGGATTGTTCGGCTCTGGTCCATGGCACTTCCGAAGAGCCCACGGGAATGGCAGAAATGCCCGACCAGAAAAAGAGAACAACCGCCGTAAAGACCTCGGAAACAATCTTACGCCTTCTCATGGGAACTTCCTTGGCATGCACCTTGTTCAGGAAAAAGTTTATCGGAATGCCGAGGGGGAGTCAATCAGCCAGGCCGACCAGTCCTGCGGCTGCGAGCATCACACCGGGCTTTAACTTGAAAAGGAGTGTTTTTTTCAATACCATTACCAGAAAAATTGCTATGGCGATGGAAGAAAAAAAGAGCAAGCGATGAGGAGCGATGGAAATGATTAACTTCCGCCTGACTCTCGAAAAGGGCGTTCCCCAGTTTGGTCTGGGTATCATGTACCCCTCGCCCGGGGTGGTTGAAAGGATTGGCCCTGACTGGGATTGGGTCTGGATCGACGGCCAGCATGGCCAAATCGGATATGCCGAAACCCTCCAGCTCGTTCGCGCCTGCGACCTCATCGGGAGACCTGCCGTGGTGCGGGTTCCAGGCCATGAGGCAGGTCCAATCGGCCTGACCCTCGACATGGGAGTAGCGGGAGTTGTAGTTCCTTGTGTGGACACGGCCGAACAAGCCCAGGCCGCTGTCGAGGCGGCCAAGTTTCCTCCTCTCGGAAAAAGGTCCTATGGTGGGCGGCGGCCGATTGATTTTTTTGGCCGAAGCTACTCGGACTCGGCCAATGAACAGACTCTCCTTCTGGTTCAAATAGAAACTCCTCAGGCACTCGCCAACATCGAAGAGATCGCCTCTGTCCGGGGCGTGGACGCCCTGTTTATCGGTCTGGATGACCTGTACTTGCGGCGAGGCTTGGCCATGGATAAACCGCGGCCCCTGGAACTCGTCGAAGAGGACATGAAATTAGTTATTGAAGCTTGCCGCAGGCACAACCTCTTCGCCGCCGCCGTCGGAATAGGGCCTGACATGCTCCGGCTATGCCTGGAAACAGGATATCATCTGATTGTGGCCGGTGGCGATGTTCCTTTCTTGGTGAATTCGTCCAAGAATGCAGCAGCAGAAGCAAGGGCGCAACTCCACCAATCCTGGCGCGGGATTGGCTCAAGAAATTCGGGCTCAGCTGGCGAGGGCTCTTAAAGGGGGAATTTTTTGGCTTTAGAATTCAGGGCGAGGGTATGTCTATGGTCTTCGGTTTAACCTTCATCGATTTTACGATTCTCCTGAGCTATTTTTTCATCGTCATCCTTATCGGGTTCATCGCCTCGCGCTACATCAAAAATAGAGAGGATTTCCTCCTGGGCGGAAGGCGGTTCGGTAAATTCCTGACCATCATGTTCACTTTCGGCTCTGGGACGCATGCCGATGCGGCGGTCGGGGTCTCTTCCCAATGCTATAAGGTCCGCTCGCTGGCTGGCTTCTGGTATCAAGGAGTTATGATTTTTACGCTTCCCCTTTACTGGCTCCTGGCGCCTGTTTTCCGGAGAGCAAGGGTGATGACCACGGCCGATTTTTTCGAAAGACGCTTCGGCCGGGAGTTTATGCTCCTTTACGCCGTTTTCGCCCTTTTCATTGTTGTCGGCTTCACTGGCGTCGGTCTTTATGGGACAGCCAAGCTGGTTGAAGCTTTAACCGGAGGCCACATTCCCTGGCAGATGAGCATCCTTGTTGTTGGTGTGGTCGCCTTTTTCTACGGGATTTTGGGTGGTCTGATTGCTACTGTCTGGAACGAATTCCTCCAAGGGTCTTTAACCATCATCATGTCGATTCTGATCATTCCCTTTTTCTGGAAGCACATCGGCGGTCTGGCCGGATTCCAGGAGTCCGTTCGCGGTTCGGAACAGGCTTTCAGCCTGGTCCTGGGGGAAGGGATCACCTTGAGCTGGATCATCATGATGTCCTTCAATTCGCTTTTATCGATGGTTGTCCAGCCCCACATCATGGCCAACGCCGGGTGCGCCAGGAGTGAAATGGACAGCCGAGTGGGTTTTGTCGGTGGGCTCGTTCTCAAACGTTTGCTCACTATCCCCTGGGCTTTGACGGGCGTGATGGCCCTGGCTGTCTTTGGTGCGGGAAAAATCGACCCGGACCACGCTTTTGGCCGGATGGCGCGAGACCTTCTGCCGACGGGATTTGCTGGGTTGATGCTCGCCTGTGTTTTAGCTTCGATCATGGACACGATTACGACGATGATGCTTACTTTTGCCGGAACTTACACCAACAGCCTCCACCAGAGACTCTTCCCCCGGAGTAGCGAAAAGCAGCTGCTCAAGGCTAGCCGACTGGCTTCCGTCGCCTTTGCCCTGGTTGTCCTTCCGCTGTCCTATGCTTTTACGGACGTGCCTCAGGCGATGCGTTTTATCTTTAAGAGCGTTCCGCTGATGGGAATCGCTTTTTTCCTGGCCATCCTCTGGAAAAGGGCCAACCGCTACGGGGCCTTCGCCAGTTTTATCGCCGCCATGGTAGCTGTTCTCTATAGCCAGTTGCGTTTAGGCTGGTTCGGCGACGAGGGGTTGCCAAAAACAATCCTTCTTTACCTCAGTGTGGGAATCGTGGCTGGGGTGGTGGTTAGCCTCCTCACCCCCGCTGAGGACCCTGGGCGCACCGAGCGCTTTTTCCTTCTTTTGAGGACCCGCATCGGGGAGGAGGAGGCCTTGCGCCGGGCTGGCTTGGAGGAAATTCAAGGGACAGGAACTTTTGTCGACTTGCTGCCGGCGAATTCACCTCTGGATGCGGATTCCAAAAGAAGAACAACAGGTTTTCCCAAACCGGGTAAGGAGACTGTCTATGGCTTCCTTATTATTACCGCTGTTGCCCTGGCGATCCTGGCTCTCGTCAACATCCTAGCGCTCTGGCTCCGGAAGGGCTGAACAGGGATAACCAAGGAGAAGAATCATGGCTTGGCGCATTCTCAACATGGCTGATTTTTCGCCGTTTCCTGAGCTTCTTGAACCGCTTCGAAAATTCGGAGAAGTTATCTCTCTTCCTCCCGAGCAGAAGACACTTCGCCAGCGGATTGGCGAATTTGATGCTTATCTTGCTTCGCTCCATGTTCAGGCAGACCGGGAGACGCTGCTCAGGGCAACTCGATTGAAGGTGATTGCCACTCCTTCGACGGGCCTGGACCATCTTGACCTTGAGACAATCAAAGAGCGTGGGGTCAAACTCCTCTCCCTGCGCTTTGACCGCGAGTTTCTCGATTCGATCACCGCCACCGCCGAGATGGCCTGGTGCCTTCTCCTTGCGGTGGTCAGGAAATTGCCCTGGGCTTTTTCAGCCGCCTGCCGAGGGGATTGGGCTCGGGACAGGTTCAGGGGTCATCAGCTTTCAGGAAAAACCCTTGGAATCCTTGGCTACGGCCGGCTGGGGCGGATGGTGGCTCAGTATGGCCTGGCTTTTAGGATGCGCGTCCTGGCCTGTGATATCGAACCAGTAGAGCCTGCGGCCGGGGTCGAAATGGTCGATTTTGAACGGCTCCTGGCAGAATCGGACGTGCTTTCCGTGCATATCCATCTGGATGAGAAAAACCGCCATCTCATCAACGCCTCAGCCTTGAGCCGAATGAAACCTAACGCTATTCTGATCAACACCAGCCGGGGAGGCGTCATTGATGAAGAGGCCCTTCTTGAGGCGCTGAGAAGCGGACATCTTGGTGGGGCTGGCCTCGATGTGATTGAAGGAGAGTGGAGGTCTGACCTGGACCGCCATCCACTCATCGAGTACGCTCGGGAGCACGAAAACCTGGTCATCTCCCCTCATCTGGGTGGTGTCACCTTTGAATCCCAGAGAGCCGCATTTTCGCGAATCGTTGAAATGCTGGTAGAATTTCTAAAAACGACTAAGGGTTCTACTCTCCCTCAAACTTAAATCTTGGCTTAGTCAGAGTCTTAATAGCTGGACTTCCAGTTGACCCGGTTAACGGATGGGAAGATAGCCTCTTTTTTCGACGAGCTCGGATATTCGCAGGATTCGGCGGAGGTCAGAGCCCGGCATGGCATTGTCGCTAATTCCGAGAATGAAAGCTTTCCCTGGAGCAATCGTCCGGAAAAGTTCGTCCATATACTGTTCGAACTGGGCTTCGGTCCAGGGAGGCTCGAGGACCGGAGAAGGCACTCCACCCCAGATGATGACCCGTTCCCCCCAGGTAGCCCTGGCTTCGGCGAGGGTTGTTTCCACCAGCGGCGCAGTGGCAAAGCATTCGACCATGTTGAAGCCTGCTTCCTCGATCAAGGAAAGAATCAGACGGGTATCATTGTCCGCATGCAAAGCCAGGAATTTTCCTTTTTTTCTTAAGAGAGGCGAGAGTTCCTTGTAATAAGGAAGGATATAGCGGGAAAAAAGAGGTGGAGGGGTCATCTGGCTCGAGAGGTGGTGGCCATGGACAAGGAGCCGCGCCGGAGAGTCAACCAGGATCGGCCAGAGCGAATCTTTTAGCTGGTCAGTGATGACGGCCAGAAGTCTTTCCACATCCGAAGGAAAATCATTTAAATGATAGATAGCCTGTTCATAGCCGGCCAGGCCTTGCATCCAGGAATGGAAGGGACAATCCCCGCAATGAACCATCGGATAGCCTTCCTCGCCGATTTCCTGGTCATAGCGCTCGTATTCTTCGAAGACAGGTCGGCGAACCGTATGTTCAACGACATATTCCATGACCGCATAGTCCTCGCGCCTTTTCAGGGGAAATTCGATTTGAGTATCTGGAAGGCCCTGGCTGCGAAGCTCGTCTGTCCCTCTCCGCCGTGAAGTCAGGGTGCCCACCGGGGTCACAATCTCGGTGAGGGTTTCCCATTCATCGACGGCACGGTTTCTGACCTCAACCCCTCCCGTGAATTCTGTCCGAAAAAGAATTCCCTCCCGCGCCGCTGTTCCGCCAAATATTTTCCGTTCGACTTGGCGGAGGCTGAGGTTGCGGTACTCGTCAGGAAGGGTTCCCAGTCGGCGATGAGCCTCGTACCAGATTTTCAGGCGCGGAACCCAGGGAATCCGGTCGGGTGTCCGACCCTCAAGCACGGCCAGAATTCTCTCCCTTGGGGTCATGGGAAAAAATCAGTGCTTTTTGATAATGGGTTCTAACTTGTCTCTTGGGGCAGATATTCCAACTCGGTCGACATGGCTATCAAAGCCAGGTCCTCCGCCAGCGACATAGCCAAAGCTGGCGCCGTTTTCCTCCCGGCTTATCCAGAAAGAAAAGAGGGAGCCGCGGCGAAGATGAAAACGAAACTTTACCGTTTTCCCCGAGATCGAAGAGAGGTCCTTGGCCTTTTCCCAGGTCAATCGGGCACCCGTGCTATCGCCTCGGAAGGGATGACAGTTTTCAAGGGTAAAAGGGGGAATCGTTTTTCCTCGAGCATCGAGCACTTCGGCTCTCAATTCGCCGTGGATGGCGTGACAATTGACGAAGAGGAACTTGCCCGTGAATTTGACCGGCCTTGTCGTCAATATACCTTCCTCTTCGGAAGCGTCCAGGGAAGCGAACCCGTCCCGGCGGAGAAAAGCAAGCCCTGTGCTCCCTCCCGTATCAGGATGAGTTACCCCGGGAAAGCTTTTGCCCGCGCGGCCACTGAAATAAAAATAGAGCTTATCCCCGACGACGAGACAGACATTGGATACGGATTGGACGTTTCCCCAGTTCCAATCGCCGTATTTTTCCGACAGGGGGAGAAACTCCCTTCGGTCAGGCCGGTGCCAGTGGAAACCGTCCCGGCTGAACCCGACGAACACCGCGTTCTGCTTCGGCCGGCCGAGTTTTTGGAGCTCGGCCCACCTCTCGTTTTGAGGCTCTGCTCTGTAGTCGCCCCGCCAGATGCTGAACAGACCGATGATGAGGCTTTCATAAGCCGCACCGTCCAGGTTGTAGAGCTCCGGCCTCAGGTTCAGGTCTTCCCGCCTGGGGTCGGCCCTATCGGCAATGGCCCAGAAAACTGGAGGTTTTGCTTTGAGCGCTTCTTCAGTAAACGAAAAGAAATCTGGTGTTTCCCAGTAGAGGCGGCTGCGACCGAACTCTGTCATTGCCTTCAGGCTAAAAACCCAGACTTTCCGGAACGGGTTATAGAAAAAGGTAGTCCGGTCGAGCGTTTTGCCGCCCTCAACAGCTTGCGTCCAGTGAATGCCATCTGGAGAGCGCAGGAGGAACAGCCGGCCCGAAGAATAATAAGCCATCTTGAAACGCTCTTCTGGAACCCGTGATTCATGGTCCAGCCACACCGTAGCCGAATCCCTCATCGCTTGGAGGATGATGTTCGTCCCGGGAACGACATCGAGTTCAGGCTTTTCCCAGTGCAGACCATCCTTGGAAATGGCCAAACAGGTTGTCCCACCGCCGTGTCCACCGTAGTACCACATCTTGAAGAGATTATCCCGGGGGTCAAACCAAACCCCATCGCTGAAGGGAATTGCCATCGGACCCTTTCCCCAGGACTCCCATGGCTTGTCAGGTTTGAGAATCGGGTTATGGGGATAAAGTTCAGGAAGATGGTAGGTTCGCTTGAGGCTGGTGCTTTCAATCAGGAAGTCGTCGACGAAGAGCTGACGCCCAACGTCGATGGGAATCACTTCCGGAGGGGAAATCAAATAGGGGGGGATGACCGGGTCCTCAGGAATAGTCTCTCTTACAGGCGGCCAGGGATGGGGAAGGCGAATGCCGTTGTAAAGAAGCTCGCCCGCCAGAGAATTAGTCGCAGATGGAACCTGAGTGCAACCCATCTCCAGGGTCAGGAATAGAATGACGACCATAATGGCTTTCCTTGTCATCGGGGGTTGTTCCTCCACAGAGAGATAAAAATAGCATTTCATCTGGCAGCACGCAATTTAAAATAAGACGCCCCTGCCTGTCAAACGAATCTTCTCGTCGGGTTTTGACCGTTTATTGACTTGTCTAGTTGCCGTATTGTAATTTAGGCGCCAGCCTATCTCTGGTTTCATGAACGAGGTGGAAGCGTGTTGATGAAAAAAATCGGCTTTATCGATTATTTCATTGACGAGTGGCATGCCAACAACTATCCCCGGCTCATCCGGGAGTCCCCGTTAGGGGATGAATTCCTGGTGGCTTGGGCTTGGGCTGAGGTTGACCTTCCGGGGAAAAAACCTCTGGCCGAGTGGTGCAGGGAGCAGGGAGTCAACCAAGCTCGCTCGATTGAAGAAGTGGTCGAGAAGAGCGACTGCCTGGTCGTCCTTTCCCCGGACAACGTGGAGCGGCATGAGGATTTGGCTTCTCTGGCTTTAGAAAGCAAGAAGCCTGTCTACATCGATAAACCCTTTGCTCCAGACCTTGCCACTGCCCGGCGCTTTTTTGCCAAAGCCCGGGCTTACGAGACGCCGTTGATGTCCTGTTCATCGCTCCGTTTTGCTCCTGCTCTTCGACGGGTGCTGGCTGAAGAGGTCGGTCTTCAGCCTGTCCGTTTCATGGCTACTCGGGGTCCGGGTGATTTTGCCGTGTACGCCATCCATCAGCTGGAAATGCTGGTCATGACGCTGGGGCCTGGAGCCCGGCGGGTCATGCATCTCGGGAACGATTTTTCTGATGTCATGGCGGTCGATTATCCGGATGGCCGGCGCGGCTTCATCAACCTCGCACCGGGCTACGAATTTGGTTTTTTTGTCTGTTTCGGCGAGAGATCCTGGGCCGGCCATGATAAGCTCGACGGCTTTTTCGAGGAGTTCATCCAGGCCATGCTCCTCTTTTTCAAGACCGGTGAAAGCACGGTTCCCGAAGCCCAGACACTGGAAATCATCGCTCTTCTCGAAGCGGGGTCTGCAGCCAGGTCGAAGAAAGACGAATGGCTGGAGGTTCCTGGCTAAAACTTCAATCACGGAGAATCAAGGAGATTGACCGATGGAAAAATTAGCTGTTCACGGTGGCCATCCCTTACGGGAAAAGCCTTTTCCCGAGCGTGAGCCCTACGGAGAGGATGACATCAAGGAAGTGACCGAAGCTCTCCAATCCCAGGACCTTTTCTATCTTTCCGGGAATAAGATTGCGGCCTTAGAAAAAGAATTTGCCGAAAAGTACGCGGCCAAGTACGCCCTGGCCTGCACTTCCGGCACAGCGGCTGTTCATATGGCGGTCGCCGCACTGGATGCGGACCCGGGCGGAGAGGTCATCACCGCGGCGGTCACAGACTTCGGGACGGTTGCTGGCATCCTCTTTCAAGGGATGGTCCCGATTTTTGCCGACTGGAAGCCCGACAGCTTCAACATGGACCCAGAAGATGTTGAGCGCAAAATCAGCGAGCGGACCAGAGCAATCATCGCCGTTCACCTTTTCGGAAATCCCTGTGCCATGGAGGCTCTCCTGAGTATTGCTCAAAGATACAACCTTCCGCTCATCGAAGACTGTGCTCAGGCTTATTGCACACCTTATAAAGGCAGGTGGGTGGGGACTTTTGGCGACATCGGGGCATTCTCCATGCAGCAGACGAAGCACTTGCCGGCCGGGGAAGGAGGCATGGTGATTACCAACAACCGGGATTACGCCGCCCGCATGTCTCTCTTTCGCGACAAGGGATGGGAAAACCGCGGCCGATGGGGCCCTCGAATGTATACATTCCTCGGGCTCAATTATCGGATGAACGAGCTGACCGGTGCCGTGGCCAGAGCTCAGCTCCGCAAAGTGGAGGCGGTCGTCAGAGCCAGGAACAAGCTGGGGAATCTTCTGACTGAAAAAGTAAAAGATATCGATGGCCTCTTTCCTTGTCCCGTCACCCAGGGTGGCGAACACTCCTACTGGCTCTATCCCTTCAGGGTGGTCGGTTTTGACCCCCAGGAATTCATCACCGCTCTGGCTGCAGAAGGAATCCCCGTGAGCTGGGGCTACACGGTTGTCCCTATCTACCTTTGCACAGACGCCCTGGCGAAGAAAAGGACGTTCGGCACCTCGCATTATCCTTTTGATTCTCATTATTATCAGGGACGCATTGAATACCGGGAGGGTTTGTGTCCCGTTGCCGAAAAGGAGCTGAAGGAAATCGGGACGCTGAGAATCAACGAGAACTGGACACCTGACGATGTTGAAGATGTCGCTTTGGCTTTCCGCAAAGTGGCCCGGGGACTCGGAAAAGCAAAGCCAAAATGAAGACCGGGAAAGGATGAGGAATGGCAGAGGCGAGAAAACTGTTCCGGGTCGGGGCCTCGAAAATCGACATTACTCCGCCGCTCGAAGTTCCTTACCTCGGCCTTGAGCCAAGACACAGCCGTTTTCGTTCTGTCCGCGACCGACTTTTTGTCCGCACCCTCTTTGTTTCTAACGGACAAGACGAAGCCGCTATCGTCAACGCCGACCTGATTGGTTTCTCCAATACTTTACTCGGCCCTGAGCGGAACTTCACCGCCGAGATTAGAGAAAAGGTCGAGGAGCGAACCAACATTTCTCAGGAGACAATCATGCTGGCCTCGAGCCATATCCATTCAACGCCCGACACGCTTGACCTACGGCCTCTCCGGGAATCACCAGGCGCTACCGAATGGCTCTCCGAACTGGCGGATAAGATTGTCGAATCAGTGGTCCAGGCAAAAGGGGAAGCGTTCGAGGCTCGGCTGAAGATTGGAAAAGGGAATTTGGTCGGTTTTTCAAAGAATCGGCGAGGTGAGGAGTGTTTGGATACAGAGGTCATCCTGATGGCCTTTGAATCTGAGGACAAGATGAGGAGAATTCTTGTCGTCAATTTTGCCTGCCATCCGGTAATTGTCCAGGTCCAGGACCAAGTTTCAACCGACTATGTGGGGACCATGCAATCCATGGTCGAGAGGAGCATGGATGGAACCGAGGCTTGCCTTTTCCTCCAGGGGGCTTGCGGCGATATCAACCCCTGGGTCGATGATTCAAGGAATTTTGAGGATGTGGAAAGGATGGGCAGAGCGCTGGGGGAGGAGGTTCTTGGAATCTTCAGGCGAATAGAAAGGAAAGAGAGTCCAACATCTTTGCCTTTCTTGGGCTCAGCGACCGAAACACTCCTTCTTCCCTCCCGACCGCTTCCTTCTAGGGAGGAAGTCAATTCTCTGGCCAGTGAAATTCAATTTCTCCAAAGAAAGATGGAAGAGGAACAAGCCGGTAAGGCAGAAATCGAAAAAAAGGTGCTCCAGCTCAAGTTCAAGCTGGCGGAAATGGTTTACCGGCTGGGCCAGGGTTCTGGTCCGTTTGCGGCTGAAATCCAGGTGGTTCGGCTGGGGAATGCGTGCTTGGTCGGGATTTCCGGGGAACCCTTTTGTGCGATGGGTCGCCGAATCAAGGAAATGGCTTTGCCCCTGGTCGGAGTTCCTGTGGGGTATACGAACGGCTACGTTGGCTATATCATCCCGCCTGAATCCTGGGAACGCGGCGGCTACGAAACCGAATGCGGGCCCTGGTCCAAAGTGAGCCCGGACTCCCACGGGATTGTTCTCGCGTCGATTGAAAGATTGCTCGAGCGCGTTCGGTAGAATTTAGCCCTGGATTTCGGCAAAAAAGCGGTTGAAGAGTCTGAGAAAAAAATACCCGAAGCCGAAGAAGCCAAGAATCATCCCTGAGCCTTCTGCCATTTTTCCGACATAGAGATAGCTGATGCCAGAAATGAGGCCGGCTATGGAGAGGAAACCGATGAGCGCCAGGAAAAGACCTTTGAGGACCGGCCTTTTTCGCGAATCCGGGACAAAGCCTGGCTCTTTCTCGCATTTTTTTCTGATGGGCTTCCAATAGCCGAGGGGGCGAGCCTTCATATAGAATTTTTTGAGAAGCTCTTCGTCGTCGGGCTTGGTGGCGAGCGTCACCACCACCCAGACAACAGTTGTCCCGGCGATTCCCGAGAGAGTTGACAGATACCCCCGCGTGAAGAGGCTTTTTATGGGGATGATTTTTGTCCAGAAAAACTGAGACAGGAGGAAAATAAATGGACCTCCGAAGGTGGCGGCCAGCCGCCCGTATTTATTGAACCTCCACCACCACCACTGGGCCCAGTTAGCAGCGAGTTCGGCCGAGCTCAACCCGAGCATGAATATGGCCACGCTGACGATTGTCTTGGCTTTGAGCGCGACAATCACCGCTAGCGAAACGATAATCAGCATGACCAGTCGCCCTACCCTTATCACCTGTCTATCGCTCGGATTCTTGTTGATGAACTGGCGGTAGATGTCGTTGGTCACGACCTGACCGCCAGCATTGAGGTGACCGCTGATTGTGGACATGACCGAGGCGATCAAGCTGGCGAGGGCCAGCCCTAAAAGCCCCGGCCCAAGAAATTGACTCAGCATCCGGCCGTAGATAAGCTCGGGGTCGTGGCCGGGTGTGTAGGCATGGGTGTGAAACTCCGGCCAGAGAAGGATGCCGCCGAGGGCGGGGAGGGTGAGGATGACCAGGAGAAGGAAAAGCGTGATTTCATAGGAAAAATACATCCAGGCTGCATCTTTCTCTGATTTGCAGGCGAGGATGCGCTGGCCCTCGATACTCCCCGGGTCGCCGCCGAAACCGATCGAAGCGCCGATCATCCATGCCAAAATAGCGACAATGCCGAGCTGCTCGTCAGCCGCGGGAGGAAGAATGGAGAGAACTTCGGGCCCGAATTGAGAGGCTAACCTCATCCCGAGATTCTGCGGGCCTCCCATCTGGACGAGAACAACGACGGCAAGAACCATGTTCGCCCCGATCATGATAACTGTCTGGATGATATCGGTGGCGACAACTCCCCGGTAGCCAGCAATGTAGACGTAGAAAAAAACAAAGGGTACAACAAGGAGGATTGTTGTCGTCAGTTTCCAGCCCACGAGCTGGCCGACAATTTTGTGGATGCCGAGCAGGCCTGTTCCTGTCCAGACGACAGAGGCGACGAAAACGTTCCGAAAAGCAACCCAGGTCCGGACAGCGCTCCCGATCCCCGAACCGAAACGCAAGCTGTAAAACTCGGGGACTGTAAAGAGGCGGAGCCGGCGCCAGAAGGAAGCGAAAAGGATTCCGGCGAGCATCAAGGCGAGTCCGAACCGGCTGAAGTACCACCAGGCGAGATAAACTCCAGTGGCGGCCATCATCCCGCAATAGCCGGGAGCGACGTCGGAGTTCATCGCCGTGGCGGCACTGGAGATTCCATTGGCCCAGCCTGGAAGCCCCCGTTCTCCGAGGAAATAGGAATCGCTCCCTCTTTTGGCTATCCGGGCATAGCGAAATCCGACAGCGAGGACAACGGTCAGAGAAAAAAGAATGATGAAAATATCCAGCGACCCGAGCGAGATAGGAGCTTGAGCGACTGGGGGCATTAATTTTTTTCTCTCCAGAGTTTCGAACTCATTCCCGGAAAAGAACTTTGACCCAATCTCTTTACCTTTTCATGGTCGTATATGATCAAAAAAGAAAGGCAAGAAATCAAGCCTTATCCGCCAAAATTTGGCAATTGAAAACCTCTGGGGGCCAGAACGCATTCCAGGAAAATTATCAAATGCGAGTGCAACCTTGACAGGATGAAGTCCCTTTTTTATACTCGGGCTGACTTACCCATAAAATAGAAAAATCGTGGAATCAGAAATTGATATCTCTGTTGTCATCCCCGCTTTCAATGAATCC